>OQVZ01000131.1_pt1 | contig 26488 bp, 30 predicted proteins | sample 1691571 | NCBI WGS metagenome assembly OQVZ01 (sample SAMN03418261, study PRJEB22391) | human gut metagenome | biome: human-gut; feature: organic feature; material: feces | host: Homo sapiens | place: Tanzania | collected 2013-01
TATAGACCGAAAAGACGAGCAAAGATTACCAAGTTATTTTTTAAGGATTACTAAAACACCGGGAGAGCACAGCAGGACAGCCGCGAGGCACAACCGGGAAATCAGCAACCCCGAAACAATATCCAAGACACGGACATATACGGCACGTCCGGCTACGCCTTATAGCAAAGCACTGTAGCCCAGACCTCACAGCCCTCACAACGGCCCACGAAGCCAAGCTTTTCGGTCGTCGTGGCCTTGACTGAAACACAATTCACATTGACCCCCATCACATCAGCGAGAATCTGGCGCATCAGAGGCACATAACGGCCGATCTTCGGACGCTGGAGCGCTATAGTAACATCCGCATTGCCCAGCTCAAAGCCCTCAGCACGAACAAGTTCCATAACTTTGGAAAGAAGAATCTTGCTGTCTATCCCCTTCCACTGATCCGAACTGTCCGGGAAATGACGGCCAATGTCACCAAGGGCAAGACTGCCCAGAAGAGCATCACAAAGAGCATGAATCGCCACGTCACCGTCAGAATGGGCGACAAAACCGAAATCAGACTCGACATTCACGCCACCGAGCCACATCTTAAGGCCCGCACCCAACTGATGCACATCATAACCGTTTCCGACCCTTATCGGGCAGCCTGTCAACTTACCGTTATCCATTATAAAATATTGAAAAAACAATTAATTAAAATAATGCAGGTCAATGCCTGGGAAAACAACCGCAGCAGCATTGACAAAAGCCCGGCAAATAGGCAGCGGACTCTATGGCAAAAGTAAAGAAAATTTGTTAAATTTGCTTGTTATAGTTAAGTTTCGCAAACGCGAAACACCGCTTTTTGAGCCAGCGATGGCGAGGGCAAGTCCCTTCCCCGAGGGGAGGGATTTAGGGAGAGGGTAACGTGACTGACAGAGTGCGCGGGGCCTATGGCCTGCAAGCAAGTGGCATCCCTCTTTTTTCGCGAAAGCTCAACAAGTTTGACAATTTGCAAAACTCGGTTAATAATAAGAAAATAACAGATATGGCATATTTCGGTTGGTTCGGAGACAACGAACACAGGGTTTTCGATTACAAGCCCATATACTTCGATAAAGAGAAAGATGAACTGAAGCAGAAATTCGGTAAAGTTGACGGCTCACTTGAACATAAGGACGGAGCTTATGTTCCCGGCTCATATCTGAAAGGAGCATTCCGCGACGGCCCCAAGAAGAAAGGTTCGAACAAAGCACAGAAATTCATAACATTGATAGGATTGATTCTGTTCTTCATTGTCATGATCTATATCACCAAGTTCTATTCGTTGCTGTAAACCGGTATGGACATCAGGATATTACCAAGCAACATCGCCAACATGATTGCTGCCGGAGAGGTCGTACAGAGACCGTCCTCGGTAGTCAAGGAGCTTGTCGAAAACGCAGTGGACGCGGGAGCGACACAGGTGACCGTGATACTCAGCGACGCCGGAAGGACATTAATCCAAGTCATTGACAATGGGTGCGGCATGACGCCTGACCAGGCGGTTTTGTGCTTCGAAAGACATGCGACATCCAAAATAGCGACCGCAGACGACTTGCTGGACATCACCACATTCGGATTCCGCGGAGAAGCATTGGCCTCCATCGCGGCGGTAGCGGAAGTCACACTCAAGACCAGACGCGCAGAAGATGAAGTCGGATGCCAGGTCGTGTATGACGATTCCAAGCACATTTCCACAGACGAGATTTCCACACCGGCAGGATCCAACTTCGCAGTAAGGAATCTGTTCTACAACATTCCGGCACGGCGCAAGTTCCTGAAATCGGACAATGTCGAGATGAAGCACGTCGTGGAAGAATTCGTGCACGTGGCATTGACAAGATCCAACATCGGATTTACATTGATCCACAACGGAAAGAACGTCTATGTGCTGAAACCTGCCAAATCATTGAAATTCAGGATTCAGGACCTGCTCGGAAGCTACGTCGTGAGTCAGGTCGTGGATATCAGCGCAGACACTTCTGTCGTCAATGTCAGAGGATATGTCGGACGGCCGGACCAGGCAAAGAAGACATTGGGCAACCAATATTTCTTCGTGAACGGCAGATATTTCAGAAGTCCGTACCTCCACAAGGCAGTCATGAACGCTTACGAAAACATGCTGCCCCAGGGAGCCACTCCGGCGTATTTCATTTACCTTGAGGTAGATCCGCACAAGCTGGACGTAAACATAAGCCCGACCAAGACAGAAGTCAAGTTCGAGGACGACAGCGTGATTTTCCAGACGCTCTACGCCTGCGTAAAAGAATCGCTGGGCAGGAACTCATTCGGAGCCAGCATCGACTTCGACACGAAGGACATGGCAGAAATACCTGCATTCAGCAACGACTTCGACAAATTCAGGCCGGAAATGTCAATGCCGGAAGTCCAACTGGACAACGGATACAACCCGTTCGACAACCCTGAAGGCGGTCCCGGACCATCAGAAACCGGATTCGGTTCGCCAATGCCGACAGACGGGAACGACAGAATCCCGAGCGGAATGACTGGGTCCGATGACATGCAGGGCTGGATTCCAAGCGGGATGACAGGAGGAATGACAGGAGGAATGACAAGCGGAATGACAGGAGGAATGACAAGCGGAATGACAAGCGGAATGACAGGAGGAATGCCGGGCGGAAGCCCTGGAGCAGCGTCCGGAGGAGACATGTCAATGCCGGCAGGCCTGCAGATGCCCGTCCACAAGACAAGCGTCGATTTCCCGATGCCCGACTACACGGGAGCCAGCGACCCGAACTTCGGCATGACAGAAGACATCGGAAGCGGCGCAAACTATTATGAATCAGCCGCATCCAAATACGTCGACAAAAGGGACGACTACGGCAAACTGTTTGAAGACAGGATGGCCGCCATGCCGTCATTGATCCTCATACAGAAGAAATATATCGCCACGACAGTGAAGTCAGGCATGCTTCTGATAAACATACGCAGGGCATTGGAACGAATCATGTACGAAAGATTCCTGAAAGCGCTGAGCGGCGGAGAGCATGTGACCCAGCAGGCCCTGTTCCCTGTCCAGGTTCCGGTCGGCGTGGAAAACAGACTTATCTTCGACGAACACTCCGCACTGCTCAGGTCATTGGGCTTCGACATCGCACCGTTCGGAAACGACACCATAGTCGTAAACGGTATGCCGGAGGGATTCCAGGTAGATCAGAACAGCGTGGAAGAAGCTATGGCTGAGGTGCTTATAGCATTGTCAGATAACCATACGGCACTTCCGGGGATGATGGAATCCGCCATGGCGGAAAAGTTCGCAAAGATGGCAGCAAGCGAAGGAAAGCCTATCGAGACGATTTCCGCAGCAAAAAGCCTGATGGACTCGCTCTTCGCATGTTCAAACTCAGAATACACAAGCAACGGACGAAAGATCATGACTATCATGACTATCGACGACATTGAAAAAAGATTTTAAAAGAAATGGGTTACTACTACGATAACGGAAACAATTTCATTTCACAGATACCGACCGTGACAAAGAATCTCGTGGCAATCAACATACTGATGTTCATCGCCACGCTGATAAATGAAAACTTCATGGTCGCCAATTTCGCCATGTTCTACCCGGCGTCGCCATTCTTCAAGCCGTGGCAGATATTGACGCACATGTTCATGCACGGCGGATTCTGGCACATATTCTTCAACATGTATTCCCTCCTGATGTTCGGTTCCATACTTGAACGCAGCCTCGGCCCGAAGAAGTTCCTCATATTCTACTTCGTGACCGGACTGGGAGCAGTGGCCCTGCATACGGGCGTGGAATGGATGCAGGCCAGAGTATTTATCGCAAACGGGGCCGCCCAGGCTTACCAGGGACTTCTCGTGACCCCGACACTCGGTGCGTCCGGAGCCATTTATGGCGTACTCATCGGATTCGCAATGCTCTATCCGCAAGCTCGACTGATGTTGATATTTCCTCCTATACCGGTGAAAGCCAAATGGCTGGTCATCATATTCGCGGCAATCGAACTTTTCTCCGGCATCAACGGAATCCAGGATGGCGTGGCGCATTTCGCACACCTCGGAGGAATGCTCTTCGGCTGGCTGCTGATACGTTGGTGGAGAAAACACGGTAAACTGTACTACTAATAAACATTTCCGGTCGTGGCACGCGGGACAAGAAAAAAGAAAAGCCTCTTTTTCGGCATAACATCACGGACATTGATGACGATATCCGCGATGCTGCTCGTATTGAGTTATCTTTCAATGTATTGCAACCCGGCCAAGTTCTGGTTCATGACCATCTTCGGACTCCTTTTCCTGCCGCTGCTGCTCATGAACGCCTTCCTGCTGTGCTGGGCGGCATACCGCAGGTCACGAGCCATAATCATACCCCTTCTGGCATTGATCCCGTCCGTCTTCATCGTCGGGCGCTTCATCCGGTTCTCCGAGCCGACAATATCGGCCGACGACAGGGAGGGAATAAAGATTGTCTCCTACAATGTCGGGAGGTTCATGCTCGCGCAAGAAGACGAGAAGCCATCCGTCGAAGCGTGCGCAGACTCGGTGCTGAACTTCCTGAAAGGCGAAGACGCCGACATAATCTGCCTCCAGGAATTCTACACGCGAAACTCGAAAAAAGTGATGTCGTACCTGTCGAAAAAGCTGAAAGGCTATGACATACAGTATTTTGTCAATGTCAATGACCACGGCTGCTACGGCAATGTCACCCTGTCGAAATACCGCGCCGTGGCAAAGGGCAAGATCGACTTCGAACAGAGCGCGAATCTGGCATTGTACTCGGACTACGTAATCGGAGGCGAACCGTTCAGGGTATATAACTGTCATTTCGAGAGTTACAACATCTCACTTTCCCGTCTTGCCACATCGCTGGAAAAGGATTACCAGAAGACGATGAAAGACACCGAGATAAAGATGAAGAGGTCCATCGTGCGCAGGCCACGTCAGGTCAGCAAGGTGCTGGAAGACATCGAGAACTGTACGGAAAACGTGATAATCGCGGGTGATTTCAATGACAATCCGATGTCCTACACGTACTGGAGACTCCGGAAGACAGGAAAGGACTCATTCGTGGAGGCGGGACACGGGACCGGAGCGACATTCTCGAGGTTCAGTCCGTTCCTGAGAATAGACTACATTCTCTTCCCTGAATCCTACAACGCATTGTCACACAAAGTAATAAAGAAGAATTATTCGGATCATTATCCGATAGAAGCTATAATTTCAAAATAAGATGAAAGATATCGAAGAAGTAAAGGCCGAAACACTGAAGGCCCTGAAAGAAGGAGCAGTAATCCTCTACCCTACCGACACGGTCTGGGGACTCGGCTGCGATGCCACCAATCCTGAGGCAGTCGCAAGAATATATGAAATCAAACGTCGTTCAGACAGCAAGGCGCTTGTCCTGCTGGCATCAGACATGGATATGATATGCCGCTACGTGAAAGTCATCCCTGACATCGCAATACAATTGGTAGAGGTCAATGACAGGCCGATGACTCTCATTTATCCCGGAGCGATACACGGACAGGCCCCGAAGCCGGGCGAAAAGGCTGTAGCCGACAGGCACTTCCTCGCATATAATGCTGTAGCTGAGGATGATACAGTAGGTATCCGCATTCCTGACATGGATTTCTGCAAGAATGTAATCTACAAACTCGGAAGGCCTATCGTATCCACATCGGCGAACATTTCAGGCGAGAGTACGCCTCACAAATTTGCAGACATCCCGGAGGAAATCAAATCCGCAGTCGATTATATCGTAGAACCGCGTCTGGAGAAAGGCTCGACAGGCCAGGCTTCACAGATAATCAAGGTGGAAGTGGACGGAGGAATCAAGATAATCCGCGAATAATCATGGAAATTTTCTGGGCCGAAGAGGTCGGCGGAGGATTGTGCCGGCTGGGAGAAGAAGAATCAGCGCACTGCGTGAGGGTCCTGAGACACAGGGCAGGAGACGTCGTTTCCGTAATCGACGGATTCGGTACAATGTATGAGTGCGAACTTGTCAATGATTCTCCGAAAGGCGCTGACGCCAAGATAGTTAAGGAGCACCATGGCTGGGGAAGCCATGACTATGACCTTACCATGGCGGTGTGCCCTACCAAGAACATTGACAGGTACGAATGGTTCGCTGAAAAGGCGACGGAATTCGGCATTGACAAGATTGTTCCTGTGATTGGAGATCATTCCGAGCGGAAGATCCTGAAGCCGGAACGCCTGAAAAAAATCCTGCTTTCAGCTACAAAACAGTCCCTGAAGGCGAAGATTCCGGAACTGGCAGAAGTCACTACGGTCAAGAAATTCATCGGGGAGACCGCTGATGAGGATGCTCTGAAACTGATTGCCTACTGCTTCGATGATGCAGATGAAAGGCACTCGATAAAAGAGGCCCTGGAAGGATATGAGGGCAAACGGGTCATCGTCCTGATAGGTCCTGAGGGCGATTTTTCTCACGAAGAGGCGGCGGCAGCCATAAAAGCAGGCTACCTTCCCGTACACATCGGAGAGTCCAGACTCAGGACAGAGACCGCGGCTCTGGCGGCTGTGGCCATGACATATTACAAACACATATAACCAACATGATATGAAACGCTACATTTCACTTGATGTACTCAGAGGATTGACAGTCACGTTCATGTGTATCGTGAACAATCCGGGTTCATGGGGATGCATGTTCCCTCCGCTCAAACACGCTCCGTGGGCAGGCTGCACACCGACAGACCTTGTATATCCATTCTTCATCTTCTGTATGGGTGTCGCAATGGCTTTCACATTCTCAAAGTACAACGGACTGGACAAGGACGGACTGAAGAAAATCATCAAGAGAGGTATCGGACTTTTCGGAGTAGGTCTTCTCCTGAACCTTTTCCCGTTCTTCCCGCTCTACCCGCATGACCCTGACGCGACTTTCTGGCAGAACTGGACTTACTGGATTGGACACATCCGCATCTTCGGCGTACTGCAGCGTATCGCAATGGCCTATGTGATAGCAGGCCTGGTCGCTTTATGGCTGAGGAAGCCGTCCAAGATCATGATTGCAATCGGCGGACTGTTCATATTATATACAGGCATATTGGTAATCTTCGGAGAAGAGCCGGGCCCATTCACACTTGAGGGCACGATTTCCAGAAAGATCGATGTCGCACTTCTCGGTGAGAATCACGTGTATCACGGTTATTCATTCGCCTCAGGCGAGCGCGCCGCATTCGACCCGGAGGGAATTCTGGGCGGATTGACGGCAGCATGCACGGCTCTGCTCGGATATCTCGTCGGCCATGTCATCTATACTTCATCCAAGAGACATGCGGCCGCTCCGGAAGATTTGACGGCAGCACCTTCATACACTGTCAGCAGAATCTTCGTATATGGCTCATTGGCATTGGCATTGGCGATGATTCTCAGCATCTGGATTCCTATCAGCAAGCCGCTCTGGTCCGCATCTTACGTGCTTTACGCAGGGGGCTGGGCGATGTTGGCATTGGCATTCCTGATGTTTGTCATTGACATAAAAGGTGTGGAAAAACCTTTCCGGCCTTTCAAGATTATGGGTATGAACGCACTCGCGGCATTTGTGCTTTCCGGCATTCTCGGCAAACTTCTGCCGGCATTGGGATTCAGGTCTTCGGCATATTTCGGAGCCAACGAATACATGTCGCTCCTGTATGCATTGATGTTCGCCTTGGTCATCTTCATCTGTTCTTGGGCGCTTTACAGGAAGAACATCATCATAAAGCTTTAGAATGTTCATAGGTATCATATCAGACACTCACGGCGTTTTCAGCCAGGAGTTCAAGGACTTCCTCTCCCCTACAGACCAGATTTGGCATGCAGGGGACTTCGGGGGAAGCATAAATTTCGTGGACGAGATAGCGGCTTTCAAACCTCTGGTAGGAGTCTATGGCAACTGCGACGGGCAGGACGTGAGGCTCACCTACCCGGAATACCAATGTTTCGAGTGCGAGGGGAAACGTGTGCTGATGATGCATATCGGAGGAAGACCCGGAAGGTACGACTACAAGGCAAGGGCTCTTATGGACAGGTATTCTCCGGACATCTTCGTATGCGGACATTCGCACATTCTCATGGTGAAGAATGACGAGTCGAGAAATCTTCTTTACATAAATCCGGGGGCATGCGGACTGCAGGGCTGGCAGGTGGAAAGAACCGCACTAAGAGTCCATATCGAGGACGGAAAAATCTTCGGGATGGAGCTCTTCCGGGAACATAGAACGTTACAAACGCGTTAAGTATGAAAGATTTACGGGCAAAACTAAAAATAATTAAAATTTTTCTTTGACGTTTCTAAAATTGAGTGTACTTTTGCGCCATTAAAAAAAGTTAAGTTTAACTAGTTAAAGTGTTAGAGCCATGAAAAAGGTATTTATGTCTTTGGCAGTTGTAGCCATGATGGTTGCTGCTGCTTCATGTGGAAACAATGCTGCCAAGAAGGCAGAGGAAGCTGCTCAGGCTAAAGCTGACAGCGTAAGAGTTGCTGACAGCCTCGCTGCTGCCGCTGCTGCTGCAGACACAACATGCTGCTGCGCTGATTCAACTGCTGCTGAAGTAGCTGAGTAATTTCCAAGACGGAAGCCCGGTGTGCCCGATTGTGGTGCACGAATGAATTGCGGTACCTTGAGGCAACTCAGGATGCTGCTTTTTTTATGCTCTTAACCAAAGATTGCTATCTTTGTGGAATATAACGGAAACGAAAATGGCGACGAAGGAGAAAACAGTGTGGTTCTGCACCAATTGCGGAAACGAGAGTCCGAAATGGATGGGGAAATGTCCCGCATGCGGGCAGTGGAACACCATGGTAGAACAGACGGTAGCGACCGGAAAGGCGAACAGAAACCAGTCCGTCGCAGCCTCGTCTCCAGGCCACAGGCCAATGAATCTCAAGGAGATAGACTCCTCGGCAGAAAACAGGATTGCGCTCGGACTTGAAGAGATCGACCGCCTTCTTGGAGGAGGCATCGTCAAAGGCTCGCTTGTCCTTATCGGAGGTGAGCCGGGCATCGGCAAATCTACATTGTCCCTTCAGATTCCGCTGCACTCCCCCGGACTGAAAACCCTTTATGTCTCCGGAGAAGAGAGCGCCAGACAGGTAAAGATGAGGGCGGACAGACTTGGCGGAGACAATTCCAACTGCTTCATTTACAGCGAAACAGATATCAGCAACATAATATCCCAGGCAGAGGCGCTGAAGCCGGATCTCATGGTCGTGGATTCTGTGCAAACGATGTTCTCTTCGAACATTGACTCTTCCGCAGGCTCGGTAAGCCAGATTAAGGAAGTCACCGCAATGCTTCTCCATTTCGCGAAGCTTTCAGGCATCCCTGTAATCCTCATAGGACATATCACAAAGGACGGTTTCATAGCCGGGCCTAAGATATTGGAGCACATCGTGGACGTGGTTCTCCAGTTCGAGGGTGACAACAAGGGCTCCTACAGACTTCTGCGCAGCATAAAGAACAGATTCGGCTCGACATCCGAACTGGCCGTATTCGAAATGACCGGAACAGGACTGAGAGAAGTCAAGAATCCATCTGAAATGCTTATACCAATGCATGAAGAAGGACTGAGCGGGACGGCGATATGCGCAATGCTGGACGGCCTGAGGCCATTCCTCTTCGAGGTACAGGCACTGGTAAGTTCAGCAGCATACGGAACTCCTCAGCGCTCAGCGACAGGTTTCGATGTACGCAGACTTAACATGCTCTTGGCTGTCCTGGAAAAGCGGGCCGGATTCAAGCTCAACATGAAGGATGTCTTCCTGAATATGGCAGGTGGCCTGCGCGTGACGGACCCGGCATGTGACCTTGCGGTGGTGTGCGCTGTGCTGTCGTCGAATTTCGATTTCGCCATTCCTGCCGACATCTGCTTCGCCGGAGAAGTCGGACTGAGCGGAGAAATCCGCCCTGTGAACCAGTCGGACAGAAGAGTTACGGAAGCGGCCCGTCTCGGATTCAGGAAAATATACATTTCCTCTTTCACAACAGTGGACAACAACGCAGCCAAAGGTATCGAAGTCGTAAAAGTGGCTGACATTCCGTCACTTGTGAGAAGTTTATTCAGACAATAAAAAACAGTTACAGATATGACCACCAAAAATCTTGACAAGTTCTCAGTTCTTATTGCGGTAATTGCTGTCGCATTGACCATCAGCATAATGTCATTGACCAGCCAGATAGAAAAGGGAGATGAGCAGCCGGTTCAGGAACCGGTTCCAGTTCAGGCAGATACGCTGGCGGCTCCGGTGCCGACAACTGAGATGCCGGCAGCTGACAGCCTTGAAGTCCAGCCTGCCGAAGAGAATTATATGGAAGACAAAGACGTCTAGTCCTTCCGCACGGAGAATTAGCTTACAGAAAAAAGGGACCGGCCTTGTTTGGCCAGTCCCTTTTCATTTATATTGGCGAATGCCGATTACAGAGCCTGTGCAACAGCAACAGCGACTGCAACGGTAGCGCCTACCATAGGGTTGTTACCCATTCCGAGGAAGCCCATCATCTCAACGTGTGCAGGAACTGAAGATGAACCTGCGAACTGAGCGTCAGAGTGCATACGTCCGAGTGTATCGGTCATACCGTAAGAAGCTGGACCTGCAGCCATGTTGTCCGGGTGAAGGGTACGTCCGGTACCGCCACCTGATGCAACTGAGAAGTAAGGCTTGCCTGCGAGCACGCGCTCCTTCTTGTATGTACCGGCTACAGGGTGCTGGAAACGTGTAGGGTTGGTAGAGTTACCGGTGATGGAGATATCTACGTTCTCCTTCCACATGATGGCAACACCTTCGCGGACATCGTCAGCGCCATAGCAACGTACGCCGCCACGTACACCCTCTGAGTACTTTGTCTCAGAAATTACCTTTACCTCACCGGTATAGTAATCGAACTGGGTCTGTACATATGTGAAGCCGTTGATACGGGAAATAATCTTGGCAGCGTCCTTTCCGAGACCGTTAAGGATAACGCGGAGAGGTTTCTGACGTACCTTGTTTGCCATTTCAGCAATCTTGATGGCGCCCTCAGCGGCAGCATAAGACTCGTGACCTGCGAGGAATGCGAAGCACTCTGTGTTCTCGCTAAGGAGACGTGCAGCGAGGTTACCGTGTCCGAGACCTACCTTGCGGTCATCAGCAACTGATCCTGGGATGCAGAATGCCTGAAGACCTTCACCGATAGCCTCAGCAGCCTCAGCAGCTGACTTGACACCCTTCTTGATGGCGATAGCCGCACCTACAACGTAAGCCCACTTCGCATTCTCGAAGCAGATTTTTTGGGTGTCTTCGCACATCTTGTATGGGTCGATGCCCTTTGCATCGCAGATGGCCTTAGCCTCTTCGATGTCTTTGATTCCATATTGATTGAGAGTAGCATTGATCTTATCAATACGACGCTCGTAGCTTTCAAAAAGTGCCATGTTCTCTTACTCTTTACGTGGGTCAATATACTTAACTGCGTCCTTGAAACGGCCGTAGGTTCCCTTGGCCTTCTCGATAGCCTCAGGGCCTGTAGCACCGCCCTTGAGAGCATCCATAAGTTTTCCGAGGTTTACGAACTCGTATCCGATAACTTCATTGTTCTCATCGAGAGCCATCTTGGTGCAATAGCCTTCGGTCATCTCGAGGTAACGGCTGCCCTTAGCCTTTGTACCGAACATTGTACCAACCTGGCTGCGGAGATTCTTTCCGAGATCCTCAAGAGAGCCTCCGACTGGAAGACCGCCTTCTGAGAAAGCAGACTGGGTACGTCCGTAAACAATCTGAAGGAAAAGCTCGCGCATAGCGGTATTGATAGCATCGCAAACGAGGTCAGTATTGAGAGCCTCAAGAAGAGTCTTGCCAGGGAGGATTTCAGATGCCATAGCAGCTGAGTGAGTCATACCTGAGCAACCGATAGTCTCAACGAGAGCCTCCTCGATAATGCCATCCTTAACATTGAGTGTCAATTTGCAGGCACCCTGCTGAGGAGCACACCAGCCGATACCGTGTGTAAGGCCGGAAATGTCCTTAATTTCTTTTGAATGCACCCATTTGCCCTCTTCAGGGATAGGAGCATTGGCGTGATTCGCGCCTTTAGCTACGCAGCACATGTGCTGCACTTCCTGTGTGTAAATCATATTCTAGAATAATGAGTTATTTTTCGCTTCTGCAAATTTAGTCATTTTTTAGGATTGAAACTTACTTTTCGGCAGAGATTATCACCATTTATGGCTATAAAACGAACAAACCTCCGCGAAAACTATTTCGCGTCCTCCAAAGAACAGGTATATCCAAGTTTCTCGACAGCCTTCTTCAATGTCGCCTCATTTGTCTTGGCCGGATCATAGGTAATGGTGACCGTCTTCTTCTCCAGATTCACCTCCAGAGCCTTGACACCCTTCTCGAAAGAAATGTTCTCCTTCACCTTCTTAACGCAATTCTGGCAATGCATACCGACATTGAAAGTGACTGTCTTGACCGCCTTTTTCTGCGCCTGCGCGACAACAGATTCAGCACCGGCCGCATACGAAGATACGGGCAAGGTCAATGTCAATGATAGAGCGGCTACGGAAGCCGCAACAAATATCTTATTCATATCTGCAAAAATTTATTTCCAAAGTGTAAATCTCGCACCGAGATAAAACTTCGTACCCATAATAGGACCCCAGACCGCACTCGCGTCAAAATCCGGACGGGAAGTGTCGATGCCGGCATGTCCGCCGTCCATCCCCGCAACAGCCGTGCCGATGATGACATTTTTCTGACGGAAATTCGTAAGATTCTCAGCACCGAGGTAAAGGTCAATGCCTTTGAACCTCTTGGTAATCTGCAGATAGAGAAGCGGATAGGTCTTCGTATATCCGTCAGCATACAGAAGATTGCCGTCACTGTCCTTGATGGTCTTCATGAAATCATAAACTCTGGCCTTGCCGTTCACCGATGCGGTGAAATCAAAAATCCACTTGTTCAGGTTTGTCGCGAACTGCAGATTCAGCACACCCTTGTAACGGCTCGTCATCGGGCGCTCCCGAAGACCGCGTCCCTCGAACTCCGTCTTGGCATCCGTATAGCGGAACGTCGCGGTAACGGTAAACCCGCGGAACGGCACGACATTGAAATCAGCCTGATAACTGTTTGTGTATGACCGTCTTCCGTTCAGGGCATAAAAGACAATGGCATTGACACCATTGTCATAATCGACAATCATCTGCTCGCCGAAACGGGTCCCGAAATAGTCGAAGCTCAAGTATGTATCCTCAGTCTTGCCGAAAGGCAGATAGAAAGTCGCGTTGCCACCGTAGGTCCACGCATCCTCCAGCAGATGCCTGTCGAAAGAACCGGTGAAGGACTTGCCCGTAGAGAAGACACCGATATTGTCAATGAGAGGAAGCGCCCTCCTGAGGCCACGGCCTCCATTGGCCCTCAGCACAATCTGCTCGATCGGGGTATATTTCAATGTCAGTCTCGGCACGAACTTGAGTCCGTCGCCGCGGAACCAGTCTCCGCGCAGCCCAATGATGGACGAGAACTTGTCGCCCGCATGGAAAGTGTACTCTCCGGACACACCGGCATTGACAAAATTCCTTACGGCCTCGCCGGGGGTCAGCGTCTGGGCCGCGACTTTACGCATGAAGTCCTCATTGAACCTGTCGGCAGTGCCGCCAAGGGCTATCGTAAACTTGTGTGAATCATTGATTTCGTCCTGGAAAAGGACATTGAAGAAAGCCGAGTTCTGGGTGGCGAAATATTTCGATGCGCCGAACCGGGAATTCATGTCGGTTAGCGTATAGTCGGCCACGAAAGCGATGTTCTTGGCATTGTCCTCGCTTATCGGCACACCTACTTTTACATACGCGTTCAACTGCCTGTTGGTGATGTCCGAGCCCCACGGAGAACCAGGGGTCAATGTATATGCACGATAATCATATCCGTCCTGGCCGCCTTGCCTCTTGTCCTGGAGGGCACGCACGCCGAACCTTACCTGGACGCCGCTCTGGCTATAATACAGCCAACGGTTTGCGACATTGAACTGAAGCATTTTCGGGTCGTCGCGGAAGCCGTCGTGATTGTGGTCGGCGGTCTTGAAATTTCCGGAGACATGTCCGAGCAGGACGGTGCTCCATTTCTCGCCCATCTGGAGGGAAGAAGCGATATTGAAATCCGTCTTGGAGTCGTCCATGACTGAAGCATTCAGAAACAGCGGTTTCTCGTCCGTCGGCTTTCTGTACTCCGTATTTATCTGACCGGTAATGGATTCCGCACCGTTATTGACAGATGAAAGTCCTTTCGAAACCTGAATGCTTTCGAGCCATTGGCCCGGGACATAGGACAGTCCGAAAGGCGCAGCAAGTCCGCGCATTGAAGGACGGTTCTCGTCCAGCATCTGGGTATAGACTCCGCTGAGTCCCAGCAGTCGTATCTGTCTGGCACCCGTGACGGCATCCGAATATCCGACCGTCACACTGGCAGAGTTCTCGAAACTTTCCGCAAGGTTGCAGCAGGCCATCTTCTTCAGGCCCGCCGATGAAATCACCTCCGTACGCAGTTCCTTGCCGCGTGAAAGGTAATTCCCGTTCTGACGACCCACAAAAACCGTCGCGTCCAGGCTGTCTGACCTGTCTTTATAAATGCCCGTAGTATCAGGGGTCTGTGTCAATGCCAGTTCTCCGGTTCCAGTTCCTGCCAATGACAGGATTCCGGGAGCCAGCCCTCCTAACAGTGCCGGCACAAAGAAAAATAATTTGTAAGTTCTCATTATGTTCTGATTGTCAAGAGGTTGCAGCGCTCCATCCACTTGGGAACGCTCCTCATATCTATGCAAAGATAATCACAATCTTTGATTTCTCCATCCGGATTGCCGGACAGCAAAACGGCCGGCACTGAGACTCATGTCCCGACGCCGGCCTTATACATATTAAGTATATCTGACTATTTGTTCAGCTCTGCGAGGTGTTTTTCCCAAGCCCATGCAGAAGCAAGAGTTTCCTCTACAGTGCGCTCTGCTTTCCAGCCGAGTTTCTGGTTTGCGAGTGTAGGATCCGCCCAGATGGCAGTCACGTCACCCGCACGACGTGGAGCGAACTTGTAGTTGAGTTTCACGCCATTGACCTTCTCGAAAGCATTGACAAGTTCGAGTACGGAAACAGGACGTCCGGTACCGATGTTGAAGATTTCGTAATCCTTTTCCATCTTGCCGTCAAGCATTCTGGAGACTGCGAACACGTGAGCCTTTGCAAGGTCAACTATGTCGATGTAGTCTCTCTGGCAGGTTCCGTCAGGGGTAGGATAGTCGTTGCCGAAGATGCTCAGGCACTCGCGTTTTCCGATAGCGGTCTGTGTGATGAACGGAACGAGGTTGTTAGGAACGCCTCTCGGAAGTTCACCTATCAGTGCTGACGGATGCGCTCCGATAGGGTTGAAATATCTGAGGGCGATACCCTTGATGCAACCCTCCCTGTCAGTGCCTGCCATGACATCCTTGCCGTATCTTGCATAAGCCAGAACTGAATCGCGGAGGATGTCCTCGCAAATCTGCTTGGTATTTCCATAAGGAGAGGTTGCCGGCTGGCGCGGAGACTCCTCAGTTACAGGGAGTTTCTCAGGTTCGCCATAGACTGTGGCTGATGACGAGAAAAGCACATTGCATCCGCCGTGTGTGCGTGCCGCCTCAATGACATTGAGGAAAGAGCTCAGGTTGTTGCTGTAGTACTTGACAGGTTCTGCGACTGATTCACCGACAGCCTTGAATGCTGCGAAATGGATGACTGCATCAATACGGTACTCCGAGAACAGTCTGTTAACCGCATCAAGATCACAGAAGTTCATCTTGATGAACGGGATGTCTTCTCTTCCGGTGATTTTCTTGACTCCTTCGAAACATGTCATGTCGCAGTTTGACATATCGTCTGCGACTACCACTTCATAGCCGGCCTGAATCAGCTCGACAGTCACGTGGCTGCCGATAAATCCGGCACCGCCTGACACTAGAACTCTTTTGCTCATAGTTATTGTTTATTAAATCCAAGTTCCGCACTTGCGGGAACTCAAGTTGTTAAATTCTTCATTCCTCAAAGAATTGCAAATTTAAGAAATAATGCTGATAAAGGATTGTAAAATCTTCACTTGTTGCATATTCTTCATAACTTTGCCATGATTCCGATGTCGAACAGGTCCAGGAAGGACTTCGGAAGTTTACGGATTATGAGACGAAATAGAATTATCATATCATTGATATTGCTGTCTGTCACCGGTTTCGTGGCTTTTGCCCAGACCGGACGTCAGGCGGCAGCGCAGAAATACATTGACCTCAAACTGAAGGAGGAGCCGTTCCATTCCGGGCTGACGGGAGTTCTTGCGGTCACGTTCGGCGGGGACACGCTTGCCGAGCACAACAGCCTCCAGAAACTTATTCCGGCATCGACCGCAAAACTCATCACTACGGGGCTGGCTATCAACGGATTGGGAGCAGATTACAGGTTCACAACCAAGCTGGGGTACAGCGGAAGAATTTCCGATGACGGGACCTTGCACGGAGACCTTTATATCATCGGCGGAGGCGACCCGACCATCGCAAGCGGGGACAAAATCGCGCCACCCAGGGACAGTCTGTTCGCCGAGTGGGGCAGGATGCTGAAGAGGGCCGGCATAAGGAAAATCAATGGCGCCGTAATCGGGGACGGCCGGCTTTATGAGGGGCCAATCGAGAATCCGTCCTGGTCCTACGATGACCTCGGCACGTTCTACGGAACCGGCGGCAACGCGCTCTGCTTCCACCGCAACATCCAGAAAATCAATGTATCTCCTTCGGAGGAGGGTAAGGTCAATGTTGCAGTGGCGTACCCGGCCACGCCTTGGATGGAGTTTCATTCTACCGCCAATGCCGCTCCTGCCGGAAGCGGGGACAATCTGTACCTTATAAATACTGACCTTTACCCTGTGGCTGAGATGCGCGGTTCATTGGCCTCGGACAAGGGGGCAAAGACAGAAGAATGCAGCAACAAATACGGGGCATTGACCTGCGCCTGGTATTTTGCGGAGGCACTGGAGAGAGGCGGCGTCAATGTGGCACGTGTCGGCGACATTGACAATTTCGGAAATATCCGCATCGCGCCTTCGTGGGGGCATCTTGAGAAGACGGGGCTGAACACTCTACGTAAGGCTCCGGACCAGAAGGACATTACTGTTATAGGAGAGAGCAAGTCGCCTTCTGTCAAGGAGATAGCCCGCATTACCAATAAGCGCAGTGATAATTTTTATGCCGAGACATTGATTAGGGAACTTTCCAGAGTCAGGACCGGTTCCGCCTGCTATGATTCCTGCAAGGTGGTGATTCTCAGGGAACTGGATTCACTGGGCATCAGTACGGAAACCGGTATCAGGATGGTCGACGGGAGCGGCCTCGCACGCCACAATTACATTGCCCCGGACTTTTTCTGCCGTTACCTGAGGGCGATGGCTGCCTCCGGGGCCGGCAAGACCTTCATTTCTGTCATCAATTATGCCGGCAATGAAGGAATGAAGTCCCGCCTCAAGGGACAGTCTGACGCCCTGAGGCATCGTGTCCACATGAAGAGCGGGTCGATGAACGGTGTCGTCTGCTATAGCGGTTACATTCTTCCTCCGTCGGGAAAGCTCGAGGACACGGTAATCTTTTCCATCATGACCAACAACATCCCGGCCCAGACGTCTGCCGTCACCCGTTTTATCGACAGTCTGATTGTCCTGCTCGCGGAATAAATGAGGGACAGAGTGCACAAAGAGCACCCCGTCCCTATCACATTAATTATATTAAGGCAACCCTACAGCTCCCAAGCATACAGTTCAGCCAGGGAGAGATTATAGTCGCGGACTGCCTCAAGAGCCTCATCTTCAAGGGAATAGTAGAGAGAAAACTCCATGATATTGTCAATGAGGGAAATCTCGCCGGCCTGAAGCCTGTGCTCGGTCAATGCCATGGCCTCAGTCGAGACGGCAAGTGACTCGGACAAAGTCGAGGAAATCTCCTGCAGACCCTTGGCCTTCTCATACAAGCCCCTGAGACTGCTGTACATCTGGCTGGCAGCATCACGTTCCTCCAGTTTGGACGCCTCATAAGAAGAGTTTGCCTGACGGACCTTGCTGCGTACAGACCAGAGCGGAATGGACAGGCCAAGAGTTAGGCCACGGAAATTGCTGCCTTTCACAAGTTCAGCCATATAACCGGCGGTAAGGGTCGGATAATTGGACATCTTGGCAGTCCTCGCCTCACTGGCATTGACCTCCACATTCTTGCGCATGTAATCGAGTTCCGGACTGCGCTGCGACATCTCGTCATACCAGATGCGGAAATCGGCAGGCAACATCACATTCTCGTCATACACAAGAGCATTGACCTCAACAGCTTCACCGCCGTTAAGACGCTGCAAGTCAGCAAGAAGCGAAGTCCTCTCGATTTCATTGCGGGCCAGGGCGTTCTTCTGGGCGACATAGGCCAGATGAGCCTTGTTGACCTCTATCATATCCGTCTCTCCGCGCAACTGCATATCACGGTAAGCCGCCTCGATTTTCTCGGAACGGGCAATCCTCTCAGACAGTTCGGAAGCCAGGGCATTGCAGTATACAATGTTGATATACAGACTCTTGGCCTCAAGCAGGACACGCTGGCGGTCGATGCGGTACTGGGCATCAGAAAGAGCCGTCTTGGAAGTCGCGAGCTTGCCGCGGGCTCCTGTCAATGCCGCAAGGTCAACACTCTGCGAGACAGACACATCCTTTCTGGTACCGATATCTGCAGGACTGCTCCAGAGATAATCGAACCCGATTTCAGGTGCATCAAGGGCACGCTCGGCCTTATAGCCATACTGCTCTGACTCGGCACGTTTCCTCAACGCCTGGAGCTCAGTATTGTTCTGCTCTATCATTGACAAGACATCCGAAACTTTTTCCTGCGCCGAAGCTGGAACAGCAAGCGCCGAAGCCGCGACAAGCGACAGGGCGACGTATGCTGCCCGGAATGAAATATTTAATTTATTGATAATCATATAATTCCTATTTATTCGTAATTTTCCTACTGATGAGGATATAGACCACAGGGATGATGAAGCCGTTGAGCATCGTCGAGGTCAGAAGACCGCCGAGGAGAACCTTAGCCATCGGGCTCTGGATTTCGTTGCCCGGGAGTTCGCCGCCGAGAGCGAGAGGCACAAGTGCCAATGCCGAGGTCAATGCCGTCATGAGTATCGGGTTCAGTCTGTCCAGAGAGCCTTTGACGACAGCGTCATGGAGAGACAGGCCCTCACTGCGGAGTTCATTGTACCTGTCAATCAGGAGCATACCGTTACGTGTGGCGATTCCGAAGAGTGAAATGAAACCGATAATGGCAGGGATACTGATAATCTTGTCCGCGAAGAAGATGGCGAAGACACCTCCGATAAGGGCCAGCGGGAGATTCAGGAGCACGGCAGAAGCCTGTCTGACATCCTTGAACTGACCGTAGAGAAGGAGGAATATCACGATTATCGCCATCAATGACGTGAACAGCAATGTCCTGGAGGCCGACTGGGCGCTCTCGAACTGGCCGCCATATTCCACATGATAGCCTTCCGGCAGTTCGATATTGTCCCTGATGGCCTTCTGGATCTTGGTCACGGCACCCTGGAGGTCGCCATCTGAAACATTGGCAGAGATGACAATCTTGCGCGCCACATTCTCCCTATTGATGGTATTAGGGCCGGCTGCAGAGCGGATCTGCGCAATCTGTCCGAACGGAATCTTTCCGCCCACGGCATCCACGGAAATGTTTCTGATTTCCTCAATGCTGTTGCGGCTGTCATCCGCAGCCTTGAGAGTAAGGTCAAACACCTTGTTTCCCTCATAAACCTGCGAAACCACCTTTCCGGCAAGGTAAACCTCCACCATATCATTGAATTCAGACGGAGTTATACCATATTTGGCCATCATTTCACGATTCGGAACTATCTGCAGCTGAGGACGTTCTATCTGCTGCTCGACATTCAGGTCCGCGATTCCCGGGATTCCCTCTATCGCGGCCTTGATCTGATTTCCGAGCAGGAACATCTTGTCCAGATCAGTACCGAAAAGCTTGATGGCAATGTTTGCCCGTGTTCCGGAAAGCATGGCGTCAATACGGTGCGATATAGGCTGGCCTATCTCGACATTGACACCAGGCAGTGTATTCAGTTTGGCTCTCACCTCCGCAACGACTTCCTTCTTGGAGCGTTTGCCGAGTTCGAACGGAGCCTCGATTTCAGAGACATTGACACCAAGCGCATGCTCGTCCAGTTCGGCGCGGCCGGTCTTTCGTGCGACAGTCTTTATCTCAGGCACAGTCAGAAGGAGTTCCTCAGCCCTGCGGCCCACATTGTCGGACTCTTCCAGCGACACTCCGGGAAGGGTGCTGACATTGATAGTGAACGAACCCTCGTTGAATGCCGGAAGGAAGCTGCTGCCGAGGCTGAAGAAGATTCCCAATGCCACCGCAAACAAGGCCAGAACTGCGCCCAGAGTGGTTTTCTTGTGGGAAATCACCCATTCGAGCGCCACATTGTAAACCTTCTGGAGCCATCTCACAACTGCCGGATCCTTGCCCGCCTTGTCGCTCTTGTCGCCGCCGAGAAGATAGCTGCAGAGGACCGGGGTCAATGTCAATGCTACCAAGGTAGAGGCGAAAAGTGCTGTAATAAAGGCGATTCCGAGAGGTCTGAGCATACGGCCTTCCATTCCAGTAAGGAAAAAAAGCGGCACGAAGCTGACCACGATGATGAAGGTGGAGTTCAGAATCGGCAGACGGACCTCACGGGAAGCATTGAAAACGACCTCGATAACGGACTTGCGCTCCAACTCGGGGAGTTTGCGGTTCTGCCTGAGATGCTTGAAGACATTTTCCACATCGACAATCGCGTCATCGACCAGCGAGCCTATCGCAATCGCCATACCGCCAATACTCATCGTATTGATAGTCAATCCCATAAACTTCAATGTCAGAATCGACACGACAAGCGACAGCGGAATGGTGACGAGTGAAATCAATGTCGTGCGGACGTTCATGAGGAAGAAGAACAGCACGATTATGACGAATAGCGCGCCCTCGTAAAGGGACTTCTTGATATTGTCAATGGAGCTGTCAATGAATTTCTGCTGACGGAAAATGTCCGTTGCAACATTGATGTCAGCAGGAATCTGAGTTTTCAGGTCCTCGACTGCCCTGTCGAGTTTCGCGGTAAGTTCTATCGTGCTCGCGTTCGGCTGCTTTGTGACCGTCATCAGCACGGCAGGTTTGCCCCTGTGCGATGCGAGACCAAGTTTCGGAGCCTTCGCTCCTGCCTTGATTTCAGCGATACTTGCCAATGTTATAGGGGCGTCACCATCCATCTTGACTACAGCACGGCCGATGGCATCGGCATCGTTGGTGGAGAGAACTCCACGGATGATATATTCGTTGCCGTATTCATAGAGGACACCGCCGGCAGAACTCCTGTTCATGTCCTGGGCAGCATTCATAACTTCCTGAAGGGTAATGCCATAGTGGCGCATTTTCTCAGGAGAAAGCAGAATCTGGTACTCCTTTATATCGCCGCCGAGAACCGTTACCTGTGCCACACCGCCCAATGAAAGTAGGCGTGGTCTGATAGTCCAGTCAGCAATGGTGCGGAGGTCCTGCATCGACGTCATATCTGAAGTGAGACCGATAATGAAGACCTCTCCGAGGATGGACGACTGCGGTCCCAATGTCGGTTTTCCGCATGTCGGCGGCAATGATTCGCTTACCTCGGCAAGTTTCTCGGAGACAATCTGTCTGTCTTTGTAAATGTCTGTACCCCAGTCGAATTCGACCCAGACCACGGAGAATCCGGTCGTAGATGAGGAACGTACCCGTCTGACATCAGTGGCGCCGTTGACTGCTGATTCCACAGGGAAGGTGACAAGTTTTTCCACTTCTTCCGCAGCCATTCCGGTCGCCTCTGTCATAACCACGACGGTAGGGGCATTGAGGTCCGGAAACACATCCACGTCCATGTGGTACGTGGTATAGATGCCGCCCGCCATCAGCAAAACTGCAGCCATCAGAATAAACAGCCTGTTCTGCAATGAGAATCGGATGATTTTATCTAGCATAAGCTTTTATGATTTGAGTGCAGTTGCTATTAATGTTCGTGTGAGTGTCCAGGGATGGCGCTTGCCACTGAAGCGAGTTTCACCTGATATGCGCCGACGGTGACAACTTCGTCTCCCTCGTCCAGGCCCTTCAGGATTTCCCTGCGGAGGCCGTCGCTCTCCCCTATCTTCACTTCCTGCTTGCGGTACTCGGTCTTGCAGATTTTCACATAGACTGAATAGACGCCCTGTTCTTCTATCAATGCTGTTTCAGGCACGGAGATAATATTATCTTTCTGGCCTTCAATAAGATACATTTCGCAGAACGCTCCAGGGATGAAATTTCCGGTATTGTTGAATTCGAAGATTACCGGAATATAGAATGAACCCTGTGCGGCTGACCTGCCGGCAGAAATCATGCGGCCCCCGAGATTTTCTACTTTCTGATGTTCTTCCTTTTTCTCTAAACGAATCATAATATTACTTTTTTCCATTTCTTTTATGTCCTCTCTTAAAAATAAAAACCGATAATCCTGATTTTTCAGTATCAGAATTAACGGCTCTGCGTCTTAAGCGTCTGGCTCTTATTTTACTGCTTCATTTCTTCTCCAATTTTGTCCATCATCTGTTCAAACTGACTTTTTGCTTTCGCCTTATCTGATGCTCCATCATACATGCTATAATAGAAAAACATATTTGCATAAAACTTAACTGCTTTCTCTTCTGGATTTTTTATTTCCATATTTTTGAACAGATCCTTCACGTATTCTGCCGGTCCGGATACCAGATATTGCTGATATAAATTCTGCATCTCTTCACTGCGAAACTGCTCTATTGTCAGCATCTTCCGAAACGATGATGCAAAATCATCCTCTGTCCAGTATTCAAACATAGACTTGCTGTATTCCACAAAATCATCCAATGATACTGTCTCATACTTTTCAGGCGTTTTCTCTTTATCCTCTTGTGGCATATCATATTCTGATGCCTGTTCGCCATCCTGCTGCTCCATACGCTGCACAATACAGTCAAAAATATCTCTTTTGCTTTTGTAATGACGGTACAATGCCCCTTTTGTCATATCAAGTTCTCCTGCTATCTGGCTGACTGAGACAGCCTCGTAACCATCTCTTGCGAATAGATGCAGTGCCACAATTAATATTTCCTCTTTCCTGTTACCCATGCACATTTCCTCCAAGGCAAATAAACGACCGTTTACATTTATATAATAGTAAACGGTCGTTTATTTGTCAAGACTTTTCTTTTTGCTTATATTATCTCTTTTTATAAATCAACAGCTCTGGATTTTCACCATCCTTCTCATATGTACATACCAGAATAAAATCCATACTTGCCAGAATACCGAAGCACCTGTCTCCTCCAAATTCAGACTCCAGTTGATTCCCCAGATAGGTTTTCTGATCATCAAGGAATTTCACTTTTTGTCCATTAGGCAGAGTATATTCCAGATTCACATATTTCCCCACAAGTGCATTTAGCTTGTCTACCCTTGGAAGTCCGTCTATATGCAGATCATTTATTTCGTTTATCAATTGCTTTTTAAACTCTTCAAACTGCCCATTGTCACTAAGTTCATCATATCTTTTCCAGTAATCTAATTTTGGAAGCATTTCTTTCAAATAAGATTGTGCCTGTTCTTCGGTAAAGTTTTCATTTACCATATTCTTTACACACACATCAATCAATTCATCCATATCATTATATGTGTATGTTCCATCTGCATAGCACCATTTACAATACTCCTCATTTAATGTGCCATCCTTATCACGTCCCAATATGGAATCATCATCAATTGGCATCCCGCAGCACTGGCAGATCAGCTTTCTGGGTTCTCCCAAAAGCGTATTGATTGAAACATCAAATTCTTTCGATAAGAGCTTAAGTGTATCAGTATTTGGAACTGTATCTCCATTTTCCCAACGTGATACTGCCTGCCTTGTAACCATGATTTTATCTGCCAGCTCGTCTTGTGACATTCCTCTTTCTGTTCTAAGTTTAAGAATTATCTTTTTTGTTTCCATAATCGTCACCTCCGTCATCTTTATCATATCGATAAATCTGCCGTCTGAAAAGCAACCTGCTGTTGCCATAATCTATCTATTTCCTTCCAATCCAGACATCTCACAAAGCTTTCATCTGGAAATTCCACCTGCTTGTAATAGTAACAATAAGCTCATTAAAAGCAAGAGCAATTGGCCATAATGGAGAATATATTTTATCCAAAATAGATGCCAAACATGGTAATTATTATGTAGGCCTATATGATAAAGATTATAATAAAGTAACTGAAGAATTTATGAATATTACTAAAATAGAAGAATTAGTTAAAAAGTATAAGCCATTACAAGTAGATGAAGAAAGTGAATACCATATTGAGGAAATAGTAAACTATACTAAAAAATTACCAAGTGAAAATCCTCATGCAGTAAATCCAGAATATTTAAAATTACCAGAAGCAATGGAGAAAAAATGTTAAAAGAAGAAAAACTTGAAGATATAAGTCCATTCGCTTATGAAATAACATATATTGAAGACAATAAAATTTTAGGTAGTTTAAAGTATTCATTAATATATGATAGAATGGAGATAGATAATATAATAGTGGAACCATCCCATCGTGGTAAAGGCATAGGAAATAAATTAATGAGTTATTTAATATCCGTAGCCATAGAAAATAGAGTAGATAATATAACCTTAGAAGTAAGAGTAAGTAACGATATAGCAAGAAATCTTTATAAAAAATTTAATTTTAACGAAGTAGCCATAAGAAAATATTATTATGGTGATGAAGATGCTATACTAATGGAAAAACAGGTGATGTAAATGAAAGATATATATATATTAGCAATTGAATCAAGTTGTGATGAAACAAGTATGAGTATAATTAAAAATGGCAGAGAAGAAATAGCAACAGTAGTATTAAGCCAAATAGACATACATAAGAATTATGGCGGTGTAGTACCCGAAATAGCTAGTAGAAATCATATAGAAAATATAACTATAGTATTAGATGAAATATTAAATAAAGCTAATATGACATTAGATGAAATAGATGCTATTGGAGTAACGTATGGACCAGGACTAATCGGGAGTTTATTAATAGGTGTTCAAGCAGCAAAAACAATAGCATTAGTAACAGGTAAACCATTAATACCAGTACATCATATAGCAGGACATATATATGCTAATAATTTAGAAAAAAGATTACAATTTCCATTAATAGCTTTAGTAGTATCAGGTGGCCATAGTGAATTAATTTATATGAAAGAAGACTATTCATTTGAAAGAATAGGAGGAACACTAGATGATGCCGTTGGAGAATGCTATGATAAAGTTGGAAAAGTAATAGGAGTACCATATCCAGGTGGACCAAAAGTAGATAAATTAGCTCATGAAGGAAAAGATACATATGACTTACCATATCCATTAGATGATAAAAGCTATAACTTTAGTTTTAGTGGTATCAAATCAGCAGTAATAAATTTAGTGCATAATGAGAAACAAAGAGGAAATGAAATCAGAAATCGGACAAGGCATGCTTATCCTTGTGGGCATAGAAGATGCAGACAACGAGCAGGACGTTGATTGGCTCGTACGCAAAACCATAGGATTGAGAATATTTGATGATGAAAATCATGTTATGAACTGCGACATCAAGAGTATTGATGGAGAAATATTAGTGATTTCGCAGTTTACGCTCTTTGCAAGCTACAAGAAAGGCAATCGCCCAAGCTGGTTTAGAGCAGCAAAACATGAACATTCTATACCACTTTATAATCTATTTTGTAAGCAGCTGTCGGAAGCTCTTGGAAAAGAGGTAGGCACAGGCGAGTTTGGCGCTGATATGAAGGTTGAACTCATCAACGATGGTCCTGTGACGATATGTATGGACAGTAAAAACAAAGAATAGCCAAGCTATGATGGAAGTTAACGACAACACTACCCTACGCAACCTTCAGCAGATGGTTGACGAATGGATAAAGACCTATGGAGTTAGGTATTTCAACGAACTGACAAACATGGCTTGCCTCACAGAGGAAGTAGGAGAACTTGCTCGCATCATTGCCCGCCAATACGGCGAACAGAGCTTTAAAGAGGGCGAAAAGCCTAATCTGGGCGAGGAAATGGCTGACATTCTGTGGGTATTAACCTGCTTGGCAAACCAAACAGGCGTAGACCTAACGGAAGAGATGCGAAAAAGCTTCGAAAAAAAGACTAAAAGAGACAGTAATAGACATATTAACAATGTGAAACTTAAAAAATAAATTAGTTATGACAACAACAGAAAACAAGCCAAGCTTGAGCAAATACGAAGAGGCTTTGGCTAAATACAACACCAACATCGACGACAATCTTCCACCATATCGTGCAGGAAAGCCGCTCTTGTAGAAATCCACA
>OQVZ01000135.1_pt1 | contig 26220 bp, 17 predicted proteins | sample 1691571 | NCBI WGS metagenome assembly OQVZ01 (sample SAMN03418261, study PRJEB22391) | human gut metagenome | biome: human-gut; feature: organic feature; material: feces | host: Homo sapiens | place: Tanzania | collected 2013-01
TTAGAGAGATATTATCAAGTATTAAAAAAGAACAGACCCCCAAATACATATAATTCGTACATGTCTAGCACAAATCGTTTAAAAGATTTCTTTAATCAAAAATATGGGGGTTACATAAATTGGCTAAGAACTCTTTCGGAAACTGATAACCAAGAAATCAATTTTGAATTAATAGAAGATTGGGCAATTAATTATCTCGGGGAATATCATTCTGCAGGTAATTCGGATAGCGGAACAAAAGGACGGAAAGTAATAGAAGAATTTAAAAAACTCGGAAATGCTGTTGTATCTAAATTTTCAGATTATACTCTATCGTACTGTACTTCTTGGCAAAATAGTGGGAAAATTTATCCATATTTATGGATCCAATTCAAACATAAGAACTGGCAGGATAGTCCTTGTAGTATATCAATGTTTGTAATCAAGGAGAATGATAAGGCCAAATTGAGTATTGAAACTGAAATAGATGATAAAAACGCAAAAAGTAAAGATTATGAAAACTTTTTGAAAACATTAAATACAACATTTGCGTATGATAATCATTATTATTTGGAAGATGAAAATGCAACAAAATTTCGGAATATAGAAAGTGCATTGGCTTCTGTTGCAAAAGGAGATTCAAAAAAAATAAAGACGATTAAGTTGATAAATTCCCCCTATATATCAGCAGAATCAAGCAGAATCATAAATGAATTACAAGCTGGTTTCGAAAATTTAATATCTCGATACGAAAGCATTTTTGAATCAAAATCACAACAAAAGGAGAGTATTATGAATATTCCTTTAAATCAAATTTTATATGGTCCTCCGGGAACAGGTAAAACATATAATACAGTTCTAAAAGCAATGAGTATTATTTATAACACAGAATACAAAGATGTTTCAGAAGAACAATACTCTACTTTAAAAACCAGATTTGACGAGTTAAAACAAGCTGGGCAAATTGAGTTTATTACATTCCACCAATCATATTCTTATGAAGATTTTGTTGAAGGAATAAAACCATATATTCCTGAATGGGGTACAATAGATAATGCTGACGTTAAATATATTGGTGAAAACGGAATATTTAAAGAAATCTGTAAAAATGCACGACAAATTAAAACCGATAAAACTTCTCACAAGATAGATTTTTCAAAGACCAGAATATTTAAAATGTCACTTGGCGCCAATTGGGAAAATGAAACGGAAGATATTTATAACTACTGTTTAACAAACAATGTGGTTGCTTTGGGTTGGGGTGACGATAAAGATTTTTCATCTTGTAATACGTCTGAAGAATTTAGAAATCTTGATTCAACGTGGGGCGCAAAAGCAGTAGAAATATTTAAAAACTGGATGCGAGTTGGCGATATTATTTTAATATCAAACGGGAATTCAAATATTAAAGCCATCGCGCAAATTACAGGGGAATATGAATACCATAATGATAGAGAAATAAGGTATTGCCAGTTTAGAAATGTAAATTGGCTATATAACAGTGACGATATTCCTGTAGCAAAATTCTATGATAAAAAGCTGTCGCGGCAAGCAATATATGGATTTTATAACAAGGATAAAGAAGGGAAAGATGATTACAATTCCTCAATAAATACTAATGTTTTAAATGAAATTATTACAGGAAACATAAATAGTGCTGAAGAAAAACCATATATTCTTATTATTGATGAAATTAATCGCGGTGATGTTTCAAAAATATTTGGTGAATTGATTACTTTAATTGAGGAAGATAAACGTATTGGTAATAAATACCAAATGAAAACCATATTGCCATATTCAAAAGAATCATTTGGCGTACCAAATAACTTATACATTATCGGAACAATGAATACGGCCGACCGTTCAATTGCGCTTCTTGATACAGCATTAAGACGTCGTTTTGATTTCGAAGAAATTATGCCAAGACCTGAATTGCTTGACGGTGAAGTTGTCGAAGGTATTAATTTGCAAACTTTATTAACAAGAATAAATGAACGCATTACAAACAAATATGATAGAGATCATCAAATTGGTCATTCATATTTAATGGGTGTAAATACCAAAGAACAGCTTGAAAGAGCTTACAAAAACCGAATATTACCGTTGCTCAATGAATATTTCTACAACGAATCAAAAACCGTTGCCGAGATTTTAAATTGCAGCGAAGATGAACTTAAAACAAGTGATTTTATTTCTATTTTAGGTAAAGCTCAAGGTGCATAATTATGGCAGCAACTAAGAATTTAATAGTTGCATACGAACATGACAGACTTTTGAAATGTGACGAAGCCTACAATAATTGTGTGTCAGAGCATATTGATGGCTCTTGCTGTATAAATTATTGCAAGCCTATACATTTTAAAGAACTTTATGACTATTGCGTTAATAAAAACATTGACTGTGGATTTGATTACATTCCGAAAGAGAAATGTATAAAATTTGATAAATACACAGGTGTTATACAACTTAAAGATGGCACATATCTTGAAATACTGCCTAAAATAGATAAAAATACAAAGTTGGAAGATAGTCGTAAAGTATTTGAAAATCTGGTATTTGCATCACACAATTTAACAAAAGAATATAAACATAATAAAAGTAGCGATAATGACACAAGAAAAGATAATCACATAATTGAAATTTTTATATCTGTTTTTTGTAAGGATATCCTTGAATTATTAAAAAGAGGGATTAAAAAATCCTATATTAGAAAATCAGAAAATCTCAATAAATACAAAGGCAAGTTAAATTTTTCAGAACATATTAAACACAATATAACTTCAAAAAACAAATTTTTTGTCGAATATAGCGAATTTAGTTTAGATATATCGGAAAACAGAATTTTGAAATCCGCTTGTTTATACTTGATAAAACAAACAGAAATCGAAGAAAATAAAAAAGTTCTAAGACGACTTTTAATTGAGCTTGATGACGTTTCTCCGTGTACGAATCTTGATAAAGATTTACAGGAAAAACAAATAAATAGACTTCACGAATACTATTCAAGACCATTACAATATGCGGAGTTCTTTTTAAGGCACGACAATTTTATGCCGCGCAGAGGCAGAACTGCGTTGCCTGCATTATTATTCCCATTAAACAAAATGTTTGAAGATTATATTGAAAACTTGTTTAAACAAAGTAATGTTGATTATCTAGTGCAATATAGTCGTTATAATCTTATCTTTACAGGCGAGAAAGAATTATTTAATACACAAATGGATTTTATTATTACATCAAAAGATAAAAACCGAAAACTTATTTTAGATGCCAAGTGGAAAGAATTAGATATAAATGATGAAAAATTAGGAGTAAGCCAAACAGATTTATATCAATTACACAATTACGCTTCAATTATCCGCGAAAAAGAATCAGAAAATGTCTCTATCGCACTATTATACCCACAGACATCCAAATTTAATCAAGTTAAAGAATGGACATATTTTGACAGAACGAAGATTTATATTATACCCGTAAATGTCTTAAATACAGGGGATAATGCTCAATTATTGGATATTGCTCAAAATTTTTAAAGTCGTTCTATATACCAGTTACTATTACCAAAATGGTTGAAGTTCCAATGGAGTTCAAAATAAAAATTAAACTCCAAAAAGTTGTCATCTTTGAAATTCCAAGAGTATTTATTTAATTGTGTTTTATGGTAACTTTCAAAGGCTATTTGTATTTCTTTGGCAAACTTTTTCCTAAATTTAGAATATGGAATATCCAATGTTTCTTTTGTTAATTTATTTTTCAAAATCATCTTCAAACCCTCTTATATTATCTAGTTCAATATTGTATCGCTTGCCGGTTTTATTAACACAAGTTGCGAAATTAACTGTTTTATCGGCATATTTGTTTTTCCACAAACAAATCAACAGTCCGATTTCTTGTGTTTTTAAATTCAAAATCTTTGTTCCGTATAATTGATAATCTTTTTCTGTCATATCTTGCTCCTTTCAAGCTATGACATTAGTTACTCAAGAAATAAAAAATTGGAACTTAGAAAACTGATTTTGTATCAAAACAACATACAAAATCCATACATACTTAAATGGCGTTTTAAGACTTGTTTAAATTTCTCATAAGGTTTTATATCTAACTCTCCCCAAACGTTAAAATTAAATAAAATTAAACGAGTTTTAAATGAGGTTTTAAAATTTTTTCACCTGTAGTATAAAATTATAAATTATATTGTAAAGACTTGGTATAAATTTATATTTTGTTAAAATCGCTTAACAAAATTTTTTAAGAATAATATGAGCTTTTATTATTTTCTTTTCTTAAATACAATATTTACATTTTCTGATAAAATCTCTTGCAAATATTACAAAAACTTCAGCTCAGATGACTTTACCTCATCCCATAAAGCCATTAATTTGCATTCATCATATAAAATATTTTCAATAAATTCTTGCCAAATATGAGGGCTATTATTAAGAGAATAGCCATCATTAACTTCATGCCAGTTACTTGATGCCATATTTTCAAGTAATCGTTCTAAAGATTCTGGGGAACGAATATCAGAATGTCTAATTATATTGAATAAAATATCATAACAGCGTGATGCCATTGTTTCAATTCGATGCTCAATCCCATAAAAACTTAAAAATTTTTTTGCTTCCTCACTAAGATTGTTATTAATTTCAATTTTCAAAGAATTGTTATACGTTATCTTGTAATTATTCCATAACTTTAATGGGTGTAATTTATTATATTCAAGTTCAAGAGCTTTTATAGCTGATTTATATTTATCTATCTTTTCTTGAGTAGTGCCATCTTTAAAAAATGCGGTTCTTTTTTCTCCCATATTGCATTCTTTACAACATGGAGCCCAATTTTCAGGATGTAATGTGAATTGTGGAAACTGATCTTTTGGAATTATGTGTTCAATGTCAGCATGCAGATATTCTTCTTTCTTATTTTTATTATCCTTATCTTCTTTAATGGAACTTTCTAATAATTGTCCACAAAAGCAACAGCGTGGCTGTGAATCAATAAAGTAGCTATAATTAAATAATTGTTTTACAGATAAATTAGTTTGATATTTAGTTTTATTAATAGATTTATCTAAATTTTCAAATATTTTTTTTAATTCCGAATTTATAACATAATAAGTTTTTTCTTCCTCGGTATAACTAGATTCAAGCAATTTTTTATATTTATCCTTCTTTAAGCCCTTTTGATTTTTAAATAATTCATGAGGATAAAGAAAACTTAATTGATAGTCTTCTTCTTGATAAAATTTAAAATAGTCATTTCTGAGATTTTCGATGAGCTGAGCACAACAAGAATATTCATTAAACGGTTTAGGGATTATTTCTTTGTATTTTTCACAGAAATTTTCGAAAATATTTATTACATCTTTTTTTAAACTTTCATAGATTTGTAATTTATACATTGTTAATTAGTCCCTAATAGCTTATTTTCTACTTCTTTTTGTTTAACGCGGAGTTTCCAACGCCATTCACCTGGACCAACTTGTCGTAATAATTTATTAATTTTCTTATTTAAGTCTCGATTATTATCTACATTTTCATCAAGTTTTTGGTTTAAAACTTCTTTTATTTCTTTTTTTGCTCTATTACCGATATCTGATTCCATCATAAATAGATATTTCCCAATATCTACAATACTTACCCCGTACGTATTTACTTGAGGTTTATAGTGATACGCACCATCGTGAGTATCAACTATTCTGTGAACTTCTTCTGGTTTTGTATCTGTTATCAGCATTGCAGAATGAGTTGCAATAAAGACATCGTGAGGTTTATCTTTTAGTGTTTCCCATAGCAAATATACAAAATAACTTTTCCAATATTCATTAAAATAAGTTTCAGGTTCATCTAAAAGTAACAGACATTTTTCTTCTTCATTTTTCAATAAATTTACTATTGCAAATCTATATAATAAGGCTCTTTGACCATCACTTAAAGAAGAGCTTTGATATAAATCTCCATCTTCTTCTATTTTATACAAAAAGCCCATATCATAACAATAATATTCATCCAGATATTCTTTCAGAACAGTATATGCAGGATTAGGGTTGTCAGTTTTCTTCTGACTTTCAATACTTGTGTAAAAATTCTCAATACTATCCAATGTCCAATAATAACAATATGTATCACTGCTAATGTCGTCATTACAATATGTAATATTATCGCAAGGTGGTAATTTATCGTTATATTCAAAATTAACATTACCTTGATGAGCTTTAATCCAAATTGCTTCTATTTTTAATTCTTTTGCTTTTTCATTATCTACATTTTCTTCTATGACTATTTTATTTAAATCATGCCATAAACTATTTTTATCTTTTAAAGATTTTGAATATTCTCCAGATAGAATATAACTTATTAGTGCAAACTTACTATATTCTAAATTAAAATCTAAATATTTATCGTTAAAACATGAAAAATCATTTTCTTCATTTTCATCTGACTCATCATCCTGAGCACTTTCTTCTTTTTTACCTATTATTTCTTCTTTATCTCTCTCTAAATTGCTGCAATGAAATCTTACGACTTTTTTCCAATATTTATTATTCTCAATATTTTTTATATTAACAGGATCACCCTTGTTGCTGTCATAATTTGCAATAATATTTTTACCTGAACTATCTAATGTATAAAAATCAAATTTTACATTAGAAGGTTCACTCTCTATACCAATATCAAATAAAGCATCTAAAAGATTACTTTTTCCTGATCCATTTCTCCCTATCAAAATATTCAAATTAAGTTTTTCCCCTTCATTATTTTGTTTTTCAGGGAAAATCATTTTAAAATTATTAAAATTTCTAAAACTTTTTAAAAATAATGTTGCTATATTTTTCATTATATAACCTCAGCTTCAAAGTTATCAATTAATGGATGATATGGTCTAAACATGTCATAGTAATTTGTGTAATTTTGTTCATGATCAACACAAATGACAAGCCCCAATGTTTCAAATAATTTTAAAGTTCTTGTAATATATGCATACGGATATTCTCCAAATAAATCTTTGTTCGAATTTTCTTGATAATTAAACCAATATTTACATAAATTACTATATAAAATTTTTTGTTTAGGTGAAATTATTTTTAATGCCAAATCTATTCGTTTATTATCATCTTTATAGTTGTATGGGAGAATTTTATCTTCAAATTTTGAGTTTTCTTCATTAAAAAGATTATCTTTAGATTTGGTTAGAGTTATTTTATATTCTTCTATTTTTATTAGTTTTCGTGAATATAATAAACTCAAATAGTCAAATGCCGTTTTTACGGAATTTGAAGATGTTATTGAAATAATATAATCATCTATATTCAATATTTCACTATTGAATATTTTATATAATTCTTTATCCTCATCTTGTGTTAATAGCTTGTACCATAATACATCGTTCAATGGTTCAGAGACAGAACTTTCGGGTTGCACTTCCTCAGTATTTTCTTCTGTTCCCTCACTTGAAGCTGTTTGAGTATTTGCAACTATTGGAGTAATTTGTTCAAGCTCGTCTTTATCTGAAATACTACTTGTATATTGTGAATTTTCTTCTTCTGTTAAATAAATAAATTCATTTTCAACTAAAGACGTTTTTATTGTTTTTATATTAGAACATATCTCTTTTTCAAGACCAATAATTTTATTAAAATAATAAACAGGTTTTTCGTATTTTTTTACATCTATTTTAGAGCTTGGCATCGGGATTATATTACCTGCAAGCTCATCAAGAATTTCTGACCTAGTTAGTTTATTTATATTTTGATTTGAAGTAATATCTATATCTTGTTTTGTAATTATATTTCTTATAAATTCCTTGCTCAAGCCAGAATCATAATTTATTGCATAAAGGGGAAAATCTTTTAGTGATTCGTTCTTTTTTTGCAAGAATAAAATTATAAAATTATCTGTATCTTTTATTACTGCAAGAAGATTAATTGTAATTATATATTCTCTTAATGCATCCAAATCCTTTTGTCTTGAAGTTAAAAATGAACTTGGCATTTTGCATAGACAATAAGAATCATTTTGCGCAAAAGCCAAAAAATTTAATAGAAAGTTAACTTCTGATAATACATAATTTTCTATAGAATTTTTTAATATATCAGTAGTATGAGATTTTAACATACTACTTTTTTGCATTTTATTGCCAATAGGAGGGTCAAAAATAAATAAACCTTTATTATTCCAAATATTATCATTATCTATAATATTAACTTCTTGTTTAGAGGAATCCGTTTTAGTTTTAAAGTTAACACTAATATTTGTTAAATCTTTAATTGTTAAAGCTTTATTTAAACTGTTATTGGGACGTATTTTTTCGTTGTCTTTATTACTTAATTCGAGTAAATTTCTAGCAAAAGTTACTAATCGTTCATTAATATCAAAACCTAAAATTTTATTGTAATTTATATTTAAAAGTAAGCTAGCTGTACCAATAGCAGGTTCTATAATAAATTTTTCTGTATCTGAATCTAATATTGCATTAGCAAAATTTGTAATAATTTCCTTTGCAGATGAATTTGTTGGAATAATGTCTTTTTCAGCTTTCTTTTGCCATCGTTCTAATATTTTTAATAAAGCATTTTTGTAATCATTTATATCTAAAGATGTTGAGGATAGCTTTAAATCATTAAATTTAGGAGTCTTTACTGTTTGATTAAAAAATGTATAATCATATTTAGAAGAGGCTGCAAGATAAGCTTTTTCTAACATAATATTCAGGTTTGACAATGTTAATGCACGACAAATTATAGATACATTTTCTAGTGCTTCATCATGGGTTTTACCATTTGAAATAACAGCATCATATATAACATCAAGATAGTTTGCTATATCATTTTGAGTTTTAGCCATTTGCATCACCTCCAAATTTGTGGCGAGTTAATTCGCCAGTAAATGCATGATGTAGGAGAGATTGGAACATTTGTTTTGCTTTTTTGAGTTCCTCCTGTTGTTCTTTAATATAAGCTTCAATTTCAATTGCTTTTTGAGCAAATTGTTCTTGCAATTCTATTGGTGGCTCCAAAATATATTGATTATATATTGTTGATTGAGAAATAACAGGTTGTGCGGCGCGTTTTGCATATTGATTTAGATTAATTTGAGTTAATGCTTCCTTCAAATATATTATATTAATTGGTTTTAATAATTTATTTATATATAGAGCATTATCTGTAATCCAAGATTTTGGCTTAGTTAAATGTACACAGCCACATTTTACTCCGACCCTACCAATACACAATTTCGGCTCATCAAATAAATATTCATTATGATACCCATTGATACCATTCCCTCCGAATACAGGATATATTCCAGTTTCATCCATTTCTTTTGCTGGTAAAAATTTTCCACTTGATAAAATAAAAATTTTTCCAAGTTTGATTTTATTTATATTTTTTTTATCTTGAATTACATCCCCAAACATTTCTTGAAATAATGCAGGGATAAGGTCTTGGGCATGAGATATGCATTTTTCTCTCAACCTAATAATATTACTCATCGTATCCAAAACTTGAACTATTTTCTCTTGCTCTTTTGGATCTAATGGAACCATTATATCTAAATTTTCTATATAATCTTTTCTTAAATTATTAATATTTATACCTGTTGATAATTCTGATATTTTATTTCGATAATAGTCTGTTAAAAAATAAAATCCTAAAAAATCAGAATTAATATTCTTTGGACGAACAACACTACAAAATGCACCAAATGCAAAATTTAAATTTTGTTTTGCTTGTGCAGCTTTACCAACTAAATTTTTACTCCCACTTGACATAGCAATAACAATATCACCATTTTTTATCATTTGTTCATTTTTTATATTTTTATTATCAACATATATTATCTTTTCAAAATTAAACATTCCATTATTTGAAATATTATTAGCTCTTAATATTCCTGTTGTATTATCATTTTTATAATCATATACTTCGTTTGATTTATAATTTACTCCACGAACAATTTCGATATATTTTTTTAATTTTACTTTTTCCCAATTTTTAGGTATCTTATTATACATTTACCCCTCCTAACTTTTCTTGTAATTTTTCAAGAAGTGCGAGGGATTTTTTTTCTGCTTCTATCATTAATTGAACGTATTCTTGCGGTGTATGTTCAAACGTTGGTGCTACATATTCTATCTTTTTATATCTTGAAGGTAGCAGATTGTATTCATTTTCTTTTAATTCTTCATATGTTACATTAAATGATCTTGAACTTTCCTCTTTGTTTTCATATTTTGCAATAATATCAGGAATGTCATTTTCTTCAATTGGTGTACGCTTGTCATCTAGTGTAAAACCATCATTTTCCATCTCATAAAACCAAGTTTTTTGAGTTTGACCACCTTTAGTAAATACTAGGATAGCTGTTGCAACGCCTGCATAAGGTTTGAACACTCCAGAAGGCATTGAAATAACAGCTTCTAATTGATTTTCTTCAATAAGTTTTTGCCTTAAAGTTTTATGAGCTTTTGAATCTGTTGATAAAACCCCTGTTGGAATGATTACTGCTGCACGCCCTCCAATTTCAAGCATTCTTATAAATTTTGCCATAAATAAAAGCTCAGTTTTCTTTGTTTTTACAATACTCGTTAAATGTGGATCAATATCTGATTCATCAAGACTACCTGTAAACGGGGGATTTGCAAGAACTACTGAATAGGTATTTTCTTCTTGAGAATCTTTTGATAGTGAATCAGTATGTTTTACATTGTATGATCTAATATTGTGTAAAATCATGTTCATCAAACCAATGCGATACATTGTAATATCAAATTCTCTGCCATAGAAAACTTTTTGGTCGATATTATGTCTATCTGAATCGCTTAATTTATCTCCAAGGATAGGAGAAACCTCTTTCATCTCTTCGCTTGTATTTGATTCTAATATATAGTGATATGCCCCACATAAGAATCCACCTGTGCCACATGCCGGATCACAAATTTTATCTTGTGGTGTTGGTTTAATCAATCTAACCATCATATCTATAATATGACGAGGTGTTCTAAATTGGCCGTTTGTTCCTGACGTTGCAAGTTTAGATAACATATATTCATAAATATCCCCTTTTCTATCACTGCCATCAGAAAAATCCATTTTATCTAAGGTTTGTACAGCGGTATCAAGCAATGACGGTTTTGTTATAAGACATGTTGCATCATTAAATGCTGCATTAATCAAACCCAACAAAGGGAAAACTTTTTCACGATAAATTTTAAGCATAGCATCAGGTGCTAATTGTTTAAAATTAGACCATCTTAATTCATCTCTTCCTGCAAAAAAAGATTCTCTTTCTTTTTTATTAAAGATTTTCGCTTTTTTGTCTTTTAGATTTTCTTGTTCTTCAAACATTTTGAAGAATATCAAATAAGTCATCTGTTCAACAACGGAAATAGGATTACTAATTCCTGATGACCAAAATGTATTCCATAATTCGTCTATTATCGCCTTAAATTCTTTATCAGTCATTATACTACTATTCTCTCTTTTATCATATATCCATCTAGTACACTATAAAGTTCTTCTAATTCTTCCTCTGTAAAAATATCCGAAATATCACCTAAACCAGTAAATGGTCTATCATATAGCGATGTTTCTTTCAAGTAATTGTTTGCTTTTAATTGGTTTTCAACGAGTTTTAAACATTGCATTTGTCTTGTGTTTAAAGTTGTATGGTGCTGTTTAAATTCATTCAGTCTTGTTTTAACTTCTTCTTCGTCAATCCCAATTATGCTTCTGATTAACAACGCTATGTCATTAGCCTTATCTGGATATAATTTTTCCAATTGTTTAACCGTAAAATGAGGATTCTGTTCAAGAATTACTGAAACAAGTGCTTGCACATCTTTTTCTGTTATGTTTTTACCTCTTTTAATTTTTTGCAATACCAAATTTTCTGTAGCAATTTTTCTTAAAAATTCTTCTAAATCGTGTTTGAAACCTTCACCAAATGTAGTAAACAAGTTTAGTTGTAACTCTTCGTTTATTTCTATATCATCGCTTATATCTATTGTTATAATATCTTCGTTGATAATTTCTCTTTGGCGGAATTGCATTAAAGGAGCTAATTCATTTCTGACTTCCTCAATTTCTTTATAGTTAAAGTTTTTAGCAAAATCAGAGGATTTAACTTTTTCAATCAGTTTAGATTTTTCTTTTACCTTATAAATTGTCGTTCTAAGTTCAAATATTGATTTTCTGATTTTATTTTTCAAAAGTTCAATCTTTTTATTTTGAGCTTTTGTATCAACATTATTTTTTTCTTGTAGTTGTTTATCAAGTTCAGCTATTTCATATTGAGTAGTAATAATTTCAAATTGCATGGCTTTGTCTTGAGCAAAAGTTGTTTGATGTCGTTTCATCAAAGGACGAACTTTTGTATCAAGAAGTTCAATAAAACTTTCATCAAAATTCTGCCAATAAAGTTCCGTTTTCAAAATATCATCAAGTAGCATTGCGTTTTCTTGAACATCAACCGACTTTTGAGGTAATGATTTAATATCATTTTTTATAAGTTCTATTGTATTATTATAGATTTCCGTATTTTCAATTGCTTTTGCAGAAAGTGCAAGTTCAATTCTTGCTTGAAATAGTCTTTCATACAATGATGGTTGTTCTTTTGGAACATAACCTTCAGGATTTTCTCCAAAAAATTCAAAATTTGAGTAGTGGTCAAAAATAACAAAATACTCTTTATTTTTGCCTACACCTAAAAGATTTTCGCAAAGTCTTGTGCCACGACCAATCATCTGCCAGAATTTAACTTTAGAATAAATAGGCTTTGCAAAAACAAGGTTCATTATCTCCGGAACGTCAACTCCAGTATCGAGCATTGAAACAGAAATCGCAATATTTATGTTGTTTTCTTGTACTTCGCCTTTAAAATCATCAAGTAATGTAGATGCGTTTGGATCATGCGAATCAATCAATCTTGCATAAGTTCCTTTGTATTCAGGATACATTTCGTTGAATAAATTTTCTAACATTTCGCCATGGCGGTGGCTTCTAGCAAAAATAATTGATTTCCCAAGTTTTCCTGTAGCATCTTTTAATCCGTCATTCATTAATGTACGAATAATTTTTCTGTTTGTCTCTATGTTTGTGATTTGTGATTCAAGTTCAGAACTTTCAAAATCAAATTTTTCAGGATCTTCAACTTGCTCAGATAGTTCTTGTTTTTGTTTTTCAGTTAGTTCAGAGAACTTAATCCCTCTTTCCAAAAATCCGGTTTGAACTTTCTGTACTTTATAGGGCACAAGATATTTTTCAGAAATAGCATCATCTAGTTCATAACTGAATGTTGGATGTTTGTCATCAGTATTAAACATTTTAAAGGTATTTCTTGAAATATAATCAACAGGTGTTGCTGTCAGACCAATTTGAAAAGCATCAAAATATTTGAAAATTTCGCCGTAAACATTATAAATTGATCTATGAGATTCATCTGCTATTATTAAATCAAAAAATCCAGGAGTATAAAGTTGATAAGCTTTTTGCATTGCAGGATAAGTTGCAATATAAACCTTTTTATTTTTATCTCCTCGTGTTTCAGCGTTTATAAATACTCTTGATAAACTGTCTAAATGCTTTTTGAAAGCTCCATCAGCTTGTTTTCTAAGTTCATCCCTATCAACCAAGAAAAGAACTCTTTTTACCCAATTTGCTTGAACTAAGCCATTAATAATTGACATTGCAGTTCTAGTTTTACCGGTTCCGGTTGCCATTACAATCAAAACCTTTCTTTGACCTGCAGTGAAAGCTTCGTAAGTTTTACGAATAGCCATAAACTGGTAATCACGATTGGTTATGCTTGTATCAATTTCGATATTAGCAAGAGGTTTTCTATTTTCTCTTTGGAATAACCTTGTTAGAATATCTTCTTTAGAAAACATGCCATAAATTCTACGCTCAGGATAAATTACATCGTCCCAGATATAAGTTTCAAAACCATTTGTATAAAAAATCAGTGGTCTAAAACCTGTCATCTTTTCAATTGCATTAGCGTATTGGCGAGCTTGTTCTTTACCCTCTTTAACATCACGTCTTGATTTTTTTGCTTCTATAATTGCAATAATTTTGCCATTATCATCATATAAAGCATAGTCAACAAAACCTTTACCAGATGGAGTATTTGGTAAGCATTCAACCGGAATTTCTCGTTTAACTTCTGATGTATTATATTCTTTTATATCTTTAGAAAAATCTTCGACTTTTTTTAGATTCCAACCTACATCAAGAAGCATATTATCAATTATAAAGTGACGAGTTTGTGCTTCAGATAAATAACTAAGTCTATCTGTAACATCTTCTGTTGTCTTTTGATTATTAACAAGTTCTTCTGTTTTATCTGTTGCAGTTTGTTTTAAAGCTTCTTCTTTTGCTTTTAACTTAGCTTCTAATTCGGCACTTCGTTTTTTTGCTTCTTCCAGTTCTTTTTCAAGTAATACCTTGCGACTTACCGGTTTTTCGTAAATTGGAATTGTAGAACCATCTCCTCCACAATTTGTAATATAATGCCAAACACAAAGTCCCCAAGTGTATTTCAAAAGAGTATGAGCTCGTTCATTGGATGCAATATTTTCATGTACTGCATCATTTCCGCATTTCCTGATAATATGAAAAACGTCCATATATTGAGGTTTGATATACGGTTTAAGAGCTTTTAACAACTCAAATTGTGACAATTTCGATTTTTCGTTGAAGTATTTATAATAAATATCTTTTGCAGTAAATTCTGTAATTAAACGCAATTTTGATAAGCACGATGCCGCATCAGTATCTATCAACTCTTCAGCTAAACTTCCAAGTTTTGCGAGTTCTGGATATTCATCTTTTAAAAAGTCAAAATTGGATGTTGGCAAAGCAGAACTCCTATTTAATACTTCCACACAATTATATTATCATGAACATAACGATAATATTTATGTTTATTGATAATACTATGATTTTTAAAATGCATTTAAATTACATTTATAAAAATTTATAAAACTATTTGTCGGACAAATAATTTTATAAATATATGTCAAATTTTTAAAATGTCGGACATTTAGTTTTATAAATTCTTCCCTTAAAATCGTTCAAATTTAAAATTTATCATTTTATGTGTCAGACATTTTAATGAAAACGGTGCAACTCGTCCAGTTTATTATGAAAGCCAAGGGGAAAAACTTCAACTTGCTCCTGCGACTTTGGCTCTTATTTATAAACAATATGACTTAAATGATTGATGAGTACAATAAACAAAATGACACGAATTGGTAGCTGCTATTATGTAACAATTCAACACGGTTCATGCGAGTTTTAAAAATTTAAATATGTTCAAACAAGCTGGTAAATTCGTGTCAGAAACTTCTTCACGGGTAAATTAAATAGATATCGTTCTACAAAATCTTTTCATATTTTTCATTAAGTTGATACTTACGTTGCTTCCCTTCTCCAATAGAAATTAAAAAACCAATATTAACCCAGTTTGTAGCAAGTTGTCTTGCTGTACGAGGAGCAAACTTGAAAAAATCTGCTATATCTTTAGAGGTTACATATTTTTGTATTTCAAACAAGTTAAGTATTTGACGTTGTTTAGCATCAAGTTCACGCAGTATTTTAATTTCATCTTTTGAATTTTCTTGTTCTTTAGCCTTGTTATACACAGATTTAAAGGCAATTGCCATTCCATTTACATAGTATTCAACCCACTTTGTAATATCGACTTCTGCTCTACCTAAATAATAATTGTGAGAATCACCGATTGTTATAGCTTCATAATAACCCTGTAAATCTTTGGCATAATATTCTTCAAGTGAATAAATACCTTTTAAATCATATCCATTCTTGTTCAATGCAAGAGTCGTTAAAAGCATAATTGTTCCTGTATACAATGCAGAAAACTTTTTGGATAAATGTAGAAAAAGTGTTCAATCTCAAACTTTGCAGGACTTTGAATTAAGAAAATATTCTTAAGTTATGACTTATGCGTAAGCAAAAAAAACAGGAGAGCCTCCCTAGTAAATCTCTCCTGATGTTATCACATGATATTTGCAAATAATGTGAGTTATCAAAAAATACCATAACAATTTTACAAGAAACTCTCTTAAGAGAGTTTCTTGTATGACATTGAAAAATGAAATCTAGGTCGAAATTTTTTATAAGCCATTTCACAAAATTTAGCTTTGCTCATATTATTGGTCTTTTGATCATACCTTTGGATAGCATTAGCAATTGCCTCAAGATTACAGTAATTTTGCTTGTTATTAATAACTCCTATCAGTTGAGTCAAAGCATCGACCTGATCATCGTGTCTTCCGTTAGGAAATGCATTGATTTCAGATTTAAAATCATCTAACCAATCGGCATCTTTCCGTAACAAGACTCTGCTGGAACTAATAAATAATGAAGCATTGTTTGCACGAGTGATTTTGTCAGCTTGAGGTTTATATTTAATTGGGTACAAATTCAATTTTCCTTGAATATATTGAAGAAGATGAGTACTAATTGAACTATCCTCTACTATGAGATGATTACATTTGAAATTCTGATACATTTCTTGCATTTGATTTGCAAGTGCAAACATATCAAGTTTAAACCTTTGAACATTATCAATATAAAGAAGATTGTTCTGATATTTTGCTGTAATACAAACAGAATAGTCATTATCTTTACCATCTTTTAGGGCAATATCCCAACTTTGAAAAACGATTCCGGTATTTGGTAAACTGTCAAAAAATCTCAAATCATCAAAATTTATGACATTACCTTTTGCAGGTATCGGATTCTGCTGATACTGAGCTGAAAAGTTATAATTAGACATCAATTTTTGTTGATTTTTTAGAATTTCTAATGGTTCTAAATCTGGATTTAATGCCTCACCGACTTTACGACCAACAATTTTTCCATTTGAAAGCGTAAAAGATTCATCGTGTTCAGCTATCGCAGGAAGCGATAATAAATCCCATCCATCTTGTTTTAGCAAATGACCTGTTAAATCGTCAATATGTAATCGTTGCATTACAACTATAATTACACCGTTCACCTTATCATTTAACCTTGAAATAAGCGTGTTATCATACCAATTATTTACATTATTTCGTTTTACATCAGATTGGGCATCATCAGCTTTTATTGGATCATCAAGAATAAGCCAATTCCCGCCAAAACCAGTCAATGAACCTTCTGTTGAAGTAGAAAAACGATATCCATTACAATTTGTTTCAAACATATTTTCTGTATTTTTTGAACCTAATTTTGTTCTAAAAACCTGCTTGTAAAACTCAGTTTCCATAAGTTGTCTTGTTTTTCGAGACAAGTCATTTGCAAGAGTTTGGGAGTAGCTCACACAAACGATTCTTTCGGACGGTAAATACCCTAAAATATAAGCCGGAAACGAGATAGAAACAATGTGAGATTTTAAATTTCTTGGAGGTATGTTTATAATTAGTCGTTTAATTTTTCCATCCAAACATTGTTGCAATGTATCACATATAAGTTCTAAGTGCCAATTTCCTTTAAAAGGTTGTGAATTATCTATTTCATAAAATGCCTTCTGCATAAACGCATAAAGATCATTTCTTAAAATAGAATGTAAAGCCTCTCTATCTTTCATTACTTAATCTCCTTTGTATATAATCTTCTAAAATCTGGGCATCTAATGGTGTTAGTTCTTCTTCCACATCATTTTTAATATTTTTTTCTCCTGCTAAAATTGGAGTTAGAATTTTGATTGCAGAAACTTTGCCACTAAGCGAATCTGCAATCAGACGCTTAGCTAAAGCCCGTTTTTTAGTAATTTTCGTTAATTTTCCATTTTCCTGAACTGTAATCATTTCGCTCATTTCTTCCATCACAATCTCTGCCCCTGCTGCTTCTACTGCAAGGCTGTCTTTCTGTGGATAGAACCGTGTGGTGAACACATACTCACCATTATTCACAAACACTTCCACAGAAGACTCATCCACAAGAATTTCAACACTTGAAATTTCATCTACATCAACATAACGCATTCCTCTTCCTGCAGATACAGAATTTTTATCCTGACTTGTGAAACGCATCTCAAATCTTCCATTTTCGTACTCAAGAATCAATTCTTCATCAATCACTGTCCTGAATTCCTTGTTCTGAATGCCTGAGATATTCACATCGTAGACTTTATATCCATCTTTTTTCAACATTCCGGCTGACTTATCCACAAGAGTTTTCCTCTTTTGCAATTCTCTGACCGGTCTCTGGAAAACTTTGCCGTCTTCCACAAATACTTCTCTTGGGAAAGTGAAGCAATGCTGCCATCCTTCTGCGATCGTCGGATTGGTATATTCTTCACAATCCGGCATTCCCATCCAGCTGATATGGATTCTTCTGCCATCTTCTGTCTCAAAGCTCTGAGGAGCATAGTAATCAAATCCATAATCCCACAGCATATACTCGGAAAGCTTATAGTCTTCTAAAATACTTCCATTGATCAGAAAATATCCTGACTGGTAAACATTTCTGTCATCCCAAATACCACCTTCAAGTCCCTGCACAGAAGTAGAAAGAATCTTATGTCCGTCAACTTCAAAATAATCCGGACATTCCCACATATAGCCAAACGGTGCTTCTGATTCCACGCGGCTTCTGAACTTCCAGTTGATTTTATCTTTTGACTCAAAGATCAACGCCTGTCCTACATCTTCTTTTGTGCGGGCACCCTGGATCATGTAGTAAGTATCTCCTTCTTTCCACACCTTCGGGTCACGCACATGACAGGTCAGATCTGACGGATAATCGGTATTTCTCATCAGTTCTTTCTTAGGACCGAATGTCTTTCCGTCCTCACTGACAACAAGAACTGTATTTGCCTCACGGCCTGTGTTGATGTAGTCAAACTCTCCGTCTTCCAGTTTTACATTTCCTGTATAGTAGACATACATTTTACCATCTTCAATAAATGTAGAACCAGAATACACTCCATGACAGTCAAACGGCTGATCCGGGTAAAGCTTCACACCCTGATATTCCCAGTCGATCATGTCTTTGCTTGTATAATGTCCCCACATCTTTACGCCGCCCTCAGCATTGAACGGGGAATACTGAAAGAATGCGTGATAAATTCCATTCAACTGGCACAGTCCGTTCGGATCGTTGAGCCAGCCAACAGGAGGCATCAGATGCAGTTTCTCACGATACGGTGCTCCTTCTTTCTGCTCTTTTGCTTTCATCATCTCTTCTGTCATATCTACCAGTTTGATTAGATCCCTTGTTAATGCATTCATGTTCTTGTCTCCCTTTTTCCACTTACAGCCGTTCTATTCTGCAAAAATTCTTCTTTGAATAAAACGGCTGTATCTTTTTAATTACAATTTATTTCTCAATTTTCATTGCGAGATCAGCTGTTGTAACTGTTCCCGCCGCTGTTTTCTCTACTTTACTGAAGTCATCTGCATTCGTCAGTATCATCATCGTAGTTGCCGGATGTCCTGCTGCTCTGATCTCATCTAAATCCGCTTCGATCAGCACATCACCTTTGTGGACTTTCACTCCGTCTTCCACTTTCTTTACGAAACCTTTTCCTTCCATAGATACTGTATCAATTCCGATATGAATCAAAAGTTCAGCTCCACTCTCTGTTGCAATACACACTGCATGTCCTGTCTCGAAGATATTCATCACTTCTCCGTCACACGGTGCCACGATCTTGCCATCTGTCGGCTCAACTGCAACAGTTGTTCCAAGCATCTCTGATGCAAATGTTTCATCTGCGACTTCTGCTGTCGGAACAACAGTTCCGTTTACCGGACTTGTGATTTCTTCTACAGAAACAGTTCTTTCAGCAGAACTCTCTGTCTCTTCCACATTCACTTCTGTTTCTTTATTCTCAACTGCTGCCTCTGTCTTAGCTGTCTGAGTTGCCGGCTCTTTATCTTTGTAAATTATGAAGGAGATCACAAATGCTACTCCTACTGAAATTGCCATCTCAATAATGTACTGAAGCGGCTGGTTCAGGCAAAGCAGGATACCGAAGATACCTGTTACTCCTGTTCCTTTTGCTCCAAGATGTACAAGTGATGCATACAGAGCTCCACATCCTCCACCGATACATCCTGCGATAAATGGTTTGAAGAATCTTAAGTTTACACCAAAGATTGCCGGCTCTGTGATTCCCATGAATGCACTAAGTGATGACGGAAGTGCAAGGGATTTAATCTTCTGATCTTTTGACTTAACGCCAACTGCCAGTGCTGCTGCACCCTGTGCTACATTCGCTGCACTTGCAAGTGGAAGCCAGTAAGTTACTCCGTATTTTGCCAGCTGACCGATGTCGATTGCTGTGTACATCTGATGAATACCTGTTACTACTGTCGGTGCATACAAACCTCCCATGATCAGACTTCCAAGTCCGAGCGGAAGTGTCAGCATCCACTGGATTGCTCCAAGGATCGCATTCTCACCCCATACGAAGATCGGTCCTACGATAGAAAGTGTAAGATATCCTGTTACGAATACGCTGACAAGTGGTGTTACAAACAGGTCAAGTGCTGCCGGAACTACCTTGTGCAGCTTCTTCTCTAATACAGAAAGGATCCATACTGCAATAATAATCGGAATTACATGTCCCTGATATCCAACCATGTCGATGTGATACAGTCCGAAGAATACGCTCTGTGTCTGCTGTACACCTTCTGTTGCAACTGTATAAGCATTCTGCAATGACGGATGAATCATGATCATACCGATAACAGCTCCAAGATACTGGTTTGCCCCAAATGCTTTCGCAGCTGAAAATGCAATCAGGATCTGCAGGAATGTATAAGCGATATTACTGAACAGATTCGCAAATACATAAATGGAACTGCTTGTATCAATTGCTAAAAATCCATTTGCATTCATGAAATCCAGCGCATTCATGATTCCCATCAGGAAACCACTTGCTACGATAGCCGGAATGATCGGTACGAAAATATCACCTAACAGCTTGATGGCTTTCATAAACCAGTTCTGCTTCTCTGCCGCTGCTTCCTTTGCCTCGGCCTTTGTGCTTGCTGTGATTCCTGCGATGGAAATAAATTCATCAAACACCTTATTCACTGTTCCTGTTCCAAGAATGATCTGAAGCTGTCCTGATGCCTCAAACACTCCCTTCACTCCATCCACATTCTCTATTGCCTCTTTGTCTGCCTTACTGTTATCTGCAATAACAAGACGAAGGCGTGTTGCACAATGCGCTGCAGATACAATATTCTTGCTTCCACCTACATATCCCAAAATCTCCTGGGCTATTTTCCTGTAATCCATGATTACTCTCCCTTCCTTCTCTACTTTATATGAAATCGTTTTCACATCTTATGATTTTATATTAAATAAAAAAATGCCATTTGTAAAGATGGCATTTTTACTGATTCTGATTCTTCTGTTTTGTTCAACTTGCACTATACTCTTAATTACTTTCATTCAAATCTATTCACGATCTGGAATCCTAACTTCATATGTACCGGCACCGAATTTTTCTCTTCAATCTGCTCAAGCAAGAGCTCTGCACCCTTGATTCCGCTTGTTTTATACCCAAAATGAACCGTTGGAATTCCTCCGGTCACAGCCTTTAACATCTGATTATCACCAAAACCTGTGACACATATTCCAGACTGTTCCAAAATATGCAGCATCCTTGCACCAGAATTCTGAACCGATTCCGGAACCGCCTTTTTACTCTGTGCGATCAATGCCTCGATTGCTCCTGCTGCAATCGTATCTGTTGCACATGATATGATATCGATTTCAGTTTCTTTACTCAACAAATCTACTACTGCTTCATATCCACCCTTCATTGTAAATTCTGATTCGCGTCTGTACCGTTGATCATCAAAGGAAATCCCTGCTTCCTGAAGTCCCTTACGGAACCCATCTTCTCTGGCAGCACCTGCCGCCTTATCTTCACGGGTAACACCGATATATGCAATCTTGCAGTCTTCTGGTCTTCCACCATTCTGCTTCAATGCCTTCAGCGCAACTTCTTGTCCCATCGCTCTTCCCGCGCCAAAATCATCATGATAGATACAACTTGCCATTTCTGTCTCCTGTCCTACAATCACAACCGGAACCTTTGATTCTTTCAAAAATCTCCGATGCTCGTCTGTAAGCACTGTACCGATCAGTACAATTCCATCTACCGGATAACTTTCAAAGATTCTCAGATAAGTCAGCTCATTCTTTGGCTGGTTATCCGTAATTGCAAGAAGCATCTGATATCCTCTTGCCGAAAGAACCTGTTCAATTCCCGCTGTAATCCGGCTGATTGATTCTGAATTGATCTTCGGAGCCACTACACCAACCAGATGTGCACGTCCGGTTCTTAAGATTCTTGCCTGAGTAGAAGGCTGATATCCCGTCTTCTCAATCACTTTACGGATCTGCTCCTTCTTCTGTTCACTCACATATCCGCCATTCAAATATCTTGATACTGCTGCGCTGGACACCCCTGCCATCTGCGCAATCTCTTTTATCGTCATTGTATACTGCCTGCCTTTATTCCCCTGATTTTCGAAATTATCCAGATCCATTTCCGCTCTTTTTCTGACTTTGACCTGAATCTGAATGACATTCACATTTTAACATTCAACAGACAAATATGCAACGGCGTTGCGCTACATCATTCTTTCTCTACCTGTCCCCCGTTACTGTTCACACGATGGGCGAGATGCATTCAAGCCAAAACATGCATCCTCCGTGTCAATCAGCGAAGTGATTGACACAGGAGTGAACAGTAACCGTTATTTACAGTAATTATGATGAGATGATCTCAAAACGAGACATGAATCCGTTTTTTCAGAAAGGTGGTTTTATTATGTCAAATAAGAAATCTAAACTTGGTGTAATCTCTGCAGTAGCAGCAGGAACAGGAACTGCAATTTATCTCGCACAGAAGGCAAAAAAAGAATCCGGCAATTCAGAATCCGGTAATTCTATTTTCAAGAAGAATACAGCTTCTGATTCTTCTGTTCCGGATAACTACCGTAACACAGAACGTGGAAAATACGACCGCAACAGCAAAGGCATCTATTATTCAAACGGAAACTATGAAGCATTCGCACATCCGGAGAAACCGGAAGGTGTCGATCAGAAAAATGCTTACATCGTAGGAAGCGGACTTGCCTCTTTGGCAGCGGCATGTTTCCTTGTCCGTGATGCACAGATGCCTGGATGCCAGATCCACATTTTAGAAGCAATGGATATTGCCGGCGGCGCATGTGACGGAATCTATGATGCTTCCCGCGGTTATGTAATGCGTGGCGGACGTGAGATGGAAAACCATTTCGAATGTCTGTGGGATCTTTTCCGCAGCATTCCATCTATCGAGACACCTGGTGTTTCTGTACTTGACGAATATTACTGGCTGAACAAACATGACCCGAACTATTCCCTTTGCCGTGCAACTGTAAATCGTGGTAAAGATGCACATACAGATGGAAAATTCAACCTCAGCCAGAAAGGCTGCATGGAAATCATGAAACTCTTCATGACAAAAGATGAAGATCTTTATGATAAGACAATTGAAGATGTTTTCGACGAAGAAGTATTTGATTCTACTTTCTGGCTCTATTGGAGAACAATGTTTGCATTTGAAAACTGGCACAGTGCTTTGGAAATGAAATTATATTTCCAGAGATTTATCCACCACATTGCCGGACTGCCTGATTTCAGTGCGTTGAAATTTACAAAATATAATCAGTATGAATCACTCATTCTTCCGATGCAGAGATACCTCGAAGATGCTGGCGTAGATTTCCAGTTCAATACAGAAGTCACAAATGTTGTATTCAAATTCGAAGGAGACAAAAAGATTGCATCTGCAATTGAATGTAAAGTAAACGGACAGGAAAGAGGCATTGTGCTGACAGAAAATGACCTCGTATTTGTTACAAATGGAAGCTGTACAGAAGGAACCATTTACGGAGATCAGAACCATGCACCAAACGGGGATGCCGAAGTCCGTACAAGCGGTGTGTGGAACCTTTGGAAAAACATTGCCCGTCAGGATCCATCCTTCGGACATCCGGAGAAATTCTGTTCCGACATTTCCAAGACAAACTGGGAGTCTGCAACTGTTACAACTCTGGATGACAAGATCATTCCTTATATCACAGATATTTGCAAACGTGACCCTCGCACCGGAAATGTTGTAACCGGCGGTATCGTCAGCTGCCAGGATTCCAGCTGGCTGTTAAGCTGGACGATCAATCGTCAGGGACAGTTCAAAGACCAGGATAAAGATAAGGTATGTGTCTGGGTTTACGGATTATTTACTGATGTACCTGGTGACTATATCAAGAAGCCTATGAAAGACTGTACCGGAAAAGAAATCACAGCAGAATGGCTCTATCACCTTGGTGTTCCGGAAGATCAGATCATGGATCTGGCAGAAAACAGCGCGATCTGTGTACCGACAATGATGCCTTACATCACAGCATTCTTCATGCCGCGTACAAAAGGTGACCGCCCAGATGTTATCCCGGATGGATGTGTCAACTTCGCTTTCCTCGGACAGTTTGCTGAAACTCCAAGAGATACTGTTTTCACAACAGAGTATTCTGTACGTACTGCTATGGAAGCTGTCTATGGACTTCTCAAAGTAGACCGCGGTGTGCCTGAAGTATGGGGAAGTGTTTATGATATCCGCGAGCTTCTTGACAGCTCTGTAAAACTTATGGACGGAAAATCTCCACTCGAGATCCAGCTCCCTGGACCGCTGAACGCACTGAAGAAGCCTCTTCTGAAGCTTGTAAAAGGAAATGTAATTGAAAAAGTACTGCGTGATCACAACGTACTGAAGGACGGAATGTAAAAAGAACACTTGTTCTTTCTCCTGAAATATGCTATTCTATTTCTACCTGATTACGTAAGAAGAGTGCCGGGGGGCATTCTTCTTACGTAAATGATTTCAGACAGCATATAGGAGAAGCAGCAACACATGAATGGATATCAGTTCGAAGAACAGTGTGCGATCATACTAAAACGAAAACATTTTTCAAAAATAGAAGTTACTAAAAGTTCCGGTGATCAAGGCGTTGACATCATTGCTTTTAAACACAGAAAAAAATACGGGATACAGTGTAAATACTACACGTATCCCGTTGGTAACAAAGCAGTCCAGGAAGCTTATGCCGGTGCAAATTTTTATGACTGTGACAAGGTCATCGTAATGACAAACACAACATTCACCCGCTCTGCGATCGAACTTGCCGAAAAACTTGATGTGGAATTGTGGCCGGATTGTCCGGTCACACCTTTTTACAGTTTATTGTTCAAGATCATGGGATTATTGAACCTGCTTCTTTTCCTTTACGCGATCCTGACACTTTTTTCTGCAAAGTATGATTTTATTCATTTGCCAGTTTCACTTGATACGATATCGCTGGTAGCACTCCTGACAGCCTCTGCTTTAGGAATCTTTGGCTGGAAATATCTCCTTTGTAATCTGATCACCGCCGGAGCTTTCCTCTTTCTTACATTCCATGTGGTGCTTTCACCTGTATCTCTGGCAACAGATTATACATACACACAACTGCTTTCCTTAATTCCTGCAGTTGTATACATGCTTCATGCCGGGTGGCTGAAATTAAAGAAGATGAAAAAATAAAGGCTTACTCAAACCAGATTTCCGGATTCGTAGACGATACACTGGTCACTCCTGCCTTAAGAAGTGCCATTACATCTTCCTTCTCCCTGATCATTCCTCCGGCAATCACAGGTACCGGAAGATCTTTGCAGATATTTCCAATCACCTTCGGCATCATTCCCGGAAGAACCTCTACCACATCCGGCTTTGCTGCCGTTACCTGTGTTTTCAGATTCTCATAAGCCATAGAATCAATCAAAAATACGCGCAATACCGTGAGCATTCCAAGTTCTTTCGCTCGATGGATGATCGTCGGTTTTGTAGAGATCACACCATCGGCTTCCGTATATTTTTTGATAAAATCTGCAGCGATATTCTTCGATGCCAGTCCATGGATCAGGTCTAAATGTACTACTGCCAGTTTTCCTGCAGCTTTCACTTTAGATACGATCTCCGGAATTGTACAGATATCTCCATATAAAATAAATACAACCTGGCTTTCGCTTTTCAGACAGGCTTCTCCCCCCTCGTCATCTTTTACCGCTGCAATCACAGGGGATACCTCCAACGCATCCAGAAATTTATAATTCATTTCAGTTCTCCTTTGTTCCAACCAAACTATGAGAAACACGCTCCGCGAGTTTCTCAAGTTATCGCGACAGTCGCGTAA
>OQVZ01000138.1_pt1 | contig 25850 bp, 23 predicted proteins | sample 1691571 | NCBI WGS metagenome assembly OQVZ01 (sample SAMN03418261, study PRJEB22391) | human gut metagenome | biome: human-gut; feature: organic feature; material: feces | host: Homo sapiens | place: Tanzania | collected 2013-01
AACCGAAGCTGCTGCTTTTGGACGAGCATACGGCAGCACTTGACCCGAAGACAGCGGCGAAGGTGTTGGCGCTTACGGAGAAAATCGTAACCCGTGATCAGCTGACAACGCTGATGATTACCCATAATATGCGCGATGCTTTGCGTTACGGCAACAGACTGATTATGCTGCATAACGGCAGAGTAATTATCGACGTTAAGGGAGAAGAAAAGCAGCATTTGCAGATAGCCGATTTGCTGGATATGTTTGAAAAGGCTAGCGGCTCCGAGATGGCAAGTGACCGGTTGCTGCTTGGCTGATAGCCTAAAATTCTTGAGGTAGACATAAGTTTACGATAGGTAAACAAGAGTACCATAAAAAAAGAATTTTAGCATTTCACTAGAAATTTAATAGCTTCATAACTAAAATATAGAGGAAAGTAAATAAAATATACGAAATGGTGGATTTTGTCCCATATAAATCGGTTTAGCGGTACGAAATGGTGTTTTTGCTGGGTTTTGTTCCGAGAAAACGTTTTAGGCGGGACAAAATGGGATGTGGGTTGTGACGTTTGGCGTGGCGACAGGCGAAGAGGCGTGGGAGTTGTACGTAAACATGTGGGATATGGAAAAAGGGTGGCTGGCAAGTCTTTGGACTTGACAGTCACCCTTGTTATTTGGGATCGCATTTGGGGCTATAGTTGGGAAACCTCGTATGGACCTTGTTGCGATGTTCGCACTGGGATTATAACTGGTAAACCTTGTATGGACCTTGTTGCGATGTTCGCATTGGGGTTATAACTGGTAAACCTTGTATGGACCTTGTTGCGATGTTCGCACTCGGGTTGTAACGGGTAAACCTTAACCTATTCGGTCATATTCGGTAGAAACTGGATAGCCCTGCGATTATTGTCGTTGTTGGGATTACTCCTTGTCTCCCTCGTAGAGAGCGATGGCGGCACGTGAGAGGGCCGGGTCGTCGTAGAACATGTTGCCTACACCGCCCTTGGCTGCTGTCTTGAGGAGAGAGGCTGGGACGCCGTACTCGTTGACCAGGCAGTCATATACGGCCTTGGCACGATCCTGACTCAACTTCTCGTTGAGACGCTTGCTGCCGGTGCCCTGGTCGGCGTAACCGGTAATCACATAAACTACGTTGTTGGCCTTGATGATCTCGGCAAGCATACCGAGGTTCACGCGGGATGCCTTGAGGAGCTCGGACTTGCCAAGTTCGAAGACAATGTAGTATGGATATGCGAGAGTCCTGGTCTTGCCCTCTTCCCATCTTGGGAGATTGCGGAGCTCTTCTACCTCCTTCATGAGACGCTCGTTCTCAGCCTTGGTCTCATCGATAACCCTCTGGTAGTCACTGACGTCGTACTCAGAAGAGATGACACGGGTAACAGTCTTGGTGCGACCGAAGCCACGTGGTTTGAACTTATAGGTAACACCAATGGTAGCAGCGAGAATACCCTCACCATAGCGGCCGCCTTCCTCGCCATCGAAACGGTCATTGACATAGCCGGTGCGGAGGTCGAGATTGATATCTACGGCATCACATACACGGAATGCACTCAAATAACCGATGTGGCCCATGAGCTCGGTTGTCTTAGGGTTCTGGGTAACACGACCTACACCGAGACCCACGTATGGGATGGCGCTGTAGAACCTGTCAGGACGATAACCGCCGAAAGCATTGGAAAGGTTGCACATCACGTCGCCGGCGAACTCCACATATCTGAACTTCTGCTTGGTCAGCCAATAGCCGTGGCCGCCCTTGCCTGGAACCTCCTTGCCGGTAGAATGGATATCTGTCTGGGTCGCGCCCTTGAAACTGAGACCGCTGTAGCGGACCCTACCTCCTACAACCGGAGTGAACCACTTGCCGAAATATATGTCGAGAGCAGGAGAGATACGGTCAACCAGCTTGCACTGCTTGTCGTGGTCACCGAAAATCAGCTGACCACCACCCTGCAGACCGATGAACCAGTTCGCACGCGCAGGAGCGGTCTGAACACGGAATTTGTTTCCATCATAAGTTACCGTCTCGGTGGTGTCACTCTTGACCTTCACCTGAGGCTGTGCGGCTGCACCGAATGTCAATGCCAACAGCACCGGCACTAAAATAAATTTCATCTTCATATTAATTAGAATTTTCAATATCATTTGACAACATCTCGAACGCAACGGACTCTGAAGCCTGTAATTACCCCATCACCTGTGGTAATAATCAATGGTCCAGCCGTACTCTCAAGAATATAATAAACCATATCTGTCTTTGAACCTTGTGGATGTCTCTTATACAGTGTTCTCGACGCAACTTTATTTAGTGACTCTACCGCAGTATCCGAATCTTTATCTCGCAAACATTTCAGAATCACAGTCAATTCCTTCTCATTAGGAACCCTCCATTTACCCTTATCCGAACCATCAGTAGCCTCAGAATATGAAGCACAACTAGACTTATTTGGATTCTTCATATCTTCATTAGTAAACTTTACCTCAGTGGCGTATGTTGTACCAGTTGTGCCTAGTGTGTCTCTTCGTTGTAAATTTCTCTTCGCTATTTGGAAAGAAGATGGAAGAATATCAAATTCACTTCCCCTATAATGACTAGCATATTCACCTGTAACAGTACCTGCAGCACGAACACTCTTCTCATCCATACCCTTCATGGTAACAACTCTGTTTATCGGATCATATACAGACACATCCGTTGCGGGATCATTATATTTTTTCAAACTTCGCACACATCTAACTTTGTTTTCAGTGTTGTCTTTTGGGCCATATGCTGAACCCTCGGCGGCCCACCACTTTGCATGAGCTTTAGTACTATTCCAATAACTATTCTCTACTCGGTCTTCCAATGTAATTCGAGCATCCTCAGGAAGAGAGTTCATTCCAAACCAGTAATATGTACATTGGTTCACAGCAGGAAGATACCACTTGATCTCAGAAGCATCTATCCTTCCATCGCCATTCTCATCCCTATTTCTCAATAGACACTGATACTCAGCAGCGTTATTTCCCATTTTTACATTACCGTTAAAACCATTGGTAACATAGGTACTCCATTTATTAGATGTCACCAATGAACTAGTGCTAGTACTGAACTCAGGATTATTCGCATATCCATTATCAGAATCCTTTCCTGTTCCGCCATAATTTTTTGTCGCAGCCGTCTCCTCGATCTGCTCGATTCCGAACGGATTCGCTACAGACAAGTCATAGAATGTCTTGATAGAACGCTGGGATATATTGAAGAAGCCATGTGTCAAGTCTGTGTAGGTACTGTGACCATCCTTACTCTCGAACACGTTCGGACCGAGAATTACAGACATGGTACGGTCATCTGCATTGATGAACTTTTTAAGTTCAGCGGTCTTTCCGGCATCGTCGTCAGCAGGCATCTTGTCCTCATAGTAGTACTCATTCACATACGCTATGGTGTAGTAATACTCCTTAGCCGTCGTCTGTCCAGGTTCCGTATAAGTACTTTTGAGCCAATATTTTTCTGTCTTATTTTGAAGATCAGTAATAAGACCGAAAATATCAGTAGTTTTATCCTCACCAGCACCAGGATAAGATATATAGCCTTTATTTGCAGCAGGTTTACCAAAACGAATCCAGCCATAATCCAAGTTCTTCTTTTTCGCTTCGAAATCAGCAGGGTCATCAGTACTCTTCACCATAACATTTTTGCTGTACGGAGAATTGACCCTGATAGCATAAGTACCTGCATCAACATTAGCCTCGACCTTGAGCAACACAGTCTCGTAATGAGAGTCAAGTCTTACATCGAGGTACGCATCAGTCGTATGGGTAATGTTACCCTCAGCACCCGGCTGAATCTCACTATTATCCTCGGCCTTGGCCTCAGCGATAATATTATCCACGCCATTGACCGTAATCTTATAAGTATAGTGATAGTTACGCCTTACTGTAAAGTCATTGGCAGACTTTGTGAAGTTACCGAGATGAATATAATAAGTCACATCACCGCTGTAATTCTCCTCAGGTATCGAGATGGTACCCTTTACGGCAACAAAAGTTCCGTGCTTAGGAGCATATTTGAACGTATTATACTGTTCCTGAGTAGGATTCTCCACGCCATCACTATTGCGCTCCTCACGATTGAAATAAGTCCACCCACCGGTAGGATTTCCTTTCACATTTTTAGTCTGCGCATTCTCCGGCATATAGAACGCGAACTGGCTACCCACAATAGGGAAATCACTACCGTTATGGAACCTGTTCTCCTCGCTGACATTAAGATCGCCCTTGTACGCAATGTCATCTGTCCAATCACGCTCCATCAATGTGCAAGAACGGGAATACTCATAAAGGCCATAAGACTCCGGCTTGAAAGTAACATGAGCCGTAGTAGTCGTACCCGCTATCGGATGCGAACCATTCACAAACTCGAAAGTAATCTTCGCCACACTACGTCTGAGACGGATAATGCCGTCAAGTATGTTCTCGCCAGGCTTGATATCCAAAGAACCGTCACACTGATCGTAAGTCTTGCCTGCAGCGCAATACTTTCCGCTCATGAGCACTGAAGTTTCCAGAATATCCAAAGCATTGTTCTGCTTGGTGATGCAATAATCAAGGAACTGACTGCGGGTCAGGCCCTTGAGAGCATTGACATCTACAGGGAAGAAGCCCTTGCCGTAGTTCGCAACGGCATACATATACCATTTTCCGCTACGCATCTCCTCGAGATCCTTCGTAGGAATGACAATGTCATACTTATAGTTGGAACCCACATTGGAATTAAACGTCGGGGTAATCTCTGACACTATAGGCATAGCCTCAGCATCATTGGCCTTATAGAAGAAAATGGCAATCTGCTCTACTGCAGATTCCACAGCCTCAGTAGCCTTGGTGGAAATGTTTATCTTATCCTGACCGGGAGCTGAAATAGACATCTTGATGGATGTTACCGGCAATCCTTCTTCATAGCCCGGACCAACTTCTTTTGCACAAGCAAAAACCGATGCCAACGCAGCTGTCCACGCGGCACACTTAATCAAATTTCCGAATTTCATAATTTGCTTGATTTTAGTCAAATGTAACTTCCTGACCGATTTCATCCCACTTGTCCACTTCGACAAGCGGTTTGTCATCTTTCTGCACTACAGAGACATTGGAGCCGGCGCAGATACCGCTCTCCGTCAAGACCTGAACCTTTCTGGTTTCAGGAACCACATAAGGCAATTTACGTCTGTTCATCATATTATTTATTAGAGGTATATACATTTCAACCCTTAAAATTAGTAAATATTTATTGATTTATAGCAGTTTGTCACAAAAAAATCACGATTTTTTCTCCGTCTTTTCCGACGACTTGCCACGTTTATGCTTTTTGCCCTTCTTGGAATTGCCATAACCGTAGCCATAGCCATAGCCATAGCCATAACCGTATCCGTAACCATAGCCATAGCCCTTGTGGCTGAAATCAGCGCCATTAAGGATAATCGCCATATTACGCAGTTTCTTCTCCTCATACATGGTCTCCAGATCAGGCAACTGCCTTCTGTCCAGACGGCCTGCCATCACCACGAAGATGGTCATGTCAGCAATTCTGCCGGCAATAGTCGCATCCGCCACCATCCCCACAGGAACACTGTCCGCGATTATGAATTCGTAACGCTTGCGAAGTTCAGCAAACAGTTCGTCAAGCCTCTCATCCATAAGGAGTTCCGCAGGATTCGGAGCATGGGTTCCGGAAGAAATCACATCCAGGCCCTCGACCTCCTTGTCATGATGGATAATGTCATCAAGAGTCAGGGACGGGTCCGCCAGATAATTGGTCACACCCACATGATGTCCGCCGAAGAAGGTACTCAATGTTCCCTTACGGATATCCAAGTCGAGCAGGACAACTGACTTCTTGGCAGCAACATAACTCTTGGCCAGATTCCTGGAAATGAACGTCTTGCCGTCACCCTCACCCATTGACGTAGTCATGATGGCCTGGACAGGATGATCCTTCTTCGACATGAACGCCATATTGGTACGGACAATCTTGAAGGCCTCCGCCACAGAAGACGACTCCTCATCCTTGTCCAGAGGAACGTCTCCGATGAACGGAATCGAAAGCTTGCCCTTGATGTCCTTGCGGCTGTGAATCTTGGTGTCCAGGAACATAATCATAAGGAACACCGTTCCGGGCACAGCAAGACCGAGAAGCAACCCCAACAGGATAAACTTGTTCCTGTCCGGAGAAATAGGGCCTGAAGGACCTGAAGCACCGTCGATGACACGTGCATTGTTGTCCACCATTGCCTGTGACAGTGCATTCTCCTCACGCTTGTTCAGCAGGAACAGGTAAAGGCTTTCCTTGATTTTCTGCTGACGTTCGATGGAAAGCATCTGCCTTTCCTTGGTAGGAATCGAAGCGACACGCACTCGGGCACGAGACTCACGCGCCAATGCGTCATTACGTCTGACATTGATACTTACGATCATATTGTCCACTGCGCGGATGATGGACTGCTTCATCGCATTGAGCGAATTGTTCAGTTCCTCCACGACCGGGTTCCTCTCGCTGCTGTCCTCGATGAGCTTGTCCCTGCGGAGCTTGGCGGCATTGTACTGGCTGATCTGACCTTCTATCTTCATGTCGCTGATACCGGTATTCGAAGGTATCAGGTCAATGTCCCTCTTGGGGTCAGTCAGATATTCCTTTATATAATCCGCAAGCCTGAGCTGTGTGTCAAGTTCCAGCACATCAGAGTTATACTGCTGTGACTGGTTCACATACATGCCGGCAGCACTGTTCAGGTCCACAATATTGTTAGCCTTCTTGAAGGACTCGAGGTCGGACTCCACACCTCCGAGGTCCGATTCAATGATAATCAGGCGTTCATTGATGAACTCGGCAGTATTGATGGCAACCTGATTCTTGTCATTGATAGCCTCCTCGTTATAGACGGAGATGAGGGTGTTCAGCACATCCTCGGCACGCGCAGGCGAGCTGTCTTTCAATGACAATGTCAGGATGGACGCCTCGTCCTCTTCCTGTCTGATTCCCAGACCGCCCTGATATCTCGCTACAACGCTGGAGATAGGATTTCTTGTGACGAAGACAGGTTCTCCGAACCACTCCTTGCTGTAATAATTGGTAGGGGTCACTAACATCCGGACACCTGCAACATTGACAGTATCTCCAAAATCAACAATGAGTTCCTTCGCATCTTCGCCGTCAACGCGCTCGACGACGCGCACAAGGAATTTGCTGAGAGGTGTCACTTTCAATGATACGTATTCCCAGTCCTGAAGTTCAGGGAAGGTTACTCTGACAGGTGATTTCGTGTAGAGTTCAGACATCAGCAGGCCTTCCTTCACCTGATAGTCCACATCGGCATTGACCCTCTTCGCCACTTCACGCATCAGTTTGCGGGAGCGGAACTGGAGAATCTCATTGGCGACATTGACCTTGTTGATGTAGTTGTCGTATCGGTCGAGGCCGGCGGAGGCAATCTTGTTCGAAGGGTCCTTGATGATGACGGTCGCGCTGCGGAAGAACACCTGCTGCGTGGACGAGTACTTCAGCCAGGCAAGGCCGACGAACACGATGACCGACACCAGGAACCATTTCCATTTGGAAGCAAGATACAAGAGGATGTCCATGACATTGACCTCATCATTTCTATTCTGATTCATAGTCACTTATCCTTTTATTTCGTTGCCCAGATGACAGAGCATATAGCAGTAATCGCAGACAGGAAGATCGTGATGAACTTCGTTGTCGTGTCGCCCTTGTCCGCCTTTGCATACTTAGGTTCCACATAGATGATGTCATTCTGCTGGAGGAAGAAGCACGGAGAGTTAAGCACCTCGCTGCTTCTGATGTCGTGGTAGAATTTCTCTTTCTTCCCGTCGATCTCCCTGATGACGCAGACCCTGTCCAGACGGGCCTTCGGAGTCAGGTCACCTGCATTGGCAATGGCCTCCAGGAGCGTTATCCTGCCGTCCTCGACGGTATAGGTACCATTACGGGCGACCGCGCCCCAGACAGTGTACTTGAAGTTCTTGAAGTCAATGTTGACCATCGGACTCTTTATGTACTCGCCTTCGACAATCATGTCGCGGATGAGTTCAGAAGCTTTTCTCGTTGTAAGTCCGTCAAGATGGACGGTTCCGAGTATCGGAAAGTCAATGTTGCCTTCAGAATCGACCTTGTATCCGTCCTCATCCTGGGATGTGGACTGGCTGACGCTTCCATCGGCATTGACATTGACCGCATTCCCGCGGTTGAACGGGATGGCAAGTTCCGGCTGTTTGCAGGTGACAGTTATACGAAGTCTGTCATTGGGCCGGATTACCGCCTCGTGTGCCGAATCATACTTGTAGCCGACTCCGGGCTCCATATCATTCAGGTACACAAACTTTTTCGGTGATGCGCACGATGCCACAAGCACCAGCAACATCAGGATCAGTAATTTGTTTTTCATTGTTTTTGGGGTATTTCAAGTTTGGGTAACATCCGCAGCCTCCGATGTTCCGGAAGCCACTGGATTATCCTTCAGTATTGTTTCATGACATATTATTGCAGCCTTGTCATCAGGCCTACATTCCATAAAGCCGACCGCGACAGATTCCGAAAGAATCTCAAGCGTATCGCACAACCTGTTCTCCTGCATAGGGTCCCTGTGCAGGGCCGAGCAGCTCGGATATATGCAGAGGAACGCATCCAGTCCCTCTTTCAGGGTCATCCGATTCTCCTGCGACTGTTCCAGACGGACAATTCCGCCGAGCGGCACTTTCTTGTAGATATAGACCGGCTTCTTTCCGCTCCAAGGAGTCCCGTAGGCAAAAGCCTTTCCGCCAATAATCCTGATTGCTGGGTTGTCGTCGTTCAGCAGCCACGCTTCACGGAAGTTCCTCAGCCACAGCTCCGAATGAGTGCTCTTCCCTGTTCCGCTCTTGCCGAGAAACAGATAGGCCACGCCGCCAAGCACGACCGCCGAAGCATGAACCGAAATCCCGCCCAGGGCAAGCACCGCCTGCGACCACATAATTCTCAGCATCGAGCAAAGAACCATGCCGGCATCCGGATCGTTCAGGTCAATGTCAGCAGAAGCTTCGCTGAAGTCTTCAGCCACAGACATGTAATGGTCAATGTCAGTGTAGCTCATCTCCAGCCACCAGTCCCCTGCCGCTGTCCTGTACATCCTTACTTTTCCGACATCGCTTTCCGTCTTTTCGATGAGTTCAAGGCCGGAAGGTCTCTCAAGCACTTCGGCATTGACCTTAAACCTGAACAGCAAGTCCTCCGTCCGGCAGGTCCTGAACGTCCGGAAGGACGGGAGCATTGTCGCGGTCGCGATTCCGGCAGGAAGGTCCAGCGAGAAAACGAAATCCGCTATCCTATAGTACGTTGTCTGTCTCATAACTGTCCTCCTGCAAGCTGGGCAATCTGCCAGAAATATTCGTCCGGAGCATAGCGTGCGGCAAACAAGGCATTGGCCATGAAGGCTTTGAGCGTCCGGCACTTGCCCTGACCGTTTCCCGGCATTGACCTTCCGAAGTTTCCTGCGAGCACCACTCTGCGCAGAAATTCCGAAGCGTCGGCGTGAGGTTTCTCATAAGGCAGGAATTCCTTGCCGAGGCCCAGATAATCGGCCAGGAAGGCGTGCACCATGCGAGTCCACGTGGCGAGACCTGCTTTCCGGTACATTCTCCTGAGGTCTTCCGGTTCATACATTCCGTCATAAGAATAATATGCCCTTGCAAGATCGCACATCTGCCGCAGCCCTACACCGCGTCCGAAAGCGTGTTTCATTACATGCGAATGAAGAACGAGCAGATTCAGCGCAGGTACTGGTCTGAACATCCCGCAGCTGCCGGCCTCAAAGCCAGGATTTTCATCCAACGTCTTCAGCCACTTGCGTTTACGCGGAGCGCACAGGTCAATGTAAGACGGATGGTGCTCCACGACAATCCCCTGCACCGCGTAAGTAAAACTGCCGTCGGGCTTATGTTCGGGAACGTAGCCATGCTGCCGCGCCACAACCGCTGAGGCTTCAATGTCATTGAAATAAAGGTCAATGTCACCGCACTCGCGGCTGGAGGGTCTGGCGTAGAGACCTGCACATTCCTGGCCTTTGAAGCATACCGGCCTGAGATTCCGATACATTTCAGAAAGCAGGGCTGTAACATTGGTCATGGTGCCGTTCAGCCTTTCGATTCTGTCAGACTCGACAGCCCAACTGGCCAGTATTCCGTCTGGAGGCAACTGGTTTTCAGGCAGATGCTCCAGAGAATCGGCTACTATGGCAGATACGGTGTGGATTCTGGACTTTTCGAAGACTTCCTGCCATTCGTCGGCGCTCAATGGAAAGAGCTCAGAATTGTCAGGAGGCCTGTTCCAGAGACCGGACCGGAGCAAGGTCAGCAGAGCTTTGTCTGTTCTTGTCAATGCCAACTTCATATTATTCTGTCACGAGTCCGTTTTCTTTCCAATTTTCAAGCAGCGCCGCAGCGTCTCCGGTGGCCGTTTCGAGTGAAACGTCATAGTTGCCGCACAGGCAGGCAGCCATATCGTCGAGTGTGAAAGGGTTGTCTTTCAATGTATTCCAGAGGTAGGCCGCAGTGTCATTGAAAATATAGACCTGCGACATATTGCTGTTCTTTCCGTCAGCTTTCACTACCATGTTCTGCTTTCCGAGCCGGCGCAGCACGCAATTGGGGTTGATTTTCATATTAGAATTTCTTGCCGCTGATGATGGACATGACTGTGAGCCATATGATTTTCGTATCCATTACCAGCGTCCTGTTTTCAAGATAGTCGATGTCCATGTGCAGACGTGTCAGCATCTTGTCCATCGTATCAGTGTAACCATTGTACAGTGTCGCCCATGAGAAAAGCCCAGGACGCAACTGATACAGCCTCTCATAACTGTCATTGAGCTGCATAATCTTGTCAATGAAGTATTTGCGCTCAGGTCGCGGGCCCACGAAACTCATATCTCCACGGAACACATTCCACAGCTGCGGGAGTTCGTCGAGATGGTGGTCGCGGAGGAATTTTCCGACTTTGGTCAGGCGGCTGTCGTCCTTGCAGCAGAGTGCAGGATGACCGTCCTGCTCAGAGGCGATACGCATTGACCTGAACTTGTAGATTGTGAACGGACGGCCGAGGTAGCCGATTCGTTCCTGACTGAATATTGCCGGGCCGCTGCTTTCCAGACGGATTGCTATCCATATTATAAGGAAGAGCGGGCTGAAGACAATCAGTCCGAGTCCTGAGGCGACGCAGTCAAGTATGCGTTTCAGGGACTCGTCGAATAAAGTAAATGTACGACTGCTCTTGATTGCAGTCAATGTGTCTGTACTCATTTTTTTAGAATATCAGTTTTTATTAGATTTCGGCTTCAAGTATCTTCTTGTAGCAATTGAGTTGGCGGGTTATCATTACATCTGAGGTGAATAGCGAATTGAAGCGTGCCAATGCTCCGTCGCTGTATTTCCTGTAGGCCTCCTGAGATGAGGTAATCTCGCGGAAGGCATTGGCAAGTGCCTCAGGGTCACGTGGTTCGACATTGATACCGGACACTCCGTCTTCATTGACCCAGGACACTCCCGAGCCCGGTATTTTGGTCGCGACTACAGGCCGGCCGAGGGACATCGCTTCTATCTGGACGATTCCGAAGGCTTCTGTCTTCATGATGCTGCTGAGGCAGAAGATGTCGCAGGCGGTGTAGTATGCCGAGACTTTGTCGTCAGGGACGCGTCCGAGGAGCCTTACTTTGGACGCAAGTCCACCGGCATCTATCGCGGCCTGGAGTTCGTCTTTCATCGGACCTGAGCCTCCGATGAGTATCATCCAGCTGTCATCCAGATACTTGGCCGATTCTATGAGGCAGCCATAGCCTTTGTACGGAACGAGGCGCCCCATCGTGAAGACGATTTTCTTGCCTTCGTATGTCTTGCGGATTTCAGCGGCTCCGGCAGCGTCGGGCTGTACCGGTGCGATGCCTATCGGGATGCATTCTGTCTTTTCCTGCACTTTCCTGAGGTATGGCGATGCTGACAGGTATGCCGGTGTGGTTCCGATGATTTTGTCGGCGCGGCGGATCAGCCAGCTCTGGAGAGGTTTGTACATTGCCATCAGCAGAGGACTTTTCTGGATGTCGCTGTGCCAATGCAGGACCACCTTGCCTTTGTATCCTGAGAGGAAGAGGGACAGCGCTGCCATAGGGTCCGGATGGTGGACGTGGATGAGGTCGTATTTGTCTCGCCGTCTGCGGACTTCGCCTATCATTGATGGCGAAAGCATTGTCCCTGAGAACTTTGCCATTGTCGGGCAGATGGTCACGGATGCATTGGCATTGACCTTTACCTCTCCGGGAGGGACTCCGGCGGAGGCACAGAGCATGTCGCAGTGTACTCCCCTGGGCGAAAGGCCGGCGGTCAGGTCGTACATGACCTTCTCGACGCCTCCGAGCACGGGCCAGAATTTTCCTAACTGAAGTATATTTATATCAGCCATTCAACAGTTCTTTGTATAGTTTTATGTAATCGGCATAGCGGTCGGCCTTTCTGAAGTTGGCCAGTCCGTATGCACGGCAGTTGTCTCGCCAGACGGAACGGTCCGTCGCGGCTATCTTTCTCGCTGCGGCCAGGGCCTGGGCGACGTCGCCACAGTCAGTCACCATACCGCATTGATCCGTAACGGACTCGGGGCTTCCTCCTGTCCTGTAGGTCACTACCGGGGTGCCGCAGGATATCGACTCGAGGTTCACGGTCGGGTAGTTGTCCTGATATGTGAGGTTCAGGAACGCGTCGGCTGCGCTGTACAGTTCGGCGAGTTCGTGGACGTCGGATGTCCGCGGGATGCCGATTATGTTGGCCGGCATGCGGGTCATCTGATTCTTGTCCAGGCCTACCAGGACGATGACTTCCTGCGGGGTCAGCATTGACGCCATGCTTATGAAGTCGTCGAGTCCTTTCGCGGTGCTCCAGATGCTTGCGGCTCCCATGTACATTTTCCGGTCGCCGATTCCGTAGCGCTCGCGGACCGCGGTGCCGTCTGAAGGCTTGAAGACGTCCGTGTCTATACCATTATGTATGACTTTGTAGCGGAAATCTTTCAGGAAAGATTGCTGCATTTCGCCTTTAAGCCAGTCGGAGACGGTGACGATGGTCATTTTGTCGGACGGGATGGAGCAGAATGCGTTTTTCTTGTCTTGCCAGTTTTTGGCGGAGCGGTCTATGAGCCAGCTTCTCGGGAATTCTCGGGTCTGGGGGCATTGGCCGCAGCCGTATTTCCATTTGTCGCAATCTGCTTTCATGTAGTAATAGCAGTGCCCGGTAAAAAGCCAACAGTCATGGACTGTCCAGACGACAGGTTTTCCTGAACGGCTAAGCCAATCGAACAATATCTTGTAGTTCAGGAAATAGCCATGTATGTTATGTATGTGTATTATGTCAGGATTTATCCTTTCAATATCCTTTATAAATTTCCTTGTAGCGGCGTCTGAAGCCAGGCCATGACGGTCAAACAACCTTGTAATCATGCCATGGAAAGCGACACTCAGCGGATCTCCGACAAACACTCTCTTGGAAGTGCATGACATCTTTCCGTCGCGCCCTACACTATATGCAATATAACTTTCCCATCCGGCGGACATGGCAGCCTCACCTATTTCCCTTACAATTCTACCAGTCGATGTGCTCGTCCTAAGAACAGGATTAATTTGCAACAGTTTCATCAGCAGTCGGTTTTAACTTTCTAAACAGGTCAATCCATTTTTCCATCACCTTTTCCTCAGAAAAAGTTTCGGAGATTTCCAGCGCGGATTCTGACATCTTCTTCCTGAGATTATCGTCCGACATCAATGTGGTCAGACGTTTCACAAATGTGTCGATGTCTCCGTCAGTGACTATGTATCCGTTGTTTCCATCCTTGATTATGTCGTATGGTCCGCATTTGAAGTCGAACGATACGGAAGGAAGTCCGCATGCCATTCCTTCTATCATCACCATAGGAAATCCCTCATAGTGTGATGTCATCACCAGAATCGAACTCTTTACATATTCAGAGCCGATGTCTTTCACAGGCTTGTGGATAGTGACGCTGTCCCTGATTTTCAGGAAATCGATCATATCCTCAAGCTGCTGTTTCCATTCGCCCTGACCGAAGATGTCCAGCTTCCAGTCTGAAAGTTCTGGATTCTTCTTGACTCTCTCCCAGATGGTCAAAAGTCTGTCAAAACTCTTCTGGTAGTCCAGACGTCCTACAGCTATCACTCTGTGCGGCGTGGAGTCCGTACTTCCGGACGACAGTTTCATGGCAGCGTTCGGAATCACTTCCATATTCGGAAGACCGCCCCACAATGCCGCGTCCTCATTGGTCAGGACAATGAACTTGTCGAAACGTCTGACCATAGCAGGATCCCGTCTGGTTCGCCATAGGTCTGCAAGCCGCAGAAGTCCTTTTCTTCCGTAGAGGAGCCGGAAGAATCTGTTATAGTGAAGTTCGAGAACCTTGCGGCTCCCGTCCTTGATTTTCGGAATAAAGGAAGACTCTGACGGATAGAGAGAGACCATTATATCAGTTTTATTCTTTTTCAAGAATTCCGCCAGAGCCTTCCTGTGAGCCCGTCTCTTATTGAAATACCCCAAAAATTTCAGAAGCGGGCTTTTATGGTTGTCATCGGAATAATTGATTCCCAAGTCGGTGATTTCCACGCCTTCAGGAAACGGATAGAACGGTGGGCGTCCATGCTGGTCTGTCGTCACAATGGACACGTCCCATCCCATCTTATTCTTCAGATATGTCACTTTATTAAGAAGCACCCTTTCCATACCGCCGGGGTTGTAGATGGAGTGGATGCAATATGTCAGTTTCATTGAGGTTCAGTTTTTAATATGTGGTTGTTAGTTTTCACTTGTAAATCACGCCGTATATAAAGCGCTGGAAAACATTGAAATATACCCAAATTGCAGGATAGATGCCCCAGGCTGCAAATTGCTGCAGGAGCTTTATTCTGAACGACAGGCGCTTGTTGTTCCAGATGTATCTGTCTGCTTCAGGATACCATTCGTGCCAGCGACGGTAGTCTTTTTTGCTTCCGGTCAGAAGGAACGGCAGTTTGACATTGAGCTTGAACAATGCGATTCCTTCAGTCAGGCCTTTTCCGAACACGCTTTTCAGGTATGCTATGGTTTCGTCAGTATTGAATTTCAGGTCGGCCAGGGCTCGGTCTGAAAGCGATCCGCTGGACATGGCCACGTCGCTTTTCACATAATGATAGAATGCTTCGTGGACATATGCTCCGCGTACCGCCCTGGACATCAGGCGTATCATGGTCATGTCTTCGCCCATGCTGTGGCCTTCCGGGAAGCGGATTCCGTTGTCGGTATAGAGTTTCTTCCTGACGATTTTGTTCCAGACATTGTACTTCATCGTGCCGTCCAGCATTGACCTTACCGCCGCGAACTGCGTGCTACGCATCGGCTGCGACATGTACCTTTCGTTGTGAGGGAATGTCAGATACCAGTCGCACCACACGATGTCGGCGCCTCGGGTCAATGTCGCCATGTACATTTTCCTCAGCATATCGGCTTCGACGTAATCGTCGCTGTCACAGTGATATATGTATTCACCTTCGGCTGCGTCCATTCCGGTATTTCTTGCTGCAGGAAGGCCTTTGTTCACGGGGTGCGTCAGCAATTTCACCTGATCTTTGCGCTCAGGATGCCTGGCAATGACAGTCTTGAGGATGTCAATGCTATTGTCGGTCGCCGCATCGTCCACGAAAATGAATTCGATTCCCGACTTCATAGTCTGGGACAGCAGCGATTCCGCACAACGTTCTATGTACTTCCCGACATTATAAATCGGAACTATGACTGAAACATTTATCATAAAAAAACTTTTTCCTTTCAAATTCTATTGGTGCCTGCCAGTCTGGAGACTATATATTTTACGACTGACGCCAATATCAAGGTCAACGCAACAACTGCGATTACGAACATCCAATCCTCTGTAATGTTGAAATCCTTCCCCCCCCATACACATTTTCATTGCGACTCCATGACAGAGATATATCTCGTAGGAGATGGCGCTCAGAAAACTAAAGACTCCTATCTTGCCAATCAGTTCGACTTCAATGCTTGTCATCACAAACACCAAAGCAATTGTCAAAGCCATAAACGCAACAATTGACGAAACAATTGTTTGCATAATAAAACAAGTACAGGTAATTCCCATCATCAACGGAATCAACCAAATTCTTGCTCTATATCTATTAAGTAGGGTTACAAGTTCATTTTCCTTGTCAGCATAGAACATCCCCAATGGGAACATGATTACTGATACATACCAACATCTTTCAAAGCCTATTGAATAAACTATAATGATATACACCAAAGTATATAGGAACATGTTCACCACATGACATCTAGCGGATGTTTTATTAATAAAATAGAAGCCCAGATACATCAATGCCAATGCTACAATAAACCAAGCATTGGGTAGCAAAGTGATGCCACGCGACCAATCTCCGACAAGAGTCTTTGCATCAGGCATATCAACATTCAAATAGACCAGAAATATTATTAATGCAATAGCATATGGTAAAATAACAGATTTCCATAGTCTATGGTTCAGAAAGTTCGACAGATAAGTCTTTCCTTTCAATGTTATGGAGCGTCCAAGGCCATAACCTGACATGAAGAAAAACACAGACACAATGATTGCACCCCATCGACGGAATTCTGAAAAGCTGGAAATATCACACGTCGTAGAAAAGTGATGAAATACAATCAAGATGGTGAGGACACCTTTAACTGCATTTGACTTATCTTTACTTAATATGGTTATAGGACTCTTTCTTGTCAGCGATATAACATATAGTATCGCTAAGCATATTGTAAACGATATCATGTAAATATAAATATTGTCGTGGTCAAGAGGCGATTAGGGGAACAACACTTTTAATCAGAGATTGAGTTATTTTCCATTTCACTGACTTGTTTGGCTACACTGGCATTGTTCTCTATTACTGGGAGTTTTTCGGGCTCAGTTTTATAGGGCAGACAAAGGAACAGGGCAAAAACCAGAAAGATGTCTGTGGATACTTTGCACCAAATGGAAAAATTCAGTAAAAGGAGCATCAAAAACAGTGAGCCAGCTTCCGGCATACGTTTCCTGCAGGTCAAAGCTACCTTAATGATGTAAGCCATGAAGGTTATCAGGCCGAAAATGCCGAAATAAAATATAAATCTGAGGTAGCCAATATCGGTATCTTGGTAAAAGCCATGCCATCGCACACCAGTATAATAGGGATCCAAGTAATATGGATTATCAAAATACGCATTTCCAATCAACCACGTCTTGAGTTCTTTTGGAAATACAATCATGCTCTTCAATACATCATTAGAACGGACCTCCCAAGTCCCCTTCTCAGCTAAACTAAAGAAGCCTTCAAATGCAAATCTCAGATTATGTTGAAATGTTGGACTAATTTTGTAAAAAAGGACTGACATACCGATAGTAACCAAAAGAATTCCTCCAGCCCAACTCCATAGAGACTTGTATTCGCGTATTGAACTGAGCGAAAACGGACGCGTCAATATAAGTAAGTAAACAACTGACAATGCTATACCGATAGTGGTCGTCCTGGCGATCATATTTCCTACGACTGCTATAAACATGAAGGCTGAAAGATACCACAATATGAGCCATCTCCTGTTAATATCAGTTATTCTCGTATCAGATGAAATACCAACAAGCCTATAGATACACATTAGCAATATGGAACAAAACCTAGTACCAGCGACATCCAAGCTACAACCTATCCCATAAAGGCGATCATCCATCTTTCCCATAAATCCCTGACCAGCAAGGAACGAATCGATGAAATGCTTGACTGTTGGAAAATTATCTATCAATAATGCCAATGAACATTGTACTACACAGAGGACTATCAAATAATCACATACCAAAGACACCTCAACTCTACCATGAATATTCCGTATCAATGATACTATTACGTTTGCAGCACTTAACCAGACCAACATAGAAACGACATAGGTCGCATAAGTATAGTCTGAAGTTCCGTTATAAGTCACCGCCGTGAAACCGATAAGAGAGACTATAACCGCAAGTACTACAATTGACATAAAATCCTTATCCAGATTCACATTCCTTTTTTTTGCATATTGAATTATAAGGACAATCAATCCGATACCCGCCATCGCCATCTTGGTATTAATTCCCGGCATGAACGTAAATTCAAAAGGGAAGAAATAGAAAGATAGCACCACCAATGCCATCGTATATAATATATATTGCATTCGTTTATGTCATTTAAACAATCCTCCTTCCGAAGACGAAATACCTCAACAGAATCTTGACTCTTTTCCACAAAGGAAGAAGATCATAATCATTGATTTTTCTATAGAAGAAGTCAAAGTAGAATTTCTCGTCGAAAAAAGGAGACTTCCTGTAATATTCCCACCAAACATCAAAGTTTATACTGTAACTATTCCATGGTTTGTGACCATTAAAATGAAGAGTTCCAAACTGCTTGGCTTCTGAGATTTCCTCTTCCTTGACATATCCGGACTTTACAAGCTCATCTCCGCTATTCAGATAGTAAAAGGTGTAGTCAGTCATGTTATATTTTGCAGGGAGCACCTTTAGATTCTGCCCACATACAACATTGAGAATATCCTGATCTTGAAATTTATATTGTTTCTTCGCCTCTTCTCTGAATCTATATAACAAACCATCTTCCTTCAATTTCTTGGAATTAAGAACAATAAATCCTGCTTGAATATACTCTCCTTGAACAAGCCCGTCAATCTTGTTGATATGTGCTATCCCATCCTTTCCAAGATTCATTCCGACATCATAAGTTGCCGCGATGTAAACATCCGACATATCGGTATTATAAAGAAGACTCAAATCACTTCTAAAGATAACATCAACGTCAGAATATATAATCTTATCATACTCTGGTATAATCTCTGGTATAAGTAAGCGATAATATGTCGGTATAGTTACACCTCTTATTTCAAACGCATTATCAAACTCGTTTCCTATCGGCCGAAATGAAAGATTGCAATTCTTGTAATACTCAGGCAATTTCGCCAATTCGGTATTACTCATAGGCTGATTGGCCGGATGTAATATAAAGATGTCATAGAATGTATCGTCATCTGCATTCATCAATAAAGACGAAATACAAACACATGCAGGCATAACTAAATTCCTGTCAAAAGAAAAAGCGATAGGTATTGTCATATTATCAATGGTAAATTTCTGTATTCTTCACTTTTGAGGAATTTACGCCCCTCCTTTATAGCATCAAGTTTTATCTTGAATATATCAAACCTGCCCTTTATGAGTGATATCACTAAGGCAAACGTAAATGCATATCCGATGCATAGAATATCTAGAAGTCTCATCATAACTGATTTTTCTGGAAGGTATATGAATCTATGCCAGAAAATGGTCTTATAGACAAAATCTGCATAAATGAGGGACCGTTCTTTCTCCTTAGAAGTATTATGTCCTGCATCCAAATGTAAGATTCCTGTATTATAGGCCGTAAGTTCCTTAAGGCCAAGCTTATACATCTTATAATACGTAACCTGATCATCCCCTATCGAATATCCCTGCATGTCCATCCACAATTCTTCCTCAAAATGTATAGACAAAAAATCGGTTTTTCGACACAGGAAACAAGCTCCGGCATTAGTCTGTGACCAGTATGCATCTTTAACAGGATGAGCGTTATACGAATACCCTGCAGTCCGCATTACCTTGTATCCCCACTGACTGTCTTTATATCTGGCTCTCATTCTTCCTGAAGCCGCCATCATAAACCTTTGCTTGAATGGACGCTCAGAATTAGGATAAATATCAGGAGAAACAACGTCCGCACCATATTTCACCAGAAGACCAAACATCTTTTCTGTAATATCGGATGGAAGATACAAATCATCGTCAAGGAATAATATATACTCTGTCTTAACATCATCGTAACGCAAAGCTCTCTGCGCTACCATACCCTTTTTGACGTAAATATACCTCTCCGTCCCCACCGTTTCCGACGGAATCCGATATCCTTCAGCTATATAGACCAATATTTCTTCTGGAGGAAGAGTTTGGCTGACAAGCGAATCAAGTAACTTCTGATATTTAGATCCGGCATTGCCAAGAGTTCGGATTACTGCAGTGTATTGCATAATTTAGGATATCAATTTATGTACAACTTTACTCGCCTTATTTTTAAACCTTACTAAAGTAGCGGTGATTGCCGGAGGAAAATGACAAACAAAATAAGACTTGTTAAAAATATGATATCTATATATTCTTTGCCTGGTTCTTGAACATAGAGCCTCCAAATCAAATTTATCGATAATAGATTCCCTTACTTCATAATATGGACTGGACGATAACGTATCTAACGACCAGTAGTACATCATAACACTGTTCAACTGATATATTCTTCTGACATCAATGCTATCCGTTTTCATCGAACATTCAGCAAAGGTATCACATAAACAAAACGAATACTTGATATTGTCAGTATTAACGCTTGATGTCAAGGAGTTTCCGCGCTTTCTGTAGGCATAAAACTTTAATGGCACATATACGGATTTCAGCGGTTTTATAAATAACCTGATATTAAAATCAATATCCTCTTGGAGCCGCTGCTTTTCATTAAATCTCAGTTCAGAAATAGCCTCACGTTTGTACAAATATAACCAAACAAAGTTTTCGCCATGGATACCATCCCGTATAAACACATCGTTAGTTACAATTTTGTTTGCAATCTTCCTACGGCAATCAAGGATTTGCCTCTGAGTAGCCATTCGTCCAGAATCATCAAACTCATCGAAATCGCCACGAACCACATCAGCATCAGTCTGTTTAGCCACTGACAAAAGCTTATCCAAAGACGAATTGTCAGTCCAAAAATCATCTGAGTCAACAAATATTACATATTGACCATTAGCCCTATCCAATCCGTAATTTCTTGCTGATGACAGACCACCATTATCTTTGTCATATAGGTGGACTCTAGTATCCATAGCTAAATACTTTTCACATATTTCTCTTGAAGAATCAGTACTACCATCATTAACTAACATGATCTCGATATTCCGATATGTCTGTTGAATTATACTGGTAAGACATTCATCTAAATATTTTTCCACGTTATAGACAGGGACTATCACTGATATAAGGTCTGATTCTTTCATAAATTCATTAGCTATTAAAAAATGGTTGACAGCAAATCATTTAAAGAGTACCATATTATCAATTTAAATGTCATAAAACATCTAAATTCGTCTCAACCACCTCATTAAACATAAGAGTCATCTAACAAATAGTCTCTTAAGGTAATTAAACAAAGTCATAGACATCAAATAATATTTAATTCTAAAGTCTAAAGGTAACTTATTCTTAAGTTTGCCATATAGCGTCTGAACAAATTCGTTACTATACCATAAACTATGCTCTCCATATATAGCTTTCTGGCATAGTTGTTTAAATAACAAGAACGTTCGAACTTCGAAAACATCATCAGATATACCCAACTTCCAATATGCCTCAAATAGGTTCTTTAATATATATATAGAATCGTCAGGACTCAACTTATACTTATCAACGAAGGCATCTCCCATAGAGTAATAGTCATAAAAAGCGATACCGGATTTATATCTTATTGATTTCGTCTTATACAAGTATTGAAGATTGAATAATTGATCCTCTCCTATCCTGATATTTCTATTGAATCTCAAATCAGCAATCAAAGAATGTTTGAATAACTTAGACCATGTTGTCCTTAATACTACTTCATATAAAATTCCACTATAGAAAGACTTTGCTGGTATATAGACACCATCACGTCTTTCAATACTATTAAGAAACACTGTTGAATCATCATAAATGGAATAAGAAGGAAAACAAATTAAGTCTTCAGACAATATATTCCAATCTATATCAGAAAAACACGATCTGATAACATCATCTGCATCTACAAATGTTATCCATTTTCCCTTAGCATTATCCAACCCTAGATTTCTGGCAGAACTGACACCACCATTAGGCTTATGAAAGGCTCTGACACGAGCATCCTTTTTAGAGTATTCATCACAAATACGTCCTGAATTGTCCTTGCTGCCATCATCTACCAGAAGCAGTTCAAAATCCGTCATCGTCTGAGACAAAATACTGTCAACACAACGATTAAGATACTTCTCCGCATTATATACAGGCACGATTATCGAAACTAAAGGCGCTTGGTTATCTTTCATAATCTATCTACCTAAAGCAAATCTTAACTTGTCAATTCCAACCACTATAGGTCTCATGCCGTGAGTGAGCATCCACATCATGACTTTGATTTTTTTATTACAAAACGGACATGACCAGATATACTTTCTGGTGACAGGAAAAAGGTTCAAAAATTCTCCATGTTTATCTGGAAATAACACTAAATCCTGTTTATTTTTCAGCACCCTCCAAGAAAGTACTTTTTCCAACCTTCGCCCCAGACCATGTTCCTCTATAAATGCAATAATAAATTGATAAGTTTTCTTTTCATCCTCAAAAGATTTCGGGTTCAAGCCATGCATTATCGATGATTCATTAGTCCGATTATAACAATAGAGTGGTTCATTCACCTTTGATACTCTCTTGGCGTAATAGAACAACTGACAAGAAACATAGAAATCCTCACAATAAGCAATCCCTATAGGATAAGAAATAAGATTTTCCAAATACACACTACGCTTAACAAACAAATTGCATAATGATGTCCAATCAAATGAGATATAGCGTTCTAAAAAAGGAACCTTATCTTGACACAACTCTACAGAACGACAGATTGTTTTTTGCAAGCCATAATCCATAAGAAAATCACAATACACAATCTCCGACTTAGTTCGCTCCGCTTCATCATACAGTTTCTCATACATCTTCACGGAAACATAATCATCCGAATCGCAATGCGCCACATACTCACCTGTCGCGACATCTAGTCCAGTCTTTCTTGCTTGAGCCAAACCTCGATTGTGATCATGACGGACATACTTGATCTGAGCCAACCTATCAGGATAGTTGTTCGCAAGATTCTTGACCAGTTCTATGCTATTGTCAGGAGAGCCGTCATCCACAAAGATAATTTCAATATCTTTAAGAGTCTGTTCAAACAACGACTTCGCACATCGCTCTATATACGGAGCAACATTGTACACCGGTACGATAACCGAGACAAGAGGGGTATTATTATCTGTCATGGCACTTTCTTACTTTCTTTCCAACATTCCGCTCAAATAGCAAAGGCTATGAGCCTTAAGTTTTTGCAACTTAGAATATACTTCTGCATAGTCTATCGGTGCTATCAGTTCGGAGCGACGAGCATTGAACTCCTCATAATCATTGACCATTCTTCCTTCAAGCCCGAGTTGCGATAGCATTGACACAAATCTGTCCGCGCCGCGAGAGTGATTTACAATCGCAATGAACGGCTTACGGTTTATGACTGAAAAAACGCAGCCATGGAATGAATCAGTGACTACAAAGGACGCATTCCTGAAATTGTCAAGCCAGGACTGTACCGGAATCATTTTATCAGGGCTTCCGTCTGACCTCTTGGGAGACAAGCCCATAAAACTCTCTTTGAGGCCTAACTCGCCGGCAACATCATTGGCAATTTTCGCCTTTTGCCCGTCAGTATCGAGAACATAACTGACAAGAGTATCTTGCTCTGCAGTTACAGGACATGCTGTTTTCGACCTTTCAATAACATAATCTTCAGCATCGAGCAGCAATGTCGGGTCCAGAACAAGTTCAGCATGCTTTCCGAAATACTGTTCCACAAGTCCGACAGCGGACTTCTCTCGGACGGAGATAGCGTCGAAACGCGATGACAGCCTTTTGCATGTCTCCAGCATCTGCTCAGAAATAGGATTCTCAGATGTTCCGAAAGACGCGCCATAGGTAATTTTCAGCATCTTGTCATCCGGCGGAAAGAATCCTGCAAAGCAATCAGTCAAAAATGGGGAATAGCACTCTCGCCAAACCTGATCACTGCCAACAATAAGGCAATCAAGTTTCTGTCGTTTAACTCGCTTGAGCAGAGCCTCTGAAGATCTTAACGGACGTGTAATATTAATGTTTTTGCGAACAAACTTTAATAACACAGAGAAGTCGATCTGGTCTCTTTTATCTATCACATACCTCTGACTCCACGGACTCAAGATTGCTATGTTTTTCTGACCTTGGATATATCTTCTGACCATACATTTCAATACACTCCCACACCTGCGGATAACCAGGCCGGCAGACGGCGCAGCTGATGCGCGATCCAGGACTACAACCTCATGCCCCATCCGCTCCAAAACTGTCTGAAGAGCATAACATTGAAGAATACCTCCGTAGTTTGACGACAGGGGTAAGGTCAAGATTCCGATTTTCACGATAGTTTCTATTATTTCTTTAGGCGGTCCCAGAACGAGCGTTTGGATTCCGCTGCAGAATAAATTTTCCTGTAATACTCTCCCCAGGAGAGGCCTGAATGAATCATCTCGTAGATGACACCCCAGTCGGGAAGACCGCCGAGGTTGCGGTCATCAATGAAAATATCGGCAGTGAGCTTTCTCGGCTGCTGTACAATTTCATCCGCGTCGTAACGGATCTCAGGATGATTCGTATTGACGGCGTAAAACTCGACCCCGCGGGCGGAACACCATTCGACTGCCTCTTTGAGCAAATCGCCTTCGCGAACAGACCAGAGGATGAGTTTATGGCCTTCGGCGATCAGCAATTTCAATGTTGCTGTGGCAAATGGTATTTCTTTTCCGATTTCGGGATACCTATGTTCTACAATAGTTCCGTCAAAGTCAATTGCGATGGTCATGCGTCAGATGGTTTCGATAAATTCAGGTGAGACAGAAACGAGGGCGACGGACATTACGCCTTTGACCTCGATTACAACTTTCTTGGACCTCATGCCTTTAAGTTTTACGAACATACCTTCGCAACCTCGGAAGATTCCCCCGGTTATCCGGACTTTCTGACCTTTGGCGAGGTTGACCTCGCCTGCCGGATAGTACCGGAGATTCTCCTCACAAGAAGCAGTCACTGAAATGAATCGGGCCATGTCATCATCCGGGACGATAATCTTGTTCCCGGTACTCCCGTCCATCATGTACTGCATGAATGGAATACGTCCGGAATTCTTGACTTCTGTCATCCTGTCCTGTGTACAATTCACAAATACAAGATTCCTTACTGCAGGCTCCAGAACTCTCTTGCCGTTTTCGGTTACGTGCCACTGCATAGGTGTATAACTGGCGATGCCAAGCGAATCCAGAATTCTCTTGACCTCGGCTTCCCTGCGATAAGTGACTCGCATGGCAAACCAAAGTTTTATGGTCTTTCTGGCCTTGACCTTAAGGTAAGCACATACCTCTGGGGCTTGATTTTTAATGTATTCCATTGAAAATCAACTACTTATATCAATTTTTTAATAAATACCGCTGTTATTTTGCTTGTTATAGCCTGAAAGTTAGGTTATGTTCGGCAAGTGGACGGCTATCTCGTCTTATTAATTCAGGAAAAAGCCTTGCTTATCAGTAACGGTCGATCCATTACTCTGCTTCTATCCTTTATAATTTTTCTAAATGCAAAGAAACTGGATTTTGCTTTGACTGACGTGTTAATTCTTGTCGAAAATCGACTTTTTTCACAAAAAACCAGCCCAAAATTTTACGGAAAATCTTGTCAAATCAGTACCGAAATCGACAAGTCATTTTCAGAACTATTTAGTTTTCAGTGTTTCATGCCCAAACTGTTCATTGCTGCCGTTGCTGTAATCTGGCCGTCTTTCC
>OQVZ01000141.1_pt1 | contig 25613 bp, 25 predicted proteins | sample 1691571 | NCBI WGS metagenome assembly OQVZ01 (sample SAMN03418261, study PRJEB22391) | human gut metagenome | biome: human-gut; feature: organic feature; material: feces | host: Homo sapiens | place: Tanzania | collected 2013-01
ATAAAATAACAACATTTTTAAGTGAGCAACGAAATCTTAAATGAAAGAGCCGTGAGCGTGGGGGGGATTTTTTTGGTGAACCTTTCGGAAATTCTCAGAAAAAAGCTATCTTTGTAAATTAGAATTAATGTAAACTATGGACCACTCTCCTATACTTGCTATCATTGTGCCTTGCTTCTGCGAGGAAGAGGTGCTTCCGAGCACCAACGAACGGCTGTGCGCCTTGCTTGCCGACATGGTGACGAGGGGCGATGTGTCGGGGCGAAGTTGCGTGGTGTATGTCGACGATGGCAGTTCCGATGCCACTTGGACGCTGCTGAAGGGCTTTTCCGAGGCATCACACTCGGTGTGCGCCGTGAAGTTGTCGGGCAACTTCGGACATCAAAACGCCATTATCGCTGGTATGGAGACCATGCTCAACGAGGCCGACATTTTCGTGACCATTGATGCCGACCTTCAAGACGACATTGCCGCCATTCCCAAGATGGTGGCGAAATACAAGGATGGCTACGAGATAGTGTATGGCGTGCGCTCGAAGCGTGCCACCGACTCGTGGTTTAAGCGCACCACCGCCCTTGGCTTCTACCGCCTGATGCAGCACCTGGGCACAAAGTCGGTATTCAACCACGCCGACTTCCGCCTTATGGACCGCCGCACCGTGGGCGAACTGCTCCGCTACCCAGAGCGCAACCTGTTTATGCGCGGCATCGTGCCCCTGCTGGGATTCAAGAGCGCCACAGTGGAGTATGAACGCAGCGAGCGCACCGCTGGCACCACGAAATACCCTTTCTCTAAGATGCTGAGTTTTGCCGTAGATGGCATCACCTCGTTCAGCATACGCCCCGTAAGGCTTGTGCTGACCATAGGCATCGTGTTTGTGTTTATCGCTATCATCATATTGGCGTATGTGCTCTACTCCAAGTTCAGTGGCCATGCTGTGAGCGGTTGGTCGTCGATGATACTTTCGATGTGGTTTATCGGTGGCTGCATACTGATAGGCCTGGGCATAGTGGGCGAATATATCGGCAAAATCTACATTGAGGTGAAAGGCCGCCCACGCTACCACATCGAAGCCACCACCGGACAACTACCCTCACAAAAGCAACATACGCATTAATCAACAGAATTCAAACATCAATCAATACATATTTTTATCGAGACAGTATGAAGAAAAAGACTTTACTGGCAGCAGCACTTTTAGGAGCAAGCGGCATGGCTATGGCGCAAGCGCCCCTGTGGCTGCGTAATGCCAAAATCTCGCCCAACGGACAGGAAATCGTGTTCACCTACAAGGGCGATCTCTACAAAGTGGCAACAGGAGGCGGACAGGCGCTTCAACTCACCAGCCTCCCTTCGTATGAAACCGCTCCCGTGTGGAGCCCCGACGGCAAGCAAATAGCCTTTGCCAGCGACCGTAAGGGCAACTTCGACTTGTACGTGATGTCTGCCGACGGCGGCACGCCTAAGCAAATCACATTCAACTCGGCAAGCGAGACCCCTACCACATTCTCGCCCGACGGCAAATATGTATATTTCTACGCCACTATCCAAGACCAGGCGACGAACATCATGTTCCCAAGCGGACGCATGATGGAGCTTTACAAGGTGCCAGTGAATGGCGGACGCACTTCGCAGGTGCTCAGCACCCCTGCCGAAGACGTGTGCTTCGACAAGAGTGGCAAATTCTTCCTGTATATGGACGTGAAGGGCGGTGAAGACCCATTGCGCAAGCACCACACTTCTTCCATCACTCGCGATGTGTGGCGCTACGATGTGGCTACCGGCAAGCACACCAACCTCACCAACCGTGGTGGCGAAGACCGCACTCCAGTGCTCAGCCCCGACGGCAAGACGGTGTATTTCTTGAGCGAGCGCAACGGCGGTTCGTTCAATGTGTGGAAATTCCCATTGAGCAACCCATCGCAAGTGACCGCTGTCACCTCTTTCAAGAAAAACCCTGTGCGCGGTCTCTCGGTGGCTGCCAACGGCACACTCTGCTACACCTACGACGGTGAAATCTACACCCAAACCGACGGCGGCAAGCCAAATAAGGTGAACATCAACCTCTTCCACGACGATGGCGACGCTATCAGCATCATGAACTACACCCGTGGTGCCACCAGCGGCGCAGTGTCGCCCGACGGCAAGCAAGTGGCATTTGTGGTGCGCGGCGAGGTGTTTGTAACCTCGGTTGAATACAACACCACCAAGAAAATCACCGACACACCAGAGGCTGAGGCCGACGTGTGCTGGGGACCCGACAACCGCACCCTCGTGTATGCAAGCGAGCGCAACGGCAAGTGGCAACTGGTGAAGGCCACTATCAGCCGCAAGGAAGACCTCAACTTCCCCAACGCCACCATCATCAAGGAGGAAATCATCGCTCCTAACAAGAATGTGAACCGCAAGTCGCCACAATTCTCGCCCGACGGCAAGAAGTTGGCGTTTATCGAAGAGGGCGAACGCCTGATGGTGATGGACGTGAAGAGCAAGGCGGTGACACAAGTGACCGACGGCTCGCAATGGTATGGCACCGAGGGCTCGTTCAACTACAACTGGAGCCCCGACAGCAAGTGGTTCTGCCTCGAATTTATCGGCAACGGCCGTGACCCATACAGCGACATCGGCATCGTGAGCGTGAACGGTGGCAAAATCACCAATATCACCAACAGCGCATACATCAACGTGCTCCCTCGCTGGGTGCTCGACGGTGGTGCTATCATGTTTATCAGCAACCGCTTCGGTCTGCGCAGCCAGGCATCATGGGGCTCGCAAGACGACGTGCTACTGGCATTCGTCAACGAGGAGGCTTTCGACCGCTACCGCCTGAACAAGGAGGAAATGGAACTGCTCAAGGAGACCGAAAAGGCTGAAAAAGCAGAAAAAGACAAAGCCAACAAGGACAAGAAGGACGACAAGAAGAAAAAAGCCGCCAACGACGAGAAGGACAAAGTGAAAGACATAGTGGTGGAACTCGACAAGATTCAAGACCGCGTGGTTCGCGTAACTCTCAATTCGAGCGACCTCGCTGGCTGCGCTATCAACAAGGACGGCGACGTGCTTTACTACCTCTCAAGAGTGGAAAAAGACTACGACCTCTGGAAGATGGACCTGCGCAAAAACAGCACCCAACTCATCAACAAGATGAACACGAAGTGGGCCGACATTCAAACCGACAAGGACGGCAAGAACTTCTTCATTCTGGGCGGCAGCAGTATGCACAAGATGAGCGGCGACAAACTCACCCCTATCACCTATTCGGCAGTGGTGAAGATGAACCGCGCGAAGGAACGTGAATACATGTTCGAGAATGTGAACCGTGAAGTGGCTCGCCGATTCTACAACACCAACATGCACGGTTGCGACTGGGATGCCACTATCAAGAACTACCGCAAGTTCCTCCCTCACATCAACAACAATTACGACTTCTCATATATGCTGAGCGAGGTGCTTGGCGAACTCAACGCTTCGCACACCGGCAGCCGCTACTATCCTAACGGCAGCGCCGAAACCACTGCCCAACTCGGTTTGTTCTTCGACTGGAACTACACCGGAAAGGGCTTGAAGGTGAGCGAGGTGGTTGAATACGGTCCATTCGACCGCGCTAAGTCGAAAGTGCGCCCTGGCACCATCATCACCAAAATCAACGGCACCGACATCACCGTAGAAAACGACTACACCACCCTGCTCAACGGTCAGGTGGGCAAGAAGGTGCTCGTGACTTGCAAAAACGCCTCTGGCGAATGGGAAGAAGTGGTGAAGCCTATCAGCGCCGGCATAAACAACGCTCTACTCTACAAGCGTTGGGTGAAGCGTCAGGAAGCCCTCTGCGACAGCCTTTCAGGTGGCCGCCTGGGTTATGTTCACCTCCAGCAGATGAACGACAACAGCTATCGTGAAATCTACGAGAAGGTGCTTGGCGAATACAATAAGAAGGACGGTATCGTAATCGACACTCGCTTCAATGGCGGTGGCCGTCTGCACGAGGATATCCAAATTCTCTTCAGCGGTGAGAAATACCTCACTCAAGTGGTGCGTGGCCGCGAAGCTTGCGACATGCCAAGCCGCCGTTGGAACCGCCCAACCATCATGCTCCAGTGCGAAGCCAACTACAGCAACGCACACGGCACACCATGGGTTTACAAGCACACCGGCATGGGCAAACTCGTGGGTATGCCAGTGCCTGGCACCATGACAAGTGTGAACTGGATCACGATGCAAGACGAAAGCCTCATCTTCGGTATTCCTATCATTGGCTACCGCTTGGCTGATGGCTCTTACCTCGAAAACCAGCAACTCGACCCCGACATCAGAGTGGCTAACGACCCAGCCGTGATTGTCACCGGTCGCGACCAGCAACTCGAAGCAGCAGTAAAGGAACTTCTGCAAGAAATCGACGCTAAGAAATAAAACAAGATTATAAACAAATGCGTCGGGAACGTTCGCTTCAGAATCGCTCTCGACGCATTTTTCAATTTCACATAACATGAGCTCAATTATCACCAACATCATTGGCTACACCGCATCAATCTGCATGGTGCTTGGCTATCTGCCACAAACCGTACACACGCTGCGAACCCGCAAAACCGACGACATCGCCGTAGGCACATTCCTGCTGATGGGACTTGGAGGCCTGTTTTTCTGCATTCAAGGACTGCTGCTCGAAAACTGGCCTCTGTTTCTGTGCAACCTCCTCACCACCACCATGAGCACCATCATCTTCGCCATCAAAATGCACAACGACCACTTCAAAAAAAGAAAATAACCACACAGAAGTTAGAATCCTCACACAGATTCAACAAGATTCAACAAAAAAAACTGTGCTAATTCATGGCTCATAACAAAAGCCAAGAATTAGCACATTTCTTTTGTGGATTACACACAAAATGTGTGAAATTAATTATTTTTACAACTTTGTCGTTGCGTTTGTTGTAATAATACTGTATCTTTGCAACAAAATCAGTATAACAATGATTACCAAAGAGGAAGTATAGACATTTCTTTCCCAATTTCAAACGAAGTTAAAAATCTTTGGCATCATATATCGCGACGACAGAGGAAAAAATCAAAAAGCACTTGAAGAACTTGAGATAGTACCCTCATTCAGAAGGGTGATTATCGAAAATCTGAAAGTGGAAGATTATGTTCAGGGGCCAGTTATCGACGAGTTGAACAAGCTCGGAGAGATGTGGGTGTTCGGCAATGATGTTAAAGGCAGAGAAGTATATATTAAAATTATGCTTGGAGGCGTGGGCTGCCAAACTATATGTATATCATTCCATATAGCAGAGCGCCCTTTAGTGTATCCACTTAAATGATTGCGATGATGAAAAGTCCATTTACAGGTAAAGAGATGATGCGCATTTACGAAAAGCGCACATGGAATTTCCGTGGTGAGCAATTTGAGTATTACCACACAGCATGGCAATGTCCCGACACTGGCGAACAGTTTACCACCGACGAATCCGACACCGCCGGCTTTATGCAGGTCACCAATCAATACCGCCAAAAATACGGAATTCCGTACACCGACGAAATAATTGCGGTGCGAAACAAATACGGCATAAGCGCCGCAAAGATGTCGCTTATTTTGGGTATCGGTGTCAACCAGTACCGTCTCTATGAGAAAGGAGAAGTGCCCAGCGTGTCGAATGGCCGCATGATTCGTTCGATAATGAATCCAAAAGTGATGCTCGATATGATTGAGAGTTCAAAACACGAACTTTCGCCACAAGAATATGCCAAAATAAGCGAAAAAGTAAAAGCCACCATCAGTGAAAGCGAAAACTACAAAATCGCTCAATACGAAACAAATCGCATTTTCACCTCACCTCGTGGAGAAGAAAACGGATTCGCACCCACATCACTCACACGCTTAAAAAACATCATGCTAAGCATTCTCAATCAATGCAATGGCGTGTGGTGTACGAAAATGAACAAATTGCTGTTTTATATTGATTTCTACGCTTATCGTGAGCGTGGGTATGCCATGACTGGACTGACTTACAAAGCAATCGACTTTGGACCCGTGCCCGAAAGATGGGACAGGGTGTATAGCGAATTTTCAGAAATCAGCCAAGACATACAACAATGTGGCGATTACGAGGGAAGCATACTCCACGCCCATTCACCAATAACGGATGGGGTGCTCAGCGACGACGAGATACAAATCATCACCACAGTGTGCAAAACCTTCGGCAACAAATCGTCACGCGAAGTGTCGCAAATCAGTCACAATGAAAACGCATGGCTGAATCACCACGACGCCCATGAGCGTATATCATTCCACGACGCATTTTCACTAAAAGCCCTCTAACACATTCACAAATAAACCCACAAAAGCAAGCATATACAGGAAAGTTTTTTCCTTCTGACTTCAGCATCATTCCAAATCCTACTTACCATATAAAAAGATGAAACATATTCAAATTTTCACTTTATTATCCTTTATGTTAATGCAAAACATAAGTTGTACCACACATCGACTATCAAAAGAGGATTTAGTGGGTACATATATTGGTCACGTGTCGGTATCTCCTCACCGATATACTACAAATATAGCAATTGATAGCGTTACTGGTTTAAAATATAGCACATTCTATAAAGATATGGATAAGTACATAGAAGGTGACACTGGTAATTATACCTGCACTTATTTTATATATAAGAGATTTATACCTAAATTCCTCATATTAAATAAAGATGGAACATTTGTTTGTTCATACATTAATTATGGATGTAGTTCAAGAGGACATTGGGATTTGATGACCGTAGACAATACCCTATTATTGTCATTTAAGCAAATGCCTAAAGATTCCATATATGTATATTCAAGAATGTTAGAACAATGTCCTTACCCCTATGAAGGTTTGAGACAATTAGACATAATTAATACAAATAAGCTTAAATTTGAATGCCCCGTGTTTAATGGCCCAAAGAATTATAAAGAAGTCACAGTACTAAAACGACAAAAATGAAGAGTATAATGAGAAGAACAATTGTTACCACACTGATTTTACTATCAGTGTTATAACGGCATATACACAAGACTCCATCTTTTACAAGCCTAATGAGTGCGCTGATGTCTACACCTTGATAATAAATGTGCAACTTCGTCAAAAGTGCGATTTGTTTTGATGTCGCTTTGTTATCCATTGCATACTAAAGGAACGGTCCATCTATGTTGTAAACCAAGGGATTTTGTTGCAAAGATATATCATCTTTTCAAACAAATACAATGATACAGCTGTGAGAATTAATTGTTTTTTGTCATTTTGTATATAACCACTAAAATATTAAAACAATGTGCTAATTCGTGGCTTTTGTTATCGGCCGTGAATTAGCACAAGTTTATTTTTTGTTGAATCTCGTTGAATCTGTGTGAGGCATTGGAGCAAGCCTGTGTGGAGCCTCTGTGAGATTTTCCGCCCACAAAGCAAAACTTAGAGTGAGATCTGTGCGATCTGTGTGAGCCTCGGAGTGAAGATGCGGGATTAGGTGCGGGATTCGGATTTGGCGGTTTGCCTTAGGGCGAAGTAGCCGAACACGCATGAGAGGGCGGCACCTGCCACAAATGCGATAGCGGTGCTGTGCACAGGGTTGCCAAGCGCCACGATGGGGGCTGTGAGCGCACCGCTCACGAAGCCCATCGCTCCAAAAAGTGCCGACGCGGTACCAGCCTGCTTACGTTCGCTTTCGAGTGCCATGGTGGTGGAGGCAGTGAGGGTAAAGCCCATAAACACCAGCAACGTGCAAAGCACTGCCTCGTAGGCCCAGAATCCCAAATCAAGGAATAGCACCACGGCTTCGAGCACGCTCAGCACCATCATGCCCACGCAACTCACTTTCACGCCACTGGTTGCCTTTTTGAATTTGGCAGCACTACCTGCGCCAATGGCGATAAACACACCGTTGACCGAAAGCGCCAAACTCGCCTGCATGTGGTCGGTGTAGCCATAGTGGCTAAGAATACTCCACACCGATGCAATGTTGCCAAAGAGAATCACTTCGGCGGTGCACTGGTGAAGCACATAGAGGATATACTGCTTATTGCGCACCACGGTGCCATAAAGGCGGAAAGTGGCCAAGAGCGGACGACCTGTGCGGCGGCCATCGGGCAACGACTCACGCAAATGATAGGTGCCTATCGCCATTAGCAAGCCCACGCCGGCAAGCATATAAAACACGCCCTGCCAGCCCGAAAGGTCAGCCATCGCGCCACTTGCCATCGGTGCCACAATAGGTGCGATGCCGTTGATGGTGCCAGTGATGGCTATCACCGTCATCAGTTCATGGCCCTTGAAATTGTCGGCGGCAATGGAGCGTGAAATCACGATGCCGCCTGCGCCACCCACGCCTTGCATAAATCGCAAAGCGATAAACATTTCCATGCTGGTGGAGAATGCCACAGCCAGCGACGCCAGGAAAAACAGCGTGACCGACAAAATCAGTGGCCTGCGCCGTCCGTATTTGTCGCTCAGCGGTCCCAGCACCAGTTGCCCGGCAGCCAAACCAATCATACTGGCGGTGAAACCAATGTTCACCACCGCCTGTGTGGAATCGAAGTGCTTAGCCACAAGTCCGAGGATTGGACCAAGCGTATTGTTGATAAGGGGCGCAAACGCAGTGAACGCCCCCAGCAGTACCAATAAAAAAATCTTATAGTTTCTTTCCATTTAAAATGCGCGTGTGATAATCACTCAGGAGTTACACCCCCAGCCTGCTTAAAGGCCAAAGGCGACAAACCAGTCATTTTTCTAAAGAATTTACCCATACTCGACTGGTCGGCAAAAGCATACTTATAAGCGATTTCCTTGAGCGACAGACCGCTTAACCGAATTTCGCGCTTCAACTTTGAAATCAATATTTCAGAAATCAATTCTTTTGCGCCCTTTTCAGTTTTCTGCTTACAGATGTCGCTCAGATATTTAGTGGTGATATTCAATCGGTTGGCATAAAACGCCACTTCATGCTCCTTGTCGCTGTGTTCCGACACCAGATGCACGAAATCACGGAAATAGGTATCTGCCATGGTGTACATTTTCACCTTTGTGTCGCCGTTCTCTTCCGTCTCGCTCTCCACCATCACCAGAAGCATACTGCGGAAAATGCAGCCGGTCACCTCAAAGGTGTGCTTGCCACCACGCATGGTGTCGTACATGTAGAGGCATTTCATCAGGTGAATGAGCAATTCCCATTCCTGATCATCGGTCACCTGCTTCACGGGGCGTGCCACCAAGTTGCCCAGTTTCTCGAAAGGCATACCCACGGTGATGTCGCGCGAAAACGAGTCGGCCACCAGCAGCACCCACGCCTGAAAATCGGGCGACACCTCCAGAATCCTTGTCTGAAACATCTTCGCGCCGAGCAGTCGCGAGCCCTTAGTGAGCGTCACTCGCTGCATATTGCCCTCAAGCACCGCACTACCATCTTCGCACAGCACCATCATGCTCAGACGCGACTCATCAGGCAAATTTTTATTCTGAACCGACGAATCGATATGGAAAATCGCATATCCGTTGGATTGCAAAATCTGTTTTAAATCAATCATTATTTCGTATTTTGACCACAAAAATAGAAAAAAGTAAGGAATTTTTCCGCCCCCTTATGCGTTTTTAACAAAAAACAATGAAATCAAAACTGCTTCTTAAACGCCATTTCCAGTTCTGCCATACTCTGCAATAATTCCTCGAAAGAGGGAGGGTTGTTGTAAATCATCGAGCCTTGCATCGCTTGATAATCGCTCTTCCAATCCTCCACACATTCTGCTGGCGGCGTTAATACTATCCTGCTTCGTATATCGGGTGTGTAATCCACACCACTGATGCTTGTAAGAGTGGAGCGGTGATGATGAATCGTGTTCCACAGTTCATCATCGGAAACGGCTCGTTTACCGATGCCTTTACGCATCATCATGTGAAGGTCGTAAAGGTGCCGTGAGCGCCTATTTGCAGACACTGCGACTCCTCTGGAAAACAATTCGTGAAGGAGGAAACACTTCTCAAGAAATGTTTTTTCGGCAACAGCAGTTCTAACCTCAACATCAACAAGCGAAGTGGTAATAGAAGGCAACGCCGCGTCAACCAAACTTTTAATCGCCACATTCAGTGTGGGTTCAAGTAACGAACGAGCACCAGCCTCTATTTTCACCACAGGCAAAATATAGTCTATTTTATCGGAAAACTGTGAGGCGTATTTCACGTATATAATTCGTGGTTCGGGATAAGTGGAGTCGCCCACGCCATCGGGCTGCGCCTCTATTTCGCACAAGCCATAAAGAGGCGTTGATGCTATTGCCTCGCATAACTGCCCACACAATTCCTCTCGCACAAACATTGACGACACTTTCCTCAATTTCTTCACCTGCTTTTTGGTAAGTTCACCATCTAAGTCAAATAAGGAGCGATCAATGGCAAGGTCGATGTCTTCCGAAAACCTGTTTATCGCATTCCACACTTTGCTGATTGAAGTACCACCTTTAAACACCAAACCATGAGCACATGGCAGCGTAAACAACACTTGCAGTATCGCTGTCACCCACAAGTCTTTCTCAATTGCCTGAACAGGCAGATTTAGTTTTGCTGCCGTTTGCTCTATCACCTGTCGCTGCTGGGCTGGATTTAGTGAAAAATAATTATTCTGCATATAGTGTTTTGATAATTGACGACACCCAAGACGGCATCAGTTTGTAATCTTGTTTCACTGACTGATGCACATCTTGCTTCAGCAGTTGCCGCGTTTTGTTTTTAATTTCCTCTGTGATATTCTCCTTTCCCAATTCCTTATAAGCGAATGTGAGCAACATTGCAAGCCGAGAATTGAAAGCAAGGTTTTTGGGAGCTGTATGGCGGAATTGTATCGTGCCGCCATTATACAATGTCACTGTACGGTTATAACCATCCGTCAGAAACACTATATTCATGGGAATTTGCGTGGAGAACCCAAGTCTATTCAATGCGTAGATGCCTGTTGGAACTATACGCGCTTTATCCCTTTTTGCCAAACTTTGTGATATTTCCTCCAACGTGGGGTATAGCACACCAAGTCCAAGCACTTTGTCGATTTTGGGATAGTAATACATTCCTCGGCAAACCCTCAACAGTTTACCGTTTTGTGTCATACGTTCCAGGGCTTTGCCTATTGTTTTCAGCTCAGCATATCGAACAAAATCCGCAGCGAAATAAAACTTACCCCTACCGCATTTTTTAATATGCGTAAATATTTTATCTTCTGTGCTTTGCATCTAATGTTTCAAATATTTCTGTCGCAAATTTACACCAATAATGCGACAAAAACAAACATCTTACATCATTTTTCTTCATCGTATGAGTTTGGATTGTTCGAAGCGGTGGAAAAAACTGCTTTACTGGGCGTTTATGCATCCAACTAACAAAAGAGAGATAGGGGTTAAATTTGGGTGCTATTTCGTGAATTGGTGGAAAATCTGTAACTTTGCACCATTATATTTATAATCAACGACAATTCATGGCGGAAGAACAGAAAAAGACGGTAAAAATTGAAACTCTGGGTTGCAAACTCAACTTCTCGGAAACGGCTACAATCAGTGCCTTGCTTGCCAAGCGGGGCATCACCCCTGCGCAAGATGGCGACGTGCCTTCGGTGTGCGTGGTGAACACTTGTAGTGTGACTGAACTTGCCGACAAAAAATGCCGTCAGCACATTCGTGGACTTATCAAGCGCTACCCCGATGCACTGATGGTGGTGACCGGGTGCTACGCACAGTTGAAAAGTCAGGAAATCGCCGCCATCGACGGTGTGGACATCGTGCTCGGCAGCGAGCAGAAACTCAACATCGCCGACTATGTGGACCGCTGGTTGGAGCATCACCAGAAGGAGGTGGCTGTTACGCCACACAAGGACATTCGCCAGTTCAGCCCTTCGTGCGAGCGTGGCGACCGCACCCGCTACTGGCTGAAGGTGCAAGACGGCTGCGACTACTTTTGCACCTACTGCACCATTCCCATGGCGCGCGGCAGAAGCCGTAGCGGTACCATCGAAAGCCTTGTGGCACAAGCCCGTGAGGTGGCAGCCGAGGGTGGCAAGGAAATCGTGATTACAGGCGTGAACATTGGCGACTTCGGCAAGAACACCGGCGAACGCTTCATCGACCTGCTCCGCGCCTTCGACGAAATCAAGGAGATTGAGCGTTACCGCATTTCGAGCATTGAGCCCGACTTGCTCACCGACGAAATCATTGAGTTTTGCGCCCAATCACGCGCTTTTATGCCCCACTTCCACATTCCACTGCAATGTGGCAGCGATGCCGTGCTCGAACTGATGCACCGCCACTACGACACCGCCCTCTTTGCCCACAAGATTGAGCGCATTCGCGCACTTATCCCCGACTGCTACGTGGGCGTGGACGTGATGGTGGGCAGCCGTGGCGAAACACCCGAATACTTCGAGGAATCGTATCAGTTTATCGAAAGCCTCGACATGCAGCACCTGCATGTGTTCCCCTACAGCGAGCGCCCCGGCACTATGGCGCTGCGCATCCCCTACATTGTGCCCGACAAAGAAAAGAAAGAGCGTGTGGCGCGCATGATGCAACTGAGCGACACCCAAGAGCGCCGCTACATTGAGCACTACATCGGCACCGTGCGCCCTGTGCTGTTTGAGCAGCCTCACGGCGATGCGCCTATGCACGGCTTCACCGACAATTATATCCGCGTCAACATTCCTCCATGCGAGGCACTCGTCAACCGTGTGGCTGATGTGCGCCTGCTCCGCATTTGCGACGACCTCTCCGTAGATGCCGAGGTAATCACCGACTTCCACACTCAAAGCACTCCTAAATCATAATGAAAGCAAAATTGCAAAACATACTTTTGACTCCACTTGGATGGCTGTTCCACCTTTTGGCATTCATGCCTTGGTGGTGGATTTGGCTGAATGCCGACGTGTTCTATTTCATCGCCTACCATGTGTTTGGCTACCGCCGCAAAGTGGTGCGCAAAAACCTTGTGGAGAGTTTTCCCGAAAAGAGCGAGGCTGAAATCAAGCAGATTGAGAAGCGATTCTATCGCCACTTCACCGACTATTTTTTCGAGACGGTGAAGATGCTCCACATGAGCGATGCCGATATGAAAAAGCGTATGGTGTTTCGCAATCCCGAACTGGTGATCAACGCCTACAAAGAGGGACGCAACAATATGATTTACGCCGCCCACTACTTCAACTGGGAGTGGCTCACCAGCATTTCGCTGTGGCTCCCCGACGAGATGAAGACCGACCGACATTTGATTGGGCAGGCTTACCACCCACTCGAGAACCAGTGGTTCGACCGCTTCTTCCTACATCTGCGCAGCCGCTACTCCACCTGTGTGCCAAGCAACGAGGTGCTTCGCACCATGATTGAGACCAAGCGTGAAGGCAAGCAGATGACACTCGGCTTCCTCAGCGACCAACACCCGCTGCCAGGACACCGTGGCGTGATCACCAAATTCCTCAACCACCCCTCCGACTTTATCAACGGCACCGAGGCCATTGCCCGAAAATTCGACATGCAGGTGCTGTATTTCCACATTCATAAAATTCGCCGCGGATATTACGAGTGTACGCTCGACTTGATGTACGACCACGCGAAAGAGCAGCCGAAGGACTCCATCACGCTGCGCTACGCCCACATTCTCGAACAGCACATTCTCGAAGACCCATCGCTGTGGATGTGGTCGCACAACCGATGGAAGCGACCGGTGGAATATCCCGAAAATCACAATCCCCAACAACAATAACAATCAGCAAGAGAGAGCATGAAACCTGTAGCCGTCATTATCCTCAACTGGAATGGAGCAGCACTGCTGCGCCGCTATTTGCCAAGCGTAATCGCTAACACCAACAGCACCATAGCCGACGTAATCGTTGCCGACAACGGCAGCACCGACGAGAGCGTGAAGGTGCTGAAAGAGGAATTTCCCGAAGTGAAAACGCTGCTTTTCAGCGAAAACTGGGGCTTTGCCGAGGGCTACAACAAATGTGTGGCGGCGACTGCCTACAAATACACAGTGCTGCTCAACAGCGATGTACGCACCCCAGAAGGCTGGCTGGAGCCGCTTTACGAATACATGGAGGCGCACAGCGATGTGGGTGCAGTGCAGCCCAAACTGCTGAAAGACTTTGGCCCCGACGACCCTCGACAGGTGTTTGAATATGCCGGTGCGGCTGGTGGCTACATCGACAAGCACGGTTATCCCTACTGCCGTGGACGCATTTTCGGCACCGTAGAGGAAGACCACGGACAATACGACGGCGAGGTGACCGACATCTTTTGGGCTACCGGCGCATGCTTTATGGTGCGCAGCGAGGTGTATTTGAAAGTGGGCGGACTCGACAAGGATTTCTTTGCCCACATGGAGGAAATTGACCTCTGCTGGCGACTGCTCAACGCTGGCTACCGCAACTGCTACATTCCCCAAAGCCGAGTGTATCACCTCGGTGGCGGCAGCCTTCCACAAGGCAATCCACGCAAAACCTACCTCAATTTCCGCAACAATCTGCTCCTTCTGCACAAGAATTTGCCAGCAAAAGACGCGCGCCGCACACTGTTCATTCGCCGTCTCTACGACACGCTCGCATTCTTCCAAAGCCTTGCCAGCCTCCACTTCGGCGATGCCAAGGCCATTATTCGTGCGCACAACCACTTCCGCACCATGCGCAAGCAGTATGCCCAACCTGCCACCCGCAATCTGCTGAAAGCCTACCCCGAAGGTCGCCGCAACATCATCCTCGAATACTACCTCCACGGCCACAAAACCTACCCCACCCTCACCATCACACGATAGTGGAATCATTTCTACTGTCCATCTCGTCAACGTGGAAATATGCTGAAAAACAGCAAGGACAAGGTGGCTTTATTGGGAAAAAGTGTATATTTGCATTTATAATCAGCAAAATGCCGACTCATGAGCAAATTCATCTATCCCATCGACACTGACCAGTTTCAACTGATTCGTGAACAAGGCAAAATTTACGTTGACAAAACTGGCTACATCTACGACCTTGTGAATGTGAGGAAATACCAATTCGTATTCCTTGCCCGCCCCCGTCGTTTTGGGAAATCACTGTTTTGCAACACCCTGAAAGCATACTTTCAAGGGCAAAAGGAGCTGTTTGATGGATTGAAAATCTCAAAGTTGGAGCAGGAGTGGAAAAAGTACCCAGTGCTGCACTTCGACATGAGCGAGATGCGAAACTGCACCACAATTAAGGATATGCGCGATGTGCTGTCGGCCATGCTCCATAGATATGAAGCACAGTACAGTGCCACAAAGAACATCGACGACCTCGGCGCACGATTCAGTCAGCTCATACGCTTTGTGCATGAGAGCCAAAAGGCGCAAGCGGTGGTCATCATCGACGAATACGACACCCCTATGATGCGCAATCTTTACAACGACGACATGTTGAAAGAATTGCGCAATATGCTTCACGGATTCTATCAGACTGTGAAAATTGAGGGTGCACACATCAAATTCGCTTTCATTACAGGCGTTACGAAATTCTCGCAATTAAGCATTTTCTCCGAACTCAACAATTTGGTGCAGATTTCCATGGAAGATGACTATTCAGGAATTTGTGGCATCACACAGCACGAACTCGACACTGTGCTTCGCCCTTGCGTGGAAGAATATGCACAAAGCCTAAACATCTCCACCAGCGAAGCATACGCTTTGCTGAAGCGTAACTATAATGGTTATCATTTCTCGGCAAAAAGTCAGGATATTTATGCTCCATTCAGCCTGCTTCGCGCATTAAACCTGAAATCCACAAGTCATTACTGGTTTGAGTCGGGCACGATGACAGCACTGATTGAGCACCTGAAGCACTACCCAGAGTATAACCCTCTCGATTTCGACGGGGTGGAACTTTCGCTTGACGCATTCAATGCACCATGCGAGAGAGCCAGAACGCCAATCCCCTTACTATACCAAAGTGGCTACCTCACAATAGCCAGCTACGATGCCGACTTAGACTCCTACACCTTGCGTTTTCCAAACTACGAGGTGCGTCAATGCATGGTAAAGGGACTTACTAACTACCTAATGGACACTGACGACTTGGAGCAGGACTCCGCAATCATAGAGATGGCACGAGCGTTAAACAAAGGAAATCTCGCAACCGCCCTCACCATTCTTCGCTCCTACATTGCAAGTCTGCCCTACGACATCATTACCAAAAAGGAGTGGATGCGCAGGAAAGAGCGCGAGTCATTCTACAAACTTCTCATGTATGTGGTTTTCTCTTTGCTCAATAGCAAGGTTGACACCGAAGTTAAAAGTATTATGGGGCGTGCCGACGTAGTGATTAAAACCAAAAACGACATCTATGTGCTGGAACTCAAGGTTGACGACTCGGTAGATAACGCCTTGGCGCAAATCGATAGTAAAGGCTACGCTATCCCATACGAGGCCGATGGTCGTAAGGTGACGAAATGTGGTATCACAATTTCTTCCGAAGTCAGGAATATCACCCATTGGCGAGCATTAGATACAAAAGGAAATACTATCACCGAACAACAGTTTTAACCACAACTCGTTTTAAGGGAAAATTTTCATTTCCTCACAATCTTTTTCAGCAAAATCCCCAGAATTCTCACAATCTTAGGGAAAAACAACTATCAGTATCTGCTGTCACAAGAATTGGGTGAGATAAATAGGCAGCATAAGGGTTTGTTCGTCTTTATGCAAATCTTTGGTATAAATAAGATAACGCTGAAGAACACGGCTTGAAAACTTTTCACAGAAAGCGTCGAGCGAAGCGTGTCGCTTATAGCCCGACGATTTGACCTCTATGGGGCACACCTTGTTACCTCGCGACAAAAGGAAGTCAACTTCGTAGTTATGTTTTCCCGTACTGGTTGGGAACGTGTAATAAAACAATTTATTCCCTGCGGCAGTCAACATTTGCGCCACCACATTTTCGTACACATAACCGAGGTTTGCATCCAACTTGTCGCTCAACAACTTCTGATATATGACATTTTCGGTAAAATCCTTATCTTTAAAAGCCAACGTAATAAACAACCCTGTGTCGGCAACAAACATTTTATATTTTTTCAAATCTATTGACAATGGCATTCCCACAGCAGGGTCGTTGGCATGATATGCCATATTGATGGTCTTCGATTCGCGAAGTTCCGAAATAAGTTGAAGAGTTTTCTCCGAGTCCACATTATCGCCAAGCGCACTCGCCACTTGAAATCGTGATGCATTGCTGCTCAATTGAGCAGGAATGGCATCAAAAAGCATTGAAATTCTCCCAGATTGGTCAATTCTATAAAAATCGTCCTCATAGAGTTGGATAATGCCTCTCTTCACCCTATCCACATCCATCAAATTATTGGTTTCCAAATATTCACACACAGCCTGAGGCATACCACCCACAGCCATATACAGTCTGAAATCCCTCATCAACTTACGAGTGACAGCATCGCCCATCGACAACCGTTTTTCAAAAATCATTCTCATTTGTGGAATGGTAGTGGTGTCGCCCAATGCCCATTTAAATTCCTCATAATCAAGAGGGTGCAGTATCATCTTCTCCTCTTCACTCGGAATCACAATGTCTTTCACGTTCTTTCTAATAGAAATCAAAGAGCCCGTTTCGATATAATCATATCGCCCATCAGCCACCAAATGCTTTATAGCCTGACGTGCCTTAGGGCACATTTGCACCTCATCAAAAATAATCAATGATTTACGTTCTTTGAGCGAAACGCCCAATCGGAATTGCAGTTGTAAAAAGAAATAGTCTAAATCGGCAATGCTATCAAACAGCTCCAAAATATCTTTTTTTACAATGGAGAAATCTATCATCACATACGATTCATACTCATTTTGGGCAAACAGCCTTGCCAGCGTCGATTTACCTACACGACGGGCACCCTCAATCAGCACTGCGGTTCTACCACTCCGATTGTTTTTCCAATCAAGCAGCTTTTCGTACAACTTTCTTTTAAATATCCTCATAATCTTTGGGTGTCAAAATTACTATTTTGGTACAAAAATAGGGAAAATTTCCATTTCCTCACAATCTTTTTGGGCAAAATCCCCGATATTCTCACAATCTTTTTTGGCAAAATCCCTGGAATTCTCACAATCTTTGGGAGAAATGGGGTGATTTTGGCGCGTGGGGGCGTTATTTGTGGGGCGGAGATTTTGGGGGAAATGGGTGGAGGAAAGTGCAGATTTTTGGGGAAAAGTATTGACAAGGGCTTGCAGATGTTGTAATTTTGCAGAATATTTAGTTTTATTGCCGTGTTATGCGCTTTCGCTCACGGCATTCGGACTATGATTTGAAATTATTACATCAAACTACAAATACAAGAAATGGCTAAAGAAATCAAAAAGCAAGCTGAAGAAGCTACTAAGGTCATCGACATGCAGGCCAAGAAGGAAGTGTTGCCTTTGGGCAAAATCAACTTCATCATGATTGCTGTGTGCGTGCTGCTCATTATGCTGGGATTCTTTCTGATGACCGGCAGTGCCAACACTGGCGCCACATGGAATGAAGATGTGTTCAACACCACTCGCACCGTAGTGGGTCCGATGGTGGCACTCGCAGGTTTCACTTTACTGATTTTCGCAATCATCTTTAAAAAGAAGGCATAAGTATGGACTGGTTACAAGCGCTTATTTTGGGCCTTATTCAAGGCCTCACCGAGTATCTGCCAGTGAGCAGTAGTGGCCACCTTGCTATCGGTTCGTATCTTTTCGGCATCAATGGCGAAGACAATCTCGCTTTCACCATCGTGGTGCACGTGGCAACAGTGCTCAGCACTTTCGTGATTCTGTGGAGCGAAATCGACTGGATTTTCCGTGGCTTGTTTAAATTCAAGATGAACGACGAAACGAAGTATTTCCTCAACATCGTGGTGTCGATGATTCCTATCGGCATCGTGGGTGTGTTTTTCAAAGACACAGTGGAGGAGATTTTCGGCTCCGGGCTGCTGATTGTGGGCTGTATGCTTCTGCTCACCGCCTTGTTGCTCACGTTCTCTTACTTCGCAAAGCCTCGCGTGAAAGAAAACATCTCTTGGAAAGACGCACTCATCATCGGTTTGGCGCAAGCTTGCGCTGTGATGCCAGGTCTGTCGCGTTCGGGCTCAACCATCGCCACTGGCTTGATGCTGGGCAACAAGAAAGAAAAGATGGCTCAGTTCTCGTTCCTGATGGTGATTCCTCCAATTTTGGGCGAAGCGCTGCTCGACTTGATTAAGATGGCGAAGGGCGACAATCCATTCGGCGACGTGAGCACCATTGCCCTTGTGGTGGGCTTTGTGGCTGCGTTTGTGTCGGGCTGCCTGGCTTGCAAGTGGATGATCAACATCGTGAAGAAAGGCAAACTCATCTATTTTGGCATCTATTGCGCAATAGCTGGTGCCGTAACCATCATTTGCTCACTATTCTAAACATCATATATGCTCAACCCTATTGAAGGCGAAATGTTCTGCGTGGACAAGCCACTGGGCTGGACTTCGTTTGCCGTAGTGAAAAAAGTGCGTGGCACTTTGCGTAAGATGCTCGGATCGGGCAACGTGAAAGTGGGTCATGCAGGCACTCTCGACCCCCTTGCCACTGGCGTGCTCATTGTGTGCACTGGTAGAATGACCAAGCAAATCGAACAACTGCAAGCCGGTGTGAAGGAATACATTGCCGATATCCGACTGGGTGCAACCACTCCATCGTTCGACCTCGAAACCGAGATTGATGCCCAATATCCGTGGCAACACATCACGCGCGAGCAAATCGACGAGGTGCTGCAAAGCAAGTTTGTGGGCACCATCGAGCAAGTGCCACCCAAGTTCAGCGCTTGCAAAGTGGATGGCAAACCTGCCTACAAGTTGGCACGCAAAGGTAAAGACGTGGAAATCCGTCCGAAGACGCTGGTCATCGACGAAATTGAGGTGCTGGCGTGCGGACTTCCTTCCGAACCCACCCTGCAAGTGCGTGTGGTGTGCAGCAAAGGCACCTACATTCGCGCCTTGGCACGCGACATCGGCGAGGCTCTCGGCAGTGGTGGACACCTCACGGCGCTACGCCGCACCCGCGTGGGCGACACTTTGGTGACCAACTGCCACTCGGTGGACTCGCTGCTTGAATACCTCGAGGGCGAAACCTACGTTACGCCAGAGGAAGCCGAGGCACGCCGACTGGAACAGGAACGTGCCGACAACAAACTGCGTGCCGCCGCTCTGAAAGCCAAGCGTGCAAAGAAGCAACACGCAAAGCAAACTAACAATTAAGAAAAAAAAACAAACATCACAATAAAACGACTCTTTTATGAAATTATCAGAATTTGATACCAAAATGCCTAAAGAGCTCATTGCTACTGAGCCATCGTTTCACCGCGACGAAGCACGCCTGATGGTGCTGCACCGCAAAACTGGTGAAATTGAGCATAAGGTGTTCAAAGAAGTACTTGACTACTTCAACGAAGACGACCTTTTTGTGTTTAACAACACCCGTGTTTTCCCTGCCAAACTCGAAGGCAACAAGGAAAAGACTGGCGCAAAAATCGAAGTGTTCCTGCTTCGTGAGTTGAACGAGGAAAACAAGCTGTGGGACGTGCTCGTGGAGCCTGCACGCAAAATCCGTATCGGCAACAAACTCTATTTCGGACTCGACGACTCGATGGTGGCAGAAGTAATCGACAACACCACCTCTCGCGGACGCACACTCCGCTTCCTCTACGACGGTCCACACGACGAATTTAAAGCAAATCTTTTCGCCCTTGGCAACACTCCACTCCCTTACTACATCGAGCGTGAAGCCAAACCAGAAGACGCCGAACGCTATCAAACCATCTTCGCCGAAAAGGAAGGCGCTGTGGTGGCTCCATCGGCAGGCTTGCACTTTAGCCGTGAATTGATGACGCGTATGCAAATCAAGGGCGTGGAAGCCGACTACCTCACCATGCACGTGGGCCTGGGCAGCTACCGCGAAATCGACGTGGAAGACCTGACCAAGCACCGCATGGACAGCGAGCAGATGGAGGTGACTCCAGAACTCTCACAAAAGGTGAACGCTAAGCGCGACGGTGGACACAAGATTTGCGCCGTTGGCACATCGGTGCTCCGCGCTATGGAAACCTGCGTGTGCATGGGTGGCCATATTAAGGCATACGACGGTTGGACCAACAAATTCATTTTCCCCCCTTACGACTTCACCACTTGCGACGCTCTGATCAGCAACTTCCACATGCCATTCTCTGTGATGCTGATGATCACTTGCGCTTTCGGAGGCTATGAGCATGTGATGAACGCCTACAAGGTGGCTATCGAAGAAAAATACCAATTCGGTGCCTACGGCGACGCTATGCTCATCGTAGATTAATAAGTTTATCAACCCTCTCAACCATAAATGGGCGCTTCCTCAAAAGAGCGCCTATTTTTCATAAACAGACAAAACATTTTTACAGTAAACAAAAATGAAAAAAATAATCACCTTACTATTTGCCACACTCTTTGCCACAGCCATATATGCTGCCGAAATCACCTATCGTGTGGCATCTTACAATGCCGACACCGACGATTTCGTGCTGGAGGCTTGGGGCGAAAAGCCTGCTGGCGCATCGGCATATTTCCTCAACGACTACGGTGCCACCACTGGCAATCGCTACAATCAAATTCCACGCCGCCGCCAAGCCTCGTTTGAGCTCTACGGCTGGCAAGGTTGCGCTATCAAGAGCATCACTTTCAGCATGTGCTCCAACAACAAGGCAGGCACTATCGGCTACACGATTGAGGATGGCGAAACCGAAATCAGCAAAATGGCTCCGGTGGATTTCGCGAGCGAACAGTGGTTTGGCGAATGGCTGTCGAAAGACCAGAATGTGTATGGCGACATCACCAAATCGCTCAACCTTGACCCTCTCACCACCGACACGTTGGCAATCAACCTGATGGGTGGTACAAGCGAGGGCTCGGTGTATATCAATTCCATCACCATCTGCTACGATGCCCCCGAAGGCATGACTTTGGAAAGTCCGCAGGGCTGGGTGTTTGAAAAATTGGTGAAGAAGAGCACCTTTGCCGAAGGCGACGTGATTATGCTCTATCGCTCTGGCGTGGCAGCTTGCGACCTCGGCGGTATGACGACATCGAAATACCTCGATGCGATGGGCATCAACAACACCAGCGCCGTAAACGAGCCTGATGTGCTGCTGTTCCGTCTTGCAAAAGAAGGCACGGCATGGACGCTCACCGACCAGCAAGGACGCAAACTCGGTGCGAAAGGCGAGCGAAACCTCGCATGGGACGAAGGCGTTACCACATGGAACATCACCCTCGGCTACGACGGTGCCACCATCGCCAGCACCAACGCCAAATATGGCACATTGCGCTTCAACGCGCCAGCCGAAAGCTACGCCCGCTTCTGGAACTACACCAGCAAATCGCTTCCTTTGCCATACGCCTATCGCCGTGTGCGTCAAAGTCAGCCTACCACACCCATTGGCATCACGCTCAACTACACGGAGCACGCCATCAAACTCGGCGAGCAAGACACCATCATGGTAAAACCCACCATCACGCCCGCAAAAGCCCTTGACAAGCGTGTGGCATGGGAAAGCAGCAACACCGACGTGGCAACGGTGAAAAACGGCATCGTTCACCCCATCAGTGTAGGCACAGCCATTATCAAAGCCACCACCTTGAGTGGCGGCGTGCAGGCTGAAATGCGCCTCACCGTCACCGGCAGCACCCCAATGGGCGACATCAACGGCGACGGCACAGTTGACGTAACCGACGTCACCGCCCTCATCAACCACATACTCGGCACCGCCACCTACCCCACCGAGCTATGCGACCTCAACGCCGACGGCACCATCGACGTGACCGACGTCACCACCCTCATCACCCACCTCCTAAAATAATCCCCCACCCCCACCAACAGCTGCCCTATTTCTGTTGTGTGATAGATTTTTCAGCATTTTTTGGATAAAACGCAAAATAATTAGTAAATTTGGGGAAATTAATAATGGCAATATGGACACTCAAAGGTTACTGAAATACACGGCTGCAGTGATATCGGAATTCAGTCTTGCCCATAATTTAACTTTGGCACAAGCGTTCAGATACCTCAAACGCTATAAGGGGATTGAATTTGTGAAATGCCACTACGAGGTTGAGCACACTTTGTCGTTCGACGACGTGGTTGACGACCTCACCACTTATTGCAAGCGTATGGGAGGCAGATTGGTATGAAGCTATATCACGGCACAAATACAGATATTGAACACATCGACTTTACCATTTCAAAAGTCGGTAAAGATTTTGGTGTGGGATTTTATCTGACACCAGACCTTGACTCTGCAAAGCGTCAAGCCAAACGCCGTGCCGACATTGAAGGTGGAACTCCGATAGTCCTTTCCTATGAATTCAACGATAGTGTTCTAAATGGCGAAGAACTGAAAACCATTTCATTTGAGCACTATACTATAGAATGGGCAATGTTTGTGAAAAAGAACAGAGCAAACAAAACTCGCAACCAAGTCCATGATTATGATATAGTGGTTGGTCCCATCGCCGATGATGACATAGGTATGCAAATGCGTAGATTCAACGCTGGAAGAATCACCATCGACGAGTTTCTCGAAAACTTAAAGTACAAACATATTGTGCTTCAATACTTTTTTGGAACACAAAATGCCATAAAACATTTACGGAAATTATGAACGACGAATTGTTTGCTATTGAGGATATAACAGTGGCGTTAGCCACGCGACTGATGGAAGAAAAGGGCATGGATATGATTGAAGCGCTCGATGCCATCTACAATTCCGACACATTTGCAAAAGTGGTTGATAAATCCACTGGACTGATGTGCCAAAGCGATGCCTATATCTACGACTACCTTAACCACGAAATCGAAACAGGAAAAATAGGATAGCGCACGCGCTCAATCTGCAGAAAGAAATATTCGAGGCTGTGTGGTGGCTACTGGATAGTTAGCCGCTGCACAGCCTCGATTTATTTTGCTTTGGGAAAGTGAATCTTTTACATGAAGGCTGCCATTGAGCCTGCAAACAGGATAATACACAAGATGTAGAGCACTGCAAAAATCACTGAGGAAATCGCTCCCCACATTGCCCACTTGCCTGCGCTATTGCTTGCCTCCTCGGCTTCAAGGTATTTTCCTTGGTTGTAGAGCGAACTCACTTGCGACGCTTTCACGATGCTGACGATGCCGAATGGCAAACAGCAGAAGATGGTGACCAAAATGCCCCACACCAGATTTGTGGGTGGCATTGGACGATTGCTTTGATACTGTGGTTGAGCGTACTGTGGTGCGCCATAGCTTGGAGGCACTTGACCTACAAACAGATACGACAAAGCCGCCACTTGGTTTGCCGGCATCCAGCCCGTCATACCATCCGCCCAAACAGGAGTGGTGGGCGTGAGTCCATTGAGCATCAGCAGACTTTCGTCAAATGGGCCAACTTGCTGGCCATTGATATGCATATAGTATTGCATAGGGATATAGTTTTAAGGGTTAATTAATATTCTGTTGGGTGATATTTCTTCAGGAGTTCAACGATTGGTGCCGCCTTGGCTGCTTCGCCATTGTCGGTGTAGTGTTGGCAAAGGAGTTTGGCTGGTTCAAGGCAGTTGGTGGCGAAGAAGCGGCGACTTGCCTTGTCGGCAGCCTCAAGCATCTGCACGCCCTTTTCCTCGTCTTTCTCAAAGCCCTTCACGCCCTTGTAGGTCCACATGCCCACATACGCCATACATTCAGGGTTGTTTTGCTCGGCACCCTTCTTGGCATATTCCACAGCCTTTTCCTCGTTTGCCTCCACAATCACTTCCTGGTCGGCAAAGGTTTTGAAGCCATTCAAATACACCTCAAACAGTTCGGCAGTGGCATCGCCATAGCCCATATCACTCGCCTTTTGAATCAGTTCGAGGCTCTTGAGCTTATCTTCCTTAGTGTCCCAAGCCGATTGCAGGGTGCAGAAGCCCTTGCGTTCGAGAGCGAAAGCCGAGCCAGCGGCAATACATTCGTCGAACATCGCATTGGCGGTTTCGGGGTCCATATCTTGATTATAGATAATGGCGGCAAGGCGCACTTTGCTATCCATATCACCCTCTGCCACAGCCTTTTTCAGATACTTACGAGCTTGATCGTAACGCTCGGCATCGTACCACTTCTTGCCCTCTTCGGCATTGTTCACGGCCTTAGCAGGAGCTGATGCGGTGGTGGTGGCTTTAGTTTTCTTTGCTACTCTCTTCTTTTGGGCTGATACGGCACCGCAAGCAAGCAGCGCGGCACACAAAACCAAAACTATTCTTTTCATAAACATTATGATTTAAATTGTTACTATTTTTTTGTGAAATTTTGAATATAATATGCAAATATGCAACTTTTTAACCAATTCCACAACATTTTCCCCGAAAAAAGAAATTAGATATTAGAAATTTGAGGTTAGATAGAAGTTAGAATCCTCCGATTGCTCCAGCGCATCAGCACCGCCAAAAGCGAAATAGCCATCAGCCTGTTAGACTTTTAGCCCATTGGACTTTAAACCGTGGGGAAATAGGCACGGCTCTTTCATTTAAGATAAAAGTAGAGACATAGTATCCCTTACCCGGTTCA
>OQVZ01000143.1_pt1 | contig 25433 bp, 19 predicted proteins | sample 1691571 | NCBI WGS metagenome assembly OQVZ01 (sample SAMN03418261, study PRJEB22391) | human gut metagenome | biome: human-gut; feature: organic feature; material: feces | host: Homo sapiens | place: Tanzania | collected 2013-01
TTCGTCCTACCTGCCGCAATTCATAAGCGCGGATGCGAACTGAAGTGCAGCAAAATCAAGATGTTCCTTCTTGCCAGCCCTCCGAAAATAATCACATGCCTGTGAATAATACGATGCACTTTCCGGACTATTATATGTCAACGCATACAAGTCTGCTATGCTTCTGCATGACATTCCGCAAAAGAACCAGTCTTCTGCATCATCAGCAAGTTTCAACGCACGCATGAACTGAACTGCAGACTCTTCATATTTAAGGGAATCCAGCAGCTGGTCGCCATAATAAAAATGAAAAAGAATGCGGTCTCTTCTTGTGCCATGCCTTCCAAAATAATCTTCATATTTTCTTATTTCCGGAAGAAACGTTCCGTCATCCACACTTTGCTTATCCAAAGCCATCGCATACAATACCGCATATCTGGCTCTATATGACAAACCGAGATGGCCAGTAAGACCCAGGCTATCCAACTTCTTGATTGCAAGTTCCGGAGCAGACTCGACAAGGCTCTCCACCATATCCAATTCCTGATACCGTCGTGAACACGAACCGCCCAGAAGAACTGCAATAGTCAATAAGAAGAATCCAAACAATTTTCTCATAACCGACCTACGAGTTTACAGAACCATTTACAACACATCATTCTTTACAAAACAAAGACTGCTTCAGGAGAAATGTGAGATACGCAATGCTTTCATGCTGACTTTCAGAACAAAAATAACAATTTTCCAGAAATCCTCACAATTTCAAGTCATAAAAAAGCCGGGCGATGAATGAATCACCGTCCGGCAAATTATACTGTGATGTAGTGACCGCTAGAGGTCGTTCATCTCTTTGAGGTAGTCTTCCTTGCTGCTGACTACGATATCCTGGAAATCCTTCTGGCCTGTACCGGCTGGGATAAGGTGACCGCAGATGACATTCTCCTTAAGACCCTCGAGGTCATCGACACGGGCGCGGATTGCAGCCTCGCTGAGGACCTTGGTAGTCTCCTGGAATGATGCAGCTGAAATGAAACTGTCAGTCTTAAGGGCAGCTCTTGTGATACCCTGAAGAACCTGGCTTGCAGTTGCAGGTCTTGCATCACGGACAACCATGAGTTTCAGATTCTGTCTTGCAAGTGACTCATTCTCATTGTGGAACTCTCGTTCGAAGATAATGTCGCCCTTCTTGAATCTCTGGGAATCGCCGGCATCGATGATGTAGCGCTTTCCATAGATTGCATCATTGGCATCCATAAATCTCCACTTGTCCACGAGCTCCTCCTGAAGGAATTCTGTATCGCCCGGAGAAATGATCTGTACTTTTCTCATCATCTGTCTTACGATGATTTCGAAATGCTTGTCATTGATCTTCACACCCTGGAGACGGTAAACCGCCTGAACCTCATTCACAATATACTCCTGAGCCTTTACAGGACCGAGCACATTGAGGATATCTGTAGGAGAGATACCACCGTCAGAAAGTCTTGAACCGGCTCTCACGTAGTCGTTCTCCTGAACAAGAATCTGCTTGGAGAGAGGTACAAGGTACTTCTTCTCGATGCCTGACTTGTTGCGGACGAAGATCTCACGGTTACCTCTGGTAATCTTGCCCATGTGAACCTCACCGTTGAGCTCGGAAATGGTAGCCGGGCTGGATGGAGTCCTGGCTTCGAAGAGTTCGGTAACTCGAGGAAGACCTCCGGTAATATCGTTTGACTTACCGATAGCACGAGGGATCTTCATGATGATGTCACCGACCTTGACCTGCTGTCCGTCAGATACCGGGATGTGGGCACCTACAGGGAGGTTGTACTGCTTGAGTGACTCGCCGTTCTCATCAACGATATAGATAGAAGGGTTCTTCGTCTTGTCACGTGACTCGATGATGACCTTGTCCTTGTTGTTTGAGAACTCGTCAGCAGACTCCTCACGGTATGTGCTGCCGGCAACCATGCTCTCGTAACGCACAGTACCTGAAGTTTCTACGATGGTGATAGCGTTGTACGGATCCCATTCGCAGATGAGGTCTCCCTTCTGGACGGCATCGCCATCCTTCTTGTAGAGGATAGAACCGTAAGGCACATCGTATGTAGAGAAGGTAATTCCGGTATTCTCGTCAATGATCTTGAGTTCAGTCATACGGCTGACAACAACATCCTGAACTGAACCTTCATCAGAAACTCTCTGGAGTGTTCTGAGTTCCTCGAACTGGAGTTTACCATTGTACTTGGACTCGATAGACGAGTCAGCTGCAGTACTTGACGCAGTACCACCGACGTGGAATGTACGGAGCGTAAGCTGGGTACCAGGCTCACCGATAGACTGTGCTGCGATTACGCCGACAACCTCACCTTTCTCGACCATGCGGCTTGTAGCAAGGTTACGTCCGTAACACTTCGCGCAGACACCCTTGCGGGATTCGCAGGTAAGCACTGAACGGATTTCAACCTGCTCGATAGGGAGTGAGTCAATGAGATTGGCCGTAGCCTCACGGATTTCCTCACCGGCCTTGATGATAAGCTCACCAGTGATAGGGTTGAAGATATCATGAACAGATGTTCTACCGAGAATTCTCTCACCGAGAGACTCGACAACCTCATCCTTATTCTTGATGGCAGTCGCGATAAGACCTCTGAGAGTACCGCAATCCTCCTCATTGATAATCACATCATGTGATACATCGACAAGCCTACGGGTAAGGTAACCCGCATCGGCAGTCTTGAGGGCGGTATCGGCAAGACCCTTACGTGCACCATGGGTAGAGATGAAGTACTCGAGCACTGTCATACCCTCCTTGAGGTTGGAAACGATAGGGTTCTCGATAATCTCGGCTCCGGCAGCACCTGACTTCTGAGGCTTGGCCATAAGTCCTCGCATACCGCAGAGCTGCTTAATCTGCTGGGTAGAACCACGGGCTCCTGAATCAAGCATCATATAGACAGGGTTGAATCCCTGCTGGTCTGCTGAAATCTGTTTCTCGACTATACCTGTAAGTTTATTATCGATAGAGGTCCAGAGGTCAATGACCTTGTTGTAACGCTCGTTATCGGTAATGAAACCCATACCATAGTTATTCTTGATCTCTTCTACCTGTCTGTAGCCCTCATTGATGAGGTCGTACTTTTCAGGCGGAACGAGCACATCACCCAAGTTGAACGAGAGACCTGCACGGAACGCACGGTCGTAACCGAGGTTCTTGATGTCATCAAGGAAGTGTGCGGTTCTGGAAACGCCTGTATTCTTGATAACCTCAGTAATGATCTTTCTCAATGCCTTCTTGCCGAGCACCTCATTTACATAAGGCACTTCCTCCGGCACGAACTGATTGACGATGATACGTCCTGCAGTAGTTTCTACCATCTGGGTTCCTGCCTCAGGATGCATCTTATCCTTAGGAAGTCTCACGCTGACCTTCGCATGAAGCTCGATTGCACGCTCGTTGAGCGCAACAATAACTTCCTCAGGACCATAGAACTTGAGGCCCTGTCCCTTGGCATTCGGTCTGATCTTGGTGATATAGTAAAGACCGAGAACCATATCCTGTGAAGGCACGGTAATAGGTGTACCATTCGCAGGGTTAAGGATGTTCTGTGAGCCGAGCATGAGAAGCTGTGCCTCCATGACAGCGGCATTGCTGAGCGGAAGATGGACTGCCATCTGGTCACCGTCGAAGTCCGCATTGAACGCGGTACAAGCAAGCGGATGCAGCTGGATAGCCTTACCCTCGATCATTCTTGGCTGGAAAGCCTGGATACCGAGTCTGTGAAGTGTAGGCGCACGGTTAAGAAGTACCGGATGCCCCTTCATCACATTCTCGAGGATATCCCAGATCACAGGGTCCTTCCTGTCGACAATCTTCTTGGCAGACTTGACGGTCTTCACAATACCTCTCTCGATCAGTTTCCTGATGATGAACGGTTTGTAAAGCTCTGCAGCCATGAATTTAGGAAGACCGCACTCATGCATCTGAAGCTCAGGTCCTACGACGATAACTGAACGTGCAGAGTAATCGACACGCTTACCGAGGAGGTTCTGACGGAAACGTCCCTGTTTTCCTTTCAAGCTGTCAGAAAGAGACTTGAGAGCCCTATTGGATTCGCTCTTGACTGCGCTGGACTTCTTGGAGTTGTCGAAGAGAGAGTCCACAGCTTCCTGGAGCATACGCTTCTCATTTCTGAGAATAACCTCAGGAGCCTTGATCTCGATAAGTCTCTTGAGACGGTTGTTTCTGATGATTACACGTCTATAGAGGTCATTGAGGTCTGATGTTGCGAAACGGCCGCCATCGAGCGGAACGAGAGGACGGAGATCCGGCGGGATTACAGGAATGACCTTCATGATCATCCACTCCGGACGGTTTACGCCCTTTGATTCCTCGAACCATTTGATGATGCTGAGCCTCTTGAGAACTTCAGCCTTTCTCTGCTGTGAAGTCTCTGTGGCCATCCTCTCACGAAGATCCTTTGCAAGCTCATCGATATCAATTTCCTTCAAGAGGTCATAGATACCCTCCGCACCCATCTTTGCAACGAACTTTTCAGGATCGTCATCCGCGAGAAGGTCATTCTCAGGAATCTTGTCGAGGATATCGAGATACTCGTCCTCTGAAAGGAGATCCAGTTTGCTCAGTCCGCTGTTACCAGGTCTGATGACTATATATTTCTCATAATAGATTACAGCCTCAAGCTTCTTGGCAGGAACACCGAGAACGGCCGAAATCTTGTTAGGAGCTGATTTGAAGTACCAGATATGCGCAACAGGAACAGTCAGGGCGATATGTCCCATCCTCTCCCTACGCACTTTCTTCTCAGTAACTTCCACGCCGCATCGGTCGCAGACGATTCCGCGATACCTGATTCTCTTGTACTTGCCGCAATAGCATTCGTAATCCTTGGTAGGACCGAATATCTTTTCGCAGAAGAGGCCATCGCGCTCTGGCTTGTAGGTCCTGTAGTTGACCGTCTCCGGTTTCAGGACCTCGCCATGCGATCTTTCGATGATATCTTCTGGAGAAGCAAGCGAAATGCTGATTCTCTGGAAGTTACTCCTTACTTTGTTATCTTTGTTATTGAAAGTAGGCATATTATATCAAATCAAATTGACTGTAATTAATCAAGTGTCACTTTAAGTCCCAGACCTCTGAGCTCATGGAGAAGCACATTGAGAGACTCAGGGATACCCGGTGTCGGCATCGGCTCGCCCTTGACGATAGCCTCGTAGGTCTTGGACCTTCCGGTAACGTCATCAGACTTGACTGTCAGGATTTCCTGAAGCGCGTTAGCTGCACCGAATGCCTCAAGTGCCCAAACCTCCATCTCTCCGAATCGCTGACCTCCGAACTGAGCTTTACCTCCGAGAGGCTGCTGAGTGATGAGAGAGTAAGGTCCGATAGATCTGGCGTGCATCTTGTCATCAACCATATGACCGAGTTTGATCATATAGATGATACCGACAGTAGCGAACTGGTCGAACCAGTCTCCTGTACCACCATCTCTGAGGTGAGTGCTGCCATATCTCGGAAGTCCGGCCTTATCTGTGTAAGCACAGATTTCATCAAGGCTTGCACCGTCGAAAATAGGTGTGCTGAACTTGAGTCCAAGTCTCTCGCCTGCCCATCCGAGAACAGTCTCGTAAATCTGACCGAGGTTCATTCGTGAAGGCACACCGAGAGGGTTCAGGACAATGTCAACAGGAGTACCGTCCTCGAGGAACGGCATATCCTCTTCCCTTACGATCTTCGCTACGATACCCTTGTTACCGTGGCGGCCGGCCATCTTGTCACCGACAGTGATCTTTCTCTTCTTGGCGATATAAACCTTGGCGAGCTGCATTACGCCGTTGCCGAGTTCATCACCGACATTGACCTTATCTGAAGCACGCTTCTTGAGAGCCTCAGCCTCCTTGACTGCAAGACAGTAGTTGTTGATGAGTTCACGAACCATGTTGTTGATTCTGTCATCCTCAGTCCACCTGTTGGAATTGACATTGTTATAGTCAATGTCCCTCAGGATTTCTGCGGTAATGACCTGTCCCTTAGGGATTACGTCAACACCATAGAGGTCGCTTACGCCGACACTCTTCTTGCCCTCCACGAGAGCTACGAGTTTCTCGAAGAACTTGGTTCTGAGAGAAGTTGTCTTCTTGTTGAAGTCCTCTTCAATGATAGCAAGCTTGGCATTGAGTTCAGCCTTTGCGCCCTTGCGGTTTCCTTCCTTCGCAACCTTTGCGTACAAAGATGTCTTGATGATGGTACCGCTGAGTGACGGATTGGCCTTGAGGGAGGCATCCTTCACGTCTCCGGCCTTGTCACCGAAGATGGCACGGAGGAGTTTTTCCTCAGGTGACGGATCGCTCTCACCCTTAGGGGTAATCTTACCTACCATGATGTCGCCCGGCTCGATGTGTGCACCAACGCGCACGATACCGTTCTCATCAAGGTTTCTGGTAGCATCCTCGCTCACGTTAGGAATATCGGAAGTAAGTTCCTCCATTCCACGCTTGGTCTCGCGGACCTCTGCGATATACTCGTCAACATGTACTGACGTAAGGATATCCCATCTTACCATCTTCTCGGAGAGTACGATAGCATCCTCATAGTTGTACCCCTTCCAAGGCATGAACGCTACCATAAGGTTACGTCCGAGTGCAAGCTCACCGTTCTGGGTGGCGTAACCCTCAGTCATCACCTGTCCTGGAACAACTCTGTCACCCTTTCTTACGATAGGCTTCAGGCAGATTGTTGTGCTCTGGTTGGTTCTCCTGTAGATAGGAAGATGATATACGGTAACATCAGGAGAGAAGCTTACATACTTCTCGTCGTCAGTACGATCATATTTCACATGGATTTCATTGCCATCCACATATACGACCTCTCCTGACCTCTCTGCCATGACCTGAGTCCTCGAGTCGATGCAGACTCTCTCTTCAAGGCCGGTACCTACGATAGGTGACTGCGGCTTGAGAAGCGGAACGGCCTGACGCATCATGTTCGCACCCATCAATGCTCGGTGGGCATCATCATGCTCCAAGAACGGAATGAGGGATGCAGCGACAGACGCCATCTGGTTAGGAGCAACGTCCATGTAGTTTACCTCCTCTTTGGAGACCACAGGGAAGTCAGCCTCGAGACGGCACTGGATTCTGTCCTCCTCGATTGTTCCGTCATCGTCCATCTTGACATTGGCAAGAGAAACGAGCTGGTCTTCCTCCTCCTCTGCGCTCATGAACTTCCAGCCGGTATTGCTGAGGTCCACTTTTCCGTTCTCTACCTTACGGTAAGGAGTCTCGATAAATCCGAGATCATCGATCTTCGCATAAACGCAAAGAGATGAGATAAGACCGATGTTCGGTCCCTCAGGAGACTCGATAGGGCAAAGACGTCCGTAATGCGTATAGTGTACGTCTCGAACCTCGAAGCCTGCCCTGTCTCTTGAAAGACCTCCAGGACCGAGTGCTGAGAGACGACGTTTGTGTGTCACTTCTGCCAGAGGGTTAGTCTGGTCCATGAACTGTGAAAGCTGGCTGGTTCCGAAGAATGAATTGACAACTGAGGACAAAGTCTTCGAGGTGATGAGCTCACCTGGAGAGAACTGCTCGTTGTCACGGACATTCATCTTTTCACGGATGGTCCTTGCCATTCTTGAGAGACCTACACTGAACTGGTTTGCAAGCTGCTCACCTACTGTACGCACCCTACGGTTGCTCAAGTGGTCGATATCATCGACAGTCGCTTTCGAATTTATAAGTTGTATGAGATACTTGATGATCTCAGTGATATCTTCCTTTCTGAGGACTCTCAAATCCGGATCAGCGTCGAGATTGAGCTTCTTGTTCAGACGATATCTACCTACTATACCGAGATCGTATCTCTTTTCAGAGAAGAACAACTTATCGATTACATCCCTCGCTGTAGTCTCATCAGGCGGTTCTGAATTCCTGAGCTGTTTGTAGATGTAATTGACGGCTTCTTTCTCCGTATTGGTCGGGTCTTTCTGCAGAGTGTTGTAAATGATTACATACTCCTTGTCAGTCTCCTCGTCTTTCTGAAGAAGGACAGTCTTTACCTCTGCATCAAGAAGTTCCTGGATAGTAGCGTCATCGATAACGTCGCCGCGTTCCACAACCGGCTCGACACGCTCGATAGGAATAACCTCTCCAGTATCTTCATCAACGAAATCCTCATTCCAGGTCTTAAGTACTTTCGCAGCCAATTTTCTGCCTTCGTTTGCCTTAAGGGTATCTGGTGTGGCTTCGATTTCCTCTGCAAGACCAAAGATGTTGATGATATCCTTGTCTGCGTCGAAACCGATAGCACGCAGGAGTGTTGTTACAGGAAGCTTCTTCTTACGGTCAATGTATGCGTACATGACATTGTTGATGTCAGTAGCAAACTCAATCCACGAACCCTTGAATGGAATGATACGGGCAGAGTAAAGTTTTGTACCGTTCGCATGAAGTGTCTGGTCAAAGAAGACGCCAGGTGACCTGTGCAACTGTGAAACAATGATACGTTCAGAACCGTTGAAGACGAAAGTACCTGCAGGTGTCATGTAAGGAATGCTTCCGAGGAATACATCCTGAACCTTGGTATCGAAGTCAACATGTTCCGGATCACTACATGAAAGGCGGAGTTTTGCCTTAAGAGGGACACAGTATGTCGTACCTCTCTCTAGACATTCTTCAATTGAGAACTGAGGTGGATCGATGAAATAATCGATAAATTCCAGCTTATAGTTATTCCTCGTGTCCTCAATCGGAAAAATTTCCTGGAAAACTTTATACAGACCTTCGTTCTTTCTATTTTCAGGAGTGGTGTCAAGCTGGAAGAAATCTCTGAATGATTTCAGCTGCACCTCGAGAAGATCCGGATAATCCAGGATTTTAGATGTGGCGAAATTTATTCGTTTATTTATAGTCTGATTTGACATATTCTGCCTTTGAAATGAGAAAAACTTAAATACGACAAAAAGGTTTAGAGCCTATAATCCGACTCTAAACCTGAATTCGTTCCCATCTAGGGGAGAAGCGAAGTTATTTAACCTCAACTTCTGCACCAGCCTCTTCAAGAGTAGATTTGATCTGCTCTGCTTCTGCCTTAGATACTTTCTCTTTCAAAGTTGCACCTGGAGCCTTGTCAACAAGTTCCTTTGCCTCCTTAAGACCAAGTCCGAGGAGATCCTTAACGGTCTTGATAACGTTAAGTTTAGCGTCACCAGCTGACTTGAGGATTACGTCGAACTCTGTCTGCTCTGCTGCTGCAGCCTCGCCACCAGCAACTGGAGCTGCTACTGCAACTGCTGCTGCAGCTGGCTCGATACCGTACTCTTCCTTGAGAACTTTAGCAAGTTCCTGAACATCTTTTACAGAAAGGTTAACCAACTCTTCTGCAAGTGCTTTTACATCTGCCATAATAAATTGTATTGTTAAAATTGTTAATAACTATTTCTCTTCTTTTTCTGAAAGGGTCTTTACGATGCCTGCAAGTTTGTCGCCAGCTGACTGAAGAGCTGAGATAACGTTCTTTGCAGGAGACTGGAGAAGACCGATGATATCGCCAAGGAGTTCCTCTTTAGACTTGATAGCTGCGAGTTCCTCGAGCTTGTCAGCGCCTACGAAGGCACATTCCTGAACGTAAGCACCTTTGAGTGCAGGTTTCTCAAAACCATCCTTCTGGAACTTCTTTATGAGCTTTGCAGGAGCATTTGCAACCTCTGTGTACATGATTGCAGTATTTCCTTCAAGCGTAGGAACAAGAAGATTCATCTCCTCATTGTTCAGTTCCTTGATAACGTGATGGAAGAGGGTATTCTTTACAACTGTAAGCTTGATGTTCGCCTCGAAGCAAGCGCGGCGGAGCTTAGTTGTCTGCTCAGCATTAAGACCGGAGATATCAGTAATGTAGAAATTAGGTGTCTCCTTAATCTGTGCTGAGATAGATTCAATTATCTGGGCTTTTAATTCTTTTCTCATAACATTGAACTTTTATTATTCAGCACTGAATGTCTTAATATCGAGTTTGATACCAGGGCTCATGGTAGTGCAGATAGCTGCACCCTTGAGATATGTTCCCTTAAGTGTCTGTGGCTTAAGCTTGATGATAGCTGACATCACAACCTTTGCGTTGTCATAGATCTGCTCTGGTGTGAAAGAAGCCTTTCCGATAGCTGTGTGGATAATACCGGTCTTGTCAACCTTGAAGTCGATCTTACCAGCCTTAACCTCCTTGACAGCGTTTCCTACAGCCATTGTAACTGTACCGGTCTTAGGGTTCGGCATGAGTCCTCTAGGTCCGAGGATACGTCCGATGATACCGACCTTAGCCATCACTGAAGGAGTACAGATGATAACGTCAACATCTGTCCAGCCAGCTTTGATTTTCTCAATGTACTCGTCGAGTCCTACGTAGTCAGCACCGGCCTCTTTAGCCTCAGCCTCCTTGTCAGGAGTACAGAGAACGAGAACACGTGTTACCTTACCTGTTCCGTGAGGAAGTGAAACGACGCCACGGATCATCTGGTTTGCCTTACGAGGATCAACACCGAGATTTGCTATAAGCTCAACTGAAGAATCGAACTTTGTATAAGTGATTTCCTTGAGGATACCACACGCTTCAGAAAGCTCGTACTGCTTTGACGGATCATACTTTGCCAATGCAGCCTGCATGTTTTTAGAAAGTTTACTCATGTCGCATGTGATTTATTTAACGTCAGCAGGGAAAACACCTGTAACTTTGATACCCATACTTCTAGCTGTACCAGCTACCATCTTCATTGCTGCACCGAGTGTGAAAGCGTTCATATCTGCCATCTTGCCTTCTGCAATTGTGCGGACCTGATCCCAAGACACACTGGCAACTTTCTGCCTGTTAGGCTCACCAGAACCTTTCTGGATCTTTGCAGCTTCTTTAAGAGATACTGCTACCGGTGGCTGCTTTACAACGAAAGTGAAAGACTTGTCTGAGAAGACTGTAATGACAACTGGAAGCACTTTACCTGCAGAACCCTGAGTTGCTGCATTGAACTGCTTGCAGAAGTCCATAATGTTCAGTCCTTTAGAACCGAGAGCCGGTCCCACCGGAGGCGCAGGATTCGCAGCTCCACCTTTGATCTGGAGTTTAATGAATCCGGTTACTTCTTTTGCCATGATTTTATTCTTTAGTTACTTGATTAAAGTTGAGTTCGAGCAGAGTCTTTCTGCCGAAGATCATAACTATGACTTTGATTTTGCTTCTGTCGGCTGCAATCTCATCGACTGTACCATCGAAACCACTGAAAGGTCCGTCTGTAATCTTGACTGAATCGCCCACCTGATAATCGACTTCGGTAACTGCCTGTGTCTCGGTCTGCTCATCCTGCTGTCCAAGAAGACGCTTGACTTCGTCGGGCCTGAGAGCTACAGCTTCCATGTCGTTAGGATTCTTGCTGTCTTTCTTCTTTTCAGAGAGGAATCCGGCAAGTCCAGGTATGACGTGACTGCGGATAAGGTATTCAGAATCTTTGCCAAGTTCAGCCTCAATAAACACATATCCCGGGAAAAGAATCTTTTCAGTAGCAACTCTCTTTCCGTTCTTTATGGTATATTTACTTTCAAGGGGAACAAGGACCTGCGAAATTTCTTTCTGCAAATCTACGCTCCTCTCGATCTCTTTGTCGAGGTACTCTTTGACTTTCTTCTCTTTGCTTCCTGCAGTCCTAAGGACGTACCATTTTTTATCGCCCATGGTAATGAATAAAAATTACAGTGTGTAGATTGCTGTCATCAGATACTGGAAAATGTAGTCAATGACAAAAAGCACAGCAGCAATGATGACAGTTGCGACCATGACAAGCAGAGCAGAGCTCTGAAGACTTGACCATGATGGCCACGCCACCTTCTGGGTGAGTTCTTTGTATGACTCTTTCAGATAGTTAATGAACTTTCTCATCTTTTCTTTTAATGGACACCACTTGTTGGAAGCTTGCGCAGTGTCTGTTAAACATTACCAAATCGTAACCTTTGATATTAGCAGGGGCAGAGAGATTCGAACTCCCATCAATGGTTTTGGAGACCACTATACTAGCCCTTATACTATGCCCCTGTATTATGGTGCCGGAACAAAACCGGCACCTATTTCAATTTCAATAGAAATTAGTCAATGATCTTAGTAACCTGACCAGCTCCTACTGTACGGCCACCCTCACGGATTGCGAAACGAAGACCTTCGTTAAGAGCAACTGGAGTAATGAGCTTAACTGTAATCTCAACGTTATCGCCTGGCATAACCATCTCAGTTCCCTCTGGAAGAGTGATCTCACCGGTAACATCAAGTGTACGGATGAAGAACTGTGGACGATAGTGGTTGTGGAATGGAGTGTGACGACCACCTTCCTCTTTCTTGAGGACGTAGATCTGAGCCTTGAAGTCAGTGTGCGGAGTGATTGAACCTGGCTTAGCAACAACCTCACCTCTCTTGACATCCTTCTTGTCGATACCACGGAGAAGAAGACCAACGTTGTCTCCAGCCTCACCCTGATCAAGAAGCTTACGGAACATCTCGACACCTGTTACGGTTGTAGCTCTAGGAGCGTCACCGAAACCAACGAGCTCAACTGCATCGTTAACGTGGATAGTACCAGTCTCGATACGTCCGGTAACTACAGTACCACGACCTGTGATAGAGAAGATATCCTCGATAGGCATAAGGAATGGTTTCTCGTTCTCACGAACTGGGATAGGAATGTATGAATCGACAGCATCCATAAGTTCCATTACTTTGTCAACCCACTGAGGCTCTCCGTTAAGAGCACCGAGTGCAGAACCGCGGATGATAGGGCAATCCTCATCGAATCCGTAGAATTTGAGAAGGTCTCTGATTTCCATCTCAACGAGGTCGAGCATTTCAGGATCGTCAACAAGGTCAACCTTGTTCATGAATACAACAATCTTAGGAACGTTCACCTGACGAGCGAGAAGGATGTGCTCACGTGTCTGAGGCATAGGACCGTCAGTAGCAGCAACTACGAGAATTGCACCATCCATCTGAGCGGCACCAGTAACCATGTTCTTTACATAGTCAGCGTGGCCTGGACAGTCAACGTGTGCATAGTGACGATTTGCAGTCTCGTACTCAATGTGTGAAGAGTTAATGGTAATACCACGCTCTTTCTCCTCTGGAGCATTATCGATCTGATCGAAAGATCTAGCCTCTTCAGCTTTGGTGAAACCCTTGTCGGTGAGCACCTTACTGATGGCAGCTGTCAAGGTAGTCTTACCGTGGTCAACATGGCCAATAGTACCGATGTTGACATGCGGCTTGGTTCTTACGAATGTTTCTTTTGCCATAATATTATGTTTTTAATATGTTATTGCTATGAATAAACAAGTATAGAGCCGGTGATGGGAATTGAACTCATGACCTCATCCTTACCAAGGATGCGCTCTACCCCTGAGCTACACCGGCGACACTTATTAAAATGTGGAGCGGAAAACGAGGTTCGAACTCGCGACCCTCAGCTTGGAAGGCTGATGCTCTACCAACTGAGCTACTTCCGCAAGTGGGTGGGAGAAGATGGATTCGAACCACCGAAGACATAAGTCAGCAGATTTACAGTCTGCCCCATTTGGCCACTCTGGTATTCTCCCAATATTTCATCGGAAAGGCCTTTCCGAAACTTGAGCCGATAGAGGGATTTGAACCCACGACCCCGAGATTACAAATCACGTGCTCTGGCCAACTGAGCTATATCGGCAATGTTGTGAGCCTTACTTTTTGTAAGGGATTGCAAAGATAGGCAGAAAATCTGAATCTGCAAACATTTTCGAAAAAAAAAGTTACATTTTTTCTAACATTTCCATGCATTTCGCGGCAATACCCTCTGCATCAAGCCCACATTCAGCCCTCTGGGAGGCCTGTTTGTCCTGTCCTATGAATTCGTCAGGTATTCCCAAGCCCTCAATCCAGATGAGATGACCTTTCTCGGCCATATATTCGGTAACGGCTCCGAAAAGCCCTCCCTTGATACAGCCTTCTTCGACCGTGAGCACCTTTCCGCACTTGGCAGCCCTCTCCAGTATGTCTTCATCTATAGGCTTGATATACCTTATATCATATACGGCAACATTGATACCCGTCCTTTCATTGACAATGGCGGCAGCTTCTACGGCTCTGCACGCCTCCGGTCCGGCAGCGATAATCGCGAGGCGGTCACCTTCGAGCAGACACTCCCCTTTTCCAGGCATAAGCTCACTGAATTCCGCATTCCGCCAGTCGGTGCCTTCGCCGCATCCGCGCGGGTACCTTATTATAAAAGGACCGCCGTCGTATTTCAATGCGGTGAACATCAGCGATTTCAGTTCGGTTTCATTTCTCGGTGCGGAAACGACGCAGCCGGGAATCGACCTGTATGCGGCCATGTCATAGCATCCGTGATGGGTTGCGCCATCCTCTCCGACCAGTCCGGCCCTGTCGAAGCAGAGCACCACCGGGAGATTCTGCAACGCCACATCATGGACTATCTCATCGTAGGCGCGCTGTGAGAATGACGAATATATATTGCAGAAAGGACGCATCCCGCCGGCAGCAAGGCCAGCCGAGAACGTGACCGCATGTTCTTCTTCGATACCGACATCGAAAAAGCGTTCCGGCATCTCATTGGCCAGGATATTCATGCCGCACCCCGTGGCCATCGCAGGCGTGATTCCCACTACCCTGTCATCCATCTTGGCAAGTTCCAGAAGGACCTGACCGAACACATCCTGATATCTGTCGGCAGGACGCTTGCCCGGCAGCCTCTCGCCGGTTTCAGGAACAAACCGGCCCGGAGCATGCCACACCGTAGGATTTGCCTCCGCAGGCGCATAGCCCTTGCCCTTTTTTGTTATCGTATGGAGAATCCTCGGGCCTTTAAGATCCTTGAGACGGGTCAATGCTGTCAGGACGGCATTGATGTCATTCCCGTCGATAGGACCGAAATATCTGAATCCCAGCGACTCGAAAAGCGACCCTCCGAAATCATCGACCAGTGAGGACTTGGTCGAACGGACCAGGTTCTGCATCTTTTCACGCAGACGGCCTTCGCCCATCTTCTCCCAAATCTTGTTCTTTATCCTATTATAGGTAGGATCGGTGGTTATCTTGAGCAGATAATCGTGGAGACCGCCGGTATTTTTGTCAATGGAGCAATTGTTGTCATTGAGAATGATAAGGATGTCGCTCCTGCTTGCACCGGCATTGTTCAGTCCCTCCAATGCGAGTCCGCCGGTCAAGGCACCGTCGCCGATGACGGCGATTACTTTTTCGTCAATGCCTCTGAGCTTTGCCGCATACGACATTCCCAGCGCAGCAGATATGGAAGTAGATGAATGTCCTACGCCGAATGCGTCATATTCACTCTCATCCCTTTTCGGAAATCCGCTGAGACCACCCTTCATCCTGTTATTCTTGAATGCTTCGCGACGACCGGTAAGGATCTTATGTGCATAGGCCTGATGTCCCACGTCATAAACGATCTTGTCGTGCGGAGTATCGAAAACATAATGAAGCCCCACAATCAGTTCGACTGCACCGAGGCTTGAACCGAGATGTCCCGGATTGGTCGAACAACACTTTATTATATAGTCCCTGACCTCGGAACACAACTGAACGAGCCGGGTCCTGTCGAGTTTTCGCAAGTCAGCCGGACTATTTATATTTTCTAGCATATGCAAATTCACGAATTTGTCACAAGGTACGAACATTTTCCGAGAGAATAAAACCATTTTCATTTTGTATTTTATGATTTATTCAATACCTTGCAAGGGCTTATTTGGGCTGAAGTGCCAGTTCGGGGCGCAGTAAGCCAATGGGCCAGATGCATCTGAAGATGGTGCAGACGTGATTGAAATCAAAAAACCAAAATATGACTAAAGTACAAAAACTAATGAATGACAGCGCAGTAGCCCGCTGGTCAGTGCTGGTGCTCATCGCACTCATGATGTTCTTCGGCTACATGTTCGTGGATGTCATGTCCCCTCTCAAATCACTCGTTGAAGAGAAGCTCAAATGGGACAGCACCGTATTCGGAACATACGCAGCTTCAGAGTTTTTCCTGAATGTATTCTGCTTCTTCCTGATTTTCGCGGGAATCATCCTTGACAAGATGGGTGTCCGTTTCACAGGACTTCTTTCAGCATCCCTGATGGTAGGCGGCGCGGTCATCAAATACATAGGTATCAGCGACTGGTTCCAGGCAACTGCGCTCTGCGGCTGGCTTGACAGCTGGTGGACAGCACTCCCTGGCAGCGCCAAAATGGCATGTCTCGGTTTCATGATCTTCGGTTGCGGTTGCGAAATGGCCGGTACCACTGTATCCAAGGCTATCGCCAAGTGGTTCAAAGGCAAGGAAATGGCATTGGCAATGGGTCTTGAGATGGCAATCGCACGTCTCGGCGTGTTCGCAGTAATGTGGATTTCTCCTATGATCGCTTCCAAGTTCGACGGTTCAGTTGTCGCTCCTGTAGGATTCTGCACAGCACTTCTCGTAATCGGACTCCTCTTCTTCCTCATCTTCACATTCATGGACAGGAAGTTCGACAGACAGCTTATCGAAGCGGATCTTATGACGGCAGAGAAGTCTCCGGAAGACGAATTCCACCTCAGCGATCTCGGGAAAATCTTCAGCAGCAAGATGTTCTGGATTGTCGCTCTTCTCTGCGTCCTCTACTACAGCGCAATCTTCCCATTCCAGAGATATGCTCCTAACTACCTCGAGATAACTCTCGGCGTAACCGCTGAAACCGCTTCACGCCTGTTCAGCTGCTTCCCGATCCTTGCTATGGTGCTCACTCCGTTCCTCGGAGCCTTCCTCGATTTCAAAGGAAAGGGTGCATCAATGCTTATGGCCGGTGCCATCATCATGATCGTATGCCACCTCAGCTTTGCATTCCTGCTGCCTGCATTCCCTAGCAAGGCATTGGCACTCGTACTTATCGTTACACTCGGAGTATCATTCTCACTCGTACCTGCAGCCCTCTGGCCTTCAGTACCGAAAATCATTGACGAAAAAATCCTCGGATCAGCATACTGCCTCATTTTCTGGGTACAGAACATCGGTCTCTGTCTCGTTCCGCTTCTTATCGGCGCAACACTCCAGGGCACAGGCGGATACATGGTTCCGATGATTATCTTCTCTTCTTTCGGCGTTATGGCATTCCTTCTCTCATTCCTGCTGAAGATTGAAGACAAGAAGAAAGGCTACGGACTTGAGCTTCCTAATGTTAAGGAAAAATAAAAAGTTCAATGATATCTGACAATAAAGGAATCCGGAACATCTCACGCTGGCTGGCATTGGCCTGTCTGGTAGTGCCGATGTTCGGTTCCTACTTCTTTGATGACATGTTCTCATCCCTGTCCCAGCTTTTCCGCAACCCGGAACTGCTGGAACTCGGATGGGATTCTGCTGATTATGGCGTATATGCCGGAGGATATTCGTTCCTCTGCGTATGGGGCGGACTGATAGTCTGCGGAATGCTGCTGGACAAATGGGGCGTCCGCGTCACAGGTTCCATCTTCGTGGGGCTCATGGCTGCAGGAGCCGCAATTGTAACATTGGCAATAACCTCCGGAATGGCTCCGGAATCCTCTCTGGCATTGGCCTATGCCGGCTGCATGATTTTCGGTCTCGGAAGCGAGATCGCCGGCGTGGCTGTGACAAGGTCGATCGCAAAATGGTTCAAGGGGCACAATATGGCATTGGCAATGGGCCTCCAGCTAGCGATTGCGCGTCTGGGTACGGCTCTTGCGCTTATCCTGTCCCCGATTCTTGTGTCAGCGAAACCGGCAGGATGCTCCTACACACTCATGGAGACTGCCCGCCCTGCATTCGCCGGGCTCATACTCCTTCTTGCCGGAACCGTGCTTTGGGGAATTTTCGTCGCAATGGACGCAAGGTTCGATTCAATGACAGGCTCCACGGACAAGAAAGAGACAGCCGAAGAGGACAAATTCAAGTTCTCCGACATATTCAAAGTATTGGGTAACAAGTACTTCATCCTGTCTGCCCTGCTCTGCGTATTCTTCTACTGCAGTATCATCTCGTTCAAGAAATTCGCGACATCCATTCTGATTCCGAGATTCGACATTCCTGTGGAAAGCGCAAGTCTGATGGTGTCAATGATACCTTTCTTCACTGTGATCTTCGCGCCGCTATTCGGATTTCTCGTGGACAAGTCTGGAAAAGGGACAAGATGGATGACAGTAGGTTCCATCCTGGTATTGGCGGCACATCTGATGATTGCATTCGCACCTCAGGGAGCATCCGCGTTCGGTTACACGGCTATCGCCATGCTGGGTATCGGTTATTCTCTGGTACCGGCGGCACTCTGGCCTACCGTATCCAGGATTGTCCCGGAAAAGAACCTCGGTACTGCATATTCACTGATGTATTGGATCCAGAATATGGGCATGCTGCTGGTTCCTGTGGCTGTCGGCTTCATCTTCAGGAATGAGGTGACAATGCCGGGAAACGCATTGCAGGAGCAGAGTGCCGCGCTTCATGCCGAATTCATATTCATCTCGCTCAGCGTGCTCGCAATCGCGGTATCCGTAATATTCGCAAAACTTTTCAAGAACGAACCTGACGCCTAACAATTCTACATACCCCATAACACAATGAAAATCAAAACATTCAACAGGATGCTTCTGGCATTGTCCTGCGCGGCAGCCATTGCCGGCGGCTGCGACAAGAGCTCTGAAACTGAGCAGAAAGCGCCAAGCATCACGATTTCCGAGATTTCGGCAGGTGCCGAGTCGGTAACCTTTACAGTTTCAGCAGAAAATGCTGATAATGCCGCGTATCTGCTGATTCCAGCGAGCGGCAACACCCCTGACGCGAACAGCGTACTCTCCACCGGAACCAAAGTCAATCCTGCCGCAACAGGTTCATATACCGCAGAAGGACTGACTCCAGATACTGACTACATCATATATGTGGCAGCCAAGAACAAAACAAGGACAGCACTGGAATTCGCTCAGATCCAGACAGATTCAAAATATGACGGGTCGTTTGTCGCAAAGGAGGTACTGGCCATGTACTACGGAAACAGGGACACGAGAAACAAGGAAAGGTACAACTATTATCTGGTTCTTTCGGATGTCGGTTTCGACTCCAACATGTATCCTAATCCGAACGGCGAATACTTCTTCCGCATTGACTTTTACTATGAGAGGGCTGAGGACCCTGACAATGCGGTGATTCCTGACGGAACTTACGGCTTCGACGGATTGAACGACGAGCCGGAGTCTGGTCTGCTAGGCAACAGAAGCGGATTCTTCAGGACTGACGACATGAGTTTCCACAAGGACAAGCACGACTTCGAGAATGCTACGTTCACTGTAACGACTACGGAGAAAGGCAAGAGATACCATCTCAAAGCCCTGCTGAATGACGGAAAAATGTATGAAATCACTTACGAAGGTGATATCAAGTTCGACAACCAGTCCGGAGAATCCACCGGAGGAAAGAAAGACCAGCTGCCGCCGCTTGAGAGCGATATCAATGCTATATTCACAATCGGTGAAGGCTCCATTATCGCACAGCAGGACGACCTGAGCCAGGTAAGTCTTGCCTTCTCAGACATGGCGATTGAGGACGGGCAGCTTACACCTCCAGGCAATCTGCTCAACATCAATATCATAACCGTTCTCCAGGATGGAAAGATACCTGAAAGGACATTCTCCATCCAGGCAGATGAATCCGAGAAGAATTTCATTATTCCGGGACAGGAGGAATATGAGGCCGGCACCTACTACCCTGTATTCTCTTATGTGCAGAACTATGTGACTTCCAACTCCAGCACGACCGGATATGTCAACGGCGGTTCCGTTACAATAAAGAAGAGCGCCAAGGGTTATTCTTTCGACATTGACCTTACCACAAAGGACGGTCACAAGGTCACCGGCAAATACGACGGGGAGTTCCCGCTCTACGGCCCGGGCAATTCGACATTGACAGAAGACTATGAGATTCAGTTCCCGTCAGATACGAAGGCGACAGCCGTTTATTACGGAGACTACTATTCTACAAGTACCGGAAACTGGATGCTTGTCCTGATGCCTGAATCGGAGAAAGGTGACGCATTCTACATGGAGTGCTTCCGGAAGGACCTCGATTTCAGCAAAGGCTTTGCATACGGGACCTACACCCCTGAGACCACCGGAAAGGACATGACTTTCCTGCCGGGTGAGATCAATGACAATGGACAGCTTGCCTACACTTATTATGCTTACGTCGATGGCAACAACATCTACAATTACGCTCCTATAACAGGAGGAAGCGTGAGCGTAAGCCAGGAAGGGGAAACGACGACCATCACCATCGAAGGCATTGACGACAGCGGTCACAAAGTCAGCGGAAAGTGGTCAGGTTCATTGAACTCCATCGACAATTCTTCTGCGACTACAACTCAGGCCGACAGAAGGACCACCGCAACCGCTGTAAAATGCAACAAGTTATTTTTCAACAAATAGTTAACGTCTTAAAACACAAACTTATGAGACACTCAATTTTTTATGCATCTGCAGCCCTGCTCGCATTGGCAGCCTGCAAAAAGGATGAGCCGAAACTTGAGACACTGGCTCTCGAACCAGCTACGGCTGAGGTAATTACTGATGAGGTTCTGCCTGAGCTCAAACTCACAGCCACTCCTGAAGGAATTCTGGAGGGTAAAACTATTACTTGGACATCTGACAAGCCTGAAATCGTCGCAATATCCGAAGATGGTGCACTATCGCTCAAGGTAGCTGATCTGGAAGAGCCTCAGACCGTAGTAATCACTGCTGCAGTAGAGGACAAGACCGCCACATGCACATTGACAGTCAAGGGTCTGATCGCAAGATATGAAATCATTGACATGACTTCAGAGCTCGGCTTCAAGATTCTGGACCGCAACGTCGGTGCAAAAACAGCTGATGAGGTCGGCAACTTCTACCAGTGGGGCAAAAACACTCCTGTAGCCGCAAACAATGACGCAGACGTGAACAGCAGCTATGATGCAGAGTGGAGCGCTTCAAGCACAGGTTTCGCTGACTGGTCAAAGCCTGAAAATACCCCATGTCCTAAAGGTTGGGGACTTCCTACCGAGGATCAGATGAAGGCCATCGATGACAAGACCTACCTCCCTTATTGGGGTGCAACTGATGAGGAGATTGCGGCAGTCAAAGCAATTCTTGACAAGATGCACCTTGTGAACACAGGTTCATTCGACAAGAGGAACACGACAGGCAAGACTCCTGACACTTACGTGAACTTCTGGAGCGCCGTATCAGGTGACAACGGCAACCACTGGATGTTCCAGTACAACAACTCTGACGGAGGAATGGTTTACATCGTAAAGACAGGAACTCCTGACCTCGCAATCCCTGTAAGGTGCGTAAAGAAGTAAAAACCGGGAACTGACACATGCTGCCGACATTGTCAATGCAGGTACACAAATATTCCGCGCGGCTACATTCTCATCGGATGTAACCGCGCGGAATCATTGTATGATAGCCACTTACGGAAGTTGGAATCCTGTAATTTTCATAACTCGTTCCGGATCTTCAGGGATACCTGTTATCGGCGTGCGCCTGTCAAGGGCACGGATTGCGGCCATCTCCTCCAGGGAAAGCTCAAAATCGAAAATATCGGCATTGGCCTGAATCCTTTCGCGATGGACACTCTTCGGAATCACGATGACACCGCACTGGATCTGATAGCGGAGGGCTACCTGACGGACCGATTTGCCATGCTTTTCTGCAATGGCGACAAGTGACGGTTCATCGAAAACTTCATTCATACGGCCCTGGCTGAAAGGCATATATCCCTCATGCTGGATACCAAGACGGACCATCCATTCATGCTCCTCGTGACGCTGCGCCGTCAGATTCGTCTCAATCTGATTCACCGCGGGAACGACTTCGTTGTAACGGACAAGGTCAATGAGCCTGTCGGTATTGAAGTTCGAAACGCCGATGGCCCTGATAAGCCCCTCGCGGTACATCTTCTCCAGCTCCCGCCACGCGGCATAGACATTTCCGTAAGGCCAATGCAGGAGGACAAGGTCAATGTAATCCGTGCGGAGTTTGGTCAATGAATCCTCGACCGCCTTCCGGGCATCATCGAATTCGTCACACCAAACCTTCGTAGTAAGGAAGATGTCGTGCCTGTCAATGCCGGAAGAGGCGACAGCTTCACCGACAAATTCTTCATTCTTGTACATTCTTGCCGTGTCTATCATCCTGTAGCCAAGTTCAAGAGCAGAAGTAACGCTGTCAATGCACTCTGACGAGTCAGTTGACTTGAATGTGCCCAAGCCGAGCATCGGCATTGACACACCATTGTTCAATTTTACGCTGTCCATTCATCAAGTACTTTAATGTTCAAAATTTCGCATTTGGTTAAAACCTTTTAGCAGCTTGTGGAAAAAAATTGCTATTCATTATCCAAACTGGGGATATAATGTTACAAATATAACATTTTCACTGATTTTTTCAGGAACAGACAACTGTATGTTAAGAATATTTTTTATATTTGGGGATGCTGAAGGGGTCGTGCATATACCGAACAACCTTGCAAGATTCCTGCAACACCGACATTTCTAAAATAAAACTAAAGTTAAATCAAATGAAAAGGATTTTTTCTTTCCTTCTTGCGGCCGCTCTTTTCGTGACGGCATGCGACAAAAAAAATGGCGGAACAGACACTCCACCGGCGCCGGTAAACTCAGACTTCACAATCGAGCAGACTGCTTTGACACAGGGGTCGCTGGATGTGAAGATTACACCGAAGGACAATGAGGGTACTTATTACTTCAGTGTGATTTCCAAGAAAGAATGGCAGGCGAACTATCAGTCTGACACAGAAGTTCTTACTGCAGCCTACAAAACCTGGTTCGAGAATCTTGCCGCAAGTGCGGGAGTCTCCACTGAGGAACTTCTGAAGGATGCCCTCCTCAAGGGAATGCAGACTTATCAGTTCCGTCAGCTTGTTCCTGAGACAGAATACGTATTCTTCGTATATGGTGTCGATTATACAGGAACGGCTACAACCCCTGTTACAGTCCAGGAATTCGCTACTCCTAAGGTAACATTGAACCCGAACGCTACATTCACCATTACTCCTACCGAGATTGGTTCTACCTACTTCAAGGTCAACATCTCATGCAGCGACCCTAGCGTCTTTTACTACTATGACGTAATCCTGCCTGACGTTTACGAGACATATTGCGACAGCAAGCCTGAGAATATCCCTACTTATGTAGCAAACTACCTCGCCGCATTGAAGACAGAGAACAACACCTACAGCAAGATGTCTATGGCAGAGTTCATCAGTGCCATTACAGTGGAGGGCGAGGCTGAATACGATACGGCACTCAGCGAAGCTGCCAACTCACTGGTTCCGGAGATGGAATATCCTGTATTTGCAATCGGTATTGCCAATGACGGAACATTCACTACCAATGCTACCGTACAGATGGTAAAGACAGCTGAGACCCTCCCTAACGACTGGATTCTCACAGACGAGAAAACCACTGATATTCAGTATAATGCCACTATCGTTCCTAAGTGGGATGAGGCTTATGCAGTAATTCTCGAGCGCAAGATGTACTTCGAAGGCGCAAGTGACGAGGAAATGGTCAATGATCTTCTCGCGGCAAGAGGCGGTTCATTCCTGAATGACCTCTGCATCACCCGCGCAAAGGTCGAGTTCAAGAACCTCATTCCTAATGAGGACTACTATCTCTTCCTTATCGCCTGCACACCTGACGGAGCGCCGAAGACAGGCAAGAAACTGAATGTCAAGAAAGTGGACGTGAAGACAGAAACCGCGAAACCTACCGGCGCAGTATATACTCTTAACGTTTACAATGTTTCCAAGACCACTGCGAAGATTTCCGTATCTGTAAATACTGCTGGAGAAGGACAGACCTTCCTTACCAACTACATCACCAAGGCGGATCTGGAAAGCCGTGCTGCTTCATCCAGCGAAAGTGATGCTCTCAAGAAGCACATGGATGAACTCATCGACTCAAGCCTCGAATCATGGAATGCAGGGCACCCTAACTCCAAGATGGACAGGAAAGAGTTCCTTTCAAGACTTCTCCCTGGCGAGTCTCAGACAGGTGCAAGTTCCTCCGCAGAGATTTCAGGTCTTACAGAAGGCACAGACTACTATGCTTATGTAATCGGCATCAAGGCTGACGGAACATATACCACAGAACCGTTCAAGAAGGAGTTCACTACAATCGCTGACAAGAAGAGCAAGATAACTTTGAAGCCAGGATTGTCTTCCTGGAGATTTGAATCAGTTTTCCCTGGCATCAACAACTATCAGTTCGACATTCTTGCAACGCCAGTCAAAGACTCCGAGAAACTCTATGGAAAATACTTCGAGGATACAGACGAGTGGGCCGGAAAGACCTCTGCTGAAATCCTGGAGCTCCTCCTGAAGGAAAGCCCTTATGCAGGAGATCGATGGATGTCTCCTAATAAAGTAGCTTATGGTAAGATGATGTATGTTTACTGCATCGGTTACGACGTAGATGGCATACCGACAGATATCGTCAAACTCACACACCAGTCCAAGAACACAGAAGGTACAGAGGGCACCGGGATAGCTAAGGAAGTACCTATCGACAAAACTGAAACTATAGCAGTCGCACGATAATGAAAAGATTCAGCAAATTTATAACATTGACACTTGCAGCAGTTGCCCTTCTGGGCGGCTGCGGCAAGGGCAATGATCCTGATGATCCGACAAAACCGATAGATCCGACAAAACCGGAGCCGGGAACTCCTGCCGTAAAGACTTATGCTGTAGGTGACTATTACGAGAAAGGCTTTGTAAAGGGGATCATAGTCAGCACAGACGAGAAAGGGGAACACGGGCTCATCGTATCTCTTAAAGAGTTTGAAGGGGCATGGGCTCTCAGGGATGAGAACGTGATGAACGGACAGCCAGGAACTGGCGCTTACAATACCGGTCTCGTCCAGAAACTCGATGACTGGAGGAACTATTACCCTGCATTTGAAAGGGCTACTTCATTGAACGTGGGAGCACTAAAGGACTGGTTCCTGCCGTCTATGAACGAACTTGCCCACTTGTATAAGGCCTACACGGGTCATGAGACCAACGACGTGGATCAGGGCACAGGTTCCACACAATCCGTAAAATCCGCCAATGCGAGCGAGGATGAGATGAAAGCAAAATTCAACAAAATCCTCACGGACAACAAGGGAACGGCCCTCAGTGACGTCATTTTCTGGTGACAGAATATATTGGGAAGGCAGCATTCTTCTTTTACCTTGGAATGGCATTGAATGTATTTTGTGTTACGTTCATGTTGATTCTTGTATTTGAGCCTACATTAGCATCAAGAATTGTGCTATGGCTTTTTAAGAAACTAGAGAAATTTCATATTTTGAAGAAAAAAGAAGAACGACTAGAAAAACTTCAGAACTC
>OQVZ01000145.1_pt1 | contig 25328 bp, 12 predicted proteins | sample 1691571 | NCBI WGS metagenome assembly OQVZ01 (sample SAMN03418261, study PRJEB22391) | human gut metagenome | biome: human-gut; feature: organic feature; material: feces | host: Homo sapiens | place: Tanzania | collected 2013-01
GCAGGGTGCGGACGATGGCACCCGAAAGCGAAGTCTTACCCGTACCCGCACTACCCCGGAGAATCATTACCACCTGCGGATTTCTATCAGTAAGGAAACGTGCAAACACATCGAGCGCATTCGCCTGTTCCTGGGTTGGCGGAAAGCCAAATTGCTGCAATATCCCTGCCTATACCATTCATCGCCGTATCTATCGTGAAAAATCGTTTTCGGGGGTAGAGGGACAGTTTAATCTGAATGATAATCTCTATACCGATACGCTTTTCATGGTAGATGAAGCGTCGATGATTGCCAATATGGGATTGGGAGGGATGAGCTTTGGAAGCGGATGCCTGTTGGATGACCTGGTGCATTTCGTGTATCAGGGACGTAACGACCGCTTGCTGCTGATAGGTGACAAGGCGCAGTTGCCTCCTGTAGGCAAGGAGGAATCGCCAGCCCTGCATGCGGCGATGCTGGAGGGATATGGTCTGAAGGTGTATGAATGTGATCTGAACGAGGTACTCCGACAGAGCGAGGAATCGGGTATTCTCTATAATGCCACGATGATCAGACAGATGATTACGCACGATGACATCACCCAACTCCCGAAGATTCATTTTGCTGGCTATTCGGACATCAAACCGATGCCTGGAGCCGAACTGATAGAGGCGCTAGCCGACAGCTACCACCATGTAGGTTTGGATGATACCATCGTGGTGACCCGCAGCAATAAGCGTGCAAACATCTTCAACCAGGGCATCCGCAATATGGTGCTGGATAGGGAGGAAGAGCTTTCGCAGGGCGATATCCTGATGATTGTGAAGAACAATTATTACTGGATGGAAGAAGAGAGGAAGAAGATAAAGGAAAAGGAAATCGAAGAACGAAGGGCGAAGAGCGAAGGCACAGAACATGGAATTGCTACTCATACAGTTACAAGTTCAAAGTTCAAAGTTCAAAGTAGTCAAGTTCCAAGTAATCAAGTTCAAAGTAACGATATTCCTGCTTTTCTGGCGAATGGCGATCGGGCGAAAGTGCTGAAGGTGCGCCGCCGCATCGACCTCTATGGCTTCCGTTTTGCCACGCTGCTGCTCCAGTTTCCCGATTACGACAACTATGAGCTGGAAGCTACGGTGCTGCTGGATACATTGATGAGCGAGGCGCCTGCCCTGACCCATGAACAGCAGGAGCAGCTCTTCCATCAGATAGAAGAGGATTATCAGGATATTCCGCTCAAGGCTGATAGGATGAAGGCCATCCGGCAGGATCAGTTCTTCAACGCCCTGCAGGTGAAATTTGCATACGCCGTAACCTGCCACAAGGCGCAGGGCGGACAGTGGGCACATGTGTATGTAGATCAGGGCTACATGACGGATGATATGCTCAATCCCGATTATATCCATTGGCTTTATACCGCCTTTACGCGAGCTACGGAAATGCTGTATCTGGTGAACTGGCCGGAGACGCAGACGGCTCAAGAGTAGAATCTCATCCCTCTCTGACTTAGATTCAGATGGGGATAGCTTCGTTTCAAAAAGTTTCAATCTTAGGTTCAAACCGGTTCAATGTTAGAGAAAAAGGCAAATAAATGACAGAAAGTTTGATAGTCTGAGAAAAAAGTAGTACTTTTGCAACGGATTTATTAATTTATCATATAAAGAAGTAAATGGAAAATAGAAAAGTAGCTTTAATTACAGGTATCACAGGTCAGGATGGCTCTTACTTAGCCGAATTGTTGTTGAGTAAGGGGTATGATGTTCACGGAACCATCCGTCGTTCATCAACAGATTTCCGTGAGCGTATCGCTCATTTGGAAGGCAAGCCAAACTTTCACCTTCATTACGCAGACCTCGGTGACTCTATGAGCATCATCCAGGTGATGAACAAGGTGAAACCAACCGAAGTTTATAACCTCGCAGCTCAGAGCCACGTACAGGTGAGCTTCGACTCTCCTGAGTTCACTGCCGACGTAGATGCAACAGGTGTGCTCCGTATCCTGGAGGCAAGCATCAGCTACTCTCCATGCCGCTACCTGAATCTCTTCGGCAACTGGTCGTACATCGAGGGCAAGTTCAACGACAAGGATGACAACGGAAACGCACAGCTTTATGCCGGCAACCGCTTTCGCCTTACTCCAAAGAACAGTTTTGCCATCGGCTTCGACCTGAACGTGCCAGCCGGCGAGAAGGCTTCCTTCTATCTCCGCCCTACCTATTCATGGAAGTCGAAGGTATTCTTCGAGGAGAGCAACGAGCCTGAGTTCACCCAGGATGCCTACGGATTGCTCAACTTCACCGCAGGCTACCGTTTCCAGCCAGGCAAGGTTTACTACGAGATTGGAGCCTTTGGCAAGAACGTACTCGATGAGAAATATATCGTAGATGCAGGTAATTCCGGCCGACAGATTGGTTTCCCAACCTACATCGGCGGTTCCCGCTCCGTTGTCGGCGTGATGTTTAAAATGGGATTCTAAGACAATAAATGCAGATACTGGCAGTGGCTGTTCAGAACCAAATTCTGTTGCTAAAAAGCCATTGATGATCATCATTGCTTTAGCGTGAATTTGACCAGCTAGTTCTGCTTTTCTTTCAATATCGATGACGTCACCATCACCTCCAGCTCTTAATGTAGCTGTAATTCTTACAGGCTCACCGTACTCATAAGAGGTACCGGCAGTTTCAATGACACTCAGGCCATTGATTTGTCCTGTAACCTCACCTTTGGTCTCTAATATAATCTGATTATCTCGATGATTTCTAAGTTCAGATTCAGCTAGAGAGTTTACTCTAAAGTCAGCAGCGCCAATAGCCTTTAGAACATCATGTTCTGTAACTATAAAGTCTTCACTGCCATGAGCTTTTAAAGATGCATAGCGATTAGCTTCAATGACTAATGAGAGTAGCTTTGCCTCAGGAATACCTAAATAGCGTCTGTCACCACTTTGTCTGCATGACCAGATACATAAAAGCCTTATTGCTTTATCATCAAAAGCGTTGACGTGGTACTTTTCACTGTAAGAGGCTACTAACGAGCCCATTAAGGTCATAGCTCCTAGTATTGGATACTCAAGGACAATATCAGCTCGCACAGCATTATCTAATGTCTGCCACATCATATTTAAAGTAGCACAGTCAGTTGCATCACCGCATAGAACCAGCTTTAGTCCTTCATTCATCGCAATGCAAGCATCAGCCATACCGAGCCACTTTGGATGATCAATAAAGTGAGAACAAGGCATAACCACAAAGCCTGGTTCTGTTAAAACACCACTTTCCTTTTCTGAACCGAAAAGCTCAAATTTTGTAGGAGCAATAGCTATAGTAGGTGTAATTGAAGCTACATCTTTGAAAAGGTCACAAGCAATATCAATAGTATCGACACTGGTGCTTCCACATAAGAGCATTACTTTTGATAGAGGGTTATTTAAAAGAGACTTTAAAGCATTACGCGCTCTTAACTGTAATTTAGAAAATGAACGAGGTGTAAGATCTTTTGTAGTCTTAAAAGAGTATTCCCCAAGATTAGTTAAAAGATCATTATATTCAAGCTCTAAAACCGCATCTTCAGCATTCTGAGCTTCTGTTGTATTGTCAGTAAAAACGTATTTCAATATGGTTCACCTAAAGTTCTTTAAACTTTATTTATGATTCTGTATTACTTGAGTCTATATTACTTATGTCTAAATTTCTTGCATATGAAATTCTAGTCAACTTCAAAGCTGTAAATCAAATCTATAGACTGATCAAGTGATGAAATAAATTCAGCATAAAGTCTGCGCATTATCTCATAACGTAACTTAAATTCATTTACAGAATTAAATACACCATAACCATAGGATAATCTAATTCTGTTACTTAAATAGGTTTGTACTTCAACCTGGGTATCGTCACCTGTTCCTGATGAGCCTAACTGCACTCCATCCATACCAAAGATACCTACAACTGAATTTAATATACCTGTAGTGGTGCCTAAACCTAATGTCATTAAAAGTTGAGCACTGCTGTTATCAGAATTACCTGTAACTGTAGACTTTTCAAGTCCATGCCCGTATAAGAGGTATGACAGGATCTCGTTCTGACTCATAGCTGGCATTGAGAATAGGGTGATATTCAAATCGTCACTTCTGCCCTTTACTCTTACACCTGCCACAACATCATCTTCAATTGAGGAAGGATCAACTACAACCTCTGAATTGATTAAAGGTGTAAAGAGATTACCTTTAAAGTTAGCCTCAGCATTGTTTACGATGAACTTATGACCGTAGAGTTCTGCTCTACCATGCTCTAAATAAACTAAACCACTGCCTCTTACAGTATTACTGTCTGTTGCCTTATGGATTTTTACACTACCTAAGACATCAGCTTTTAATCCCATAGCATCAACTTTAACGTCATTTCCAAGATTTACATCCACATCAATAGACATGTCGTTGTTAATGCCATTTTCATTGAGTTTGGTGATCACGCTTTTTAAATTACTCTCATCATCTACAAAGATCTCATCTTTAGAAGGAGCTATAGCGCTGTTCTCAATGGACTTGAACTTAATTAGGCCTTTTGGAATTTCTACATTGCCGGTGACTTTTAAAATTTTATCTAAGGTAACCTTAGTATGGACATTAGCCTGAGCTTCACCATAGCTTAATAAGAAGATTGGCAGATTGTCAGCATCAACATTAAGCTGGCCTAAAGCTTCATTCTCCCAATTTAAATTACCATTTAAACTTGCCTTTGAACCGTTCAAAGACAGATCACCGTCTAAGATACCGGTCGAACCATTAGCATTAACGGTAATATCAAAGTCATCAACGGTACCTACGTTGTAGCTAGGATTTGCACTGCCTTTAACAGAAACTTTTCCAAAGAATAAAGGTTTAGCTAAAGTACCATCTAAAGAGCCTTCAATATTGGCTTTGCCTTTTAGGGAATTTAATGAATTAGTAGATGCTGTAAACAGATCTAAGGACAGATCTTTTAACTTTACATTGCCTGATAAGTTTTTCTTATTGTAAGGATCGGCTACATCAGCATGGACTGAGAGTAGTCCATTGTCCTTTTTAAGATTAGCTGTAAGATCGGTTGTAAGTAGACTTGAGTTAGCATTCAAATCAAAGTTTACAGTATCATATGGGAAAATAGATGACTTATAAACTACCACACCGTCTTGAGCTTTAACCTTAGCATTTATTAAAGGCACCTTACCGTTAACACTGATCTCTGAATGTAATGATAAAAGACCTGAAACAAAACTGTCTTTTGGTAAGTACTTTTTAAGCAGCTTTAACTGAAACTTATTTAAATCAACAATGGCTGATACTGAATTAGGAGCAATCTTAATCTCAGAGATATCTAAATTAGCATTACCATCTGTAAGTTTAATCGTACTTACAGAGCCTTTGTGAGTTGCGTTGTTATATGTAAGCTCCACAGGATCAGCAATTGAAATAGGATCAATAACATTGCTTACCACAATAAGGTTAGAAACAGTACCAAAATAAACCTTACTCTTTTTGTTATAGCCACCGTTTGCTGATAGATAGCTTCCTGAATCAGAACCGCAGGATAAAGTAAGGCTGTGCTTTTCAAGCGTACCTTCAACATCTAAAGAGCACTTCTTGTAAGCTTTAATGTCTTTAGCAAGACGTATGGTATTAGAGATGACTGATAAATTAACGGTACCTGCTGCCACTTTTACATTACTGTCAAAGACAAGTTTATTTACTAACAGCTCACCATAATTTATCTTTTCACTCTTTCCTGAAACAATGACATTAGGCTCGTCTAAGGCACCTTCAATTAGCAGTTTTCCTGTAACTGCGCCTTTTGCTTTTGGATCAAGTTTTGAAAGATCAGAAATTGATACCCAGCCTTCAAGATAAGAGTCTTCTGAGACGTCACCTTTTAATACTACATAATTATCATTCTGAGATAACTTAAAGACATCTACAGAGAAACCATCTTTAACTGACCCTAAAAAATTCTCAACATTCAGATTGGCTTTATGAGAGTTGAAGTAAAAATCTGATTTTAATGACGCTACATCAAAGATAACCTCATCTCTGTCAAGATCATAGCCAATTGAAAGATCAGAGTTTAGAGAGAACTCTCCTTTTAACTTTTCATGTAAACCTGAGGCATCATCAGCTTTAATCTTAATGTTACCCTGATAGCTAGGTCCATCTGTAAAGATAAGATCACCTTCAATCTTTGATGAAAATTTTCTCTTACCTAAAAGTCCTTCTAGAGAGAAGTTATTAAAATGAGCTTTATCTAAAGTTACTGTAGCATCAATATCTATTTTTAAGTCTGTAAAACCATGTCCTGAGATTTCAGAATCAAAAGTCAGATGCATCTCTTTAAAAACAGCTCCTGTAAGCAGGAGTTTCATGTTTTGAGCTTTAATTCTGTCTTTTAAGAGATCCTCTTTTTCAAGATTTGGAGATAAAGACTTTTCAACTGCACTGAATACATCAGAGAGTTCAGATAAGGACAGCTCTTTGGTTTTACTCTTTAAAGACTGCGTATTCTGCAGAGGATAAAAAAGTTTGTCTGATTCAATTGATAAATAGCAAGGCAACTCATTTGAAAGTGGATTTAATCTGCCTTTTACCTTGACCTCATATGGACTGTCAATTGACATATCCACATTCATGTTCACTAAGTCACCTGTAAGAGAGAAGCTACCTTTTAAACCATATAAAGAGCCATCATAATTCTTAAGGTTATATTCAGACTTTGCGCCCTCACCTGTTAATTTGAAGTTTAGATTGTAATAGTCAATAAAATCCATTGAGCCTTTTAAGGAGGCTTTACCTAATTGATGCTCCACATCAATAGTTTTAACTTTTAATAATGACTGAGACCAGAACACATCTATAAAGGCATTGAAATTACCTGTGTCATAGCCATTCATATAGTAGTGGGCATCTTTTAACTTCAGGTTATGTAGTGCAGCATCTAAGGGTAAAAAGATGTCATTGATTTTTTCGATGGCGCCATTGCCATTATCAAAGCTTAAGATCTCAGGTAAGTTATTAGGAGTGTCATCCTCTGACTCGTACTTTAAGTGAACAGTTGGATTGTCTATTTCACCTTTATCTACTGCAGCATAGTCTTTATAGGTCTGCAGTGACAAATCAGCTTTTTTAACTAAAACGTCTACTACTGATGACAAATAAGCAAAATCTTTAAGTTTTAACTTGTTAATAAAGATTTTTACAGGAATGTTGAGTCTAAAATTCTCACCATCATCTGTTTCGTCATCACTTGAAGTGTCATCTGAGTCTAATAACTCAACTTCAAGTGTATCAGCATCGATTAAATTGATATCTAGTCTTGAGATAGCAAGATAGCCTAAACCGTCATATTCAATATTGAGTTTTTTAGCTCTGACATCAACTACATCATAGACTAAGACCTCAAATGGTTTGGTAGTTTTAAATCCTGTTAATACCGAGCCTTTTTCAATATCAGCTGTAATTTTTACATAATCACTTAAAGCTGAATTTACTCTTGCAATCACAAAGCGCAGACCGCTTGTAGTAGCAAAAAGGTAAAAGAGTGCTGATAAGATCAGAATTGAAATTACTGATCCTACAAGAGCTGCTATTTTAATAGTCTTTTTTGCACTCATGATTTAACTCTTTATTTTCTATCTTTTCCTGTTAGAACTCAGGGCCGAATGACAGATGAAGCTTAAACTGTCGATTGTCATTTTTGTTATCAATGCCATAGGCAAGATCGACTTTGAAGGTTCCGTACTTTGACATATATCTAAAGCCGATACCAGGTCCGTAGAGTACCGATTTATCTTTTGAATAGGAATTAGTACAAATTGCTGAATCTAAAAATACTGCACCGCGAGAATTCTCAATACCAACAGGGAACATATATTCTAGTGTTCCTGCTGTTAGGTAGCGAGAACCTGTAAGATAACCTAAACGTCTTGATGACTGGGTCTTATAGCCAAAGCCTCTTAAGGTCTGCTCACCACCTACAAAGAATCTCATTGACGGAGGCACTTTATTTGCATCTGAGCCAAAAATTCCACCCTGCATTAACTTATACAAGACTCTGGTTCTCTCTGTAGGCGAGAACACACCTTTAATCACAAGTTCTGATCTAAAGAAATTAGCATCTGTTACCGCTTTGGTACCAAAACGGTTATCAAAACTGATACTGTAACCTGTCTTAGGATCTAAACCTCCGGTGGTGGTTCGTCTTGAAAGAATAACACCTGGAGTTAAATTCAATGCCTTATCTTTTTCAAGACCTTGAATAAAGTCTTCATACTCTAGAGCTAAATAATAATCACGTCTCCAGACACCTGTCATATTAGCTACATAATGGAATGAAGCATGAGATAAGTCTGATAAGGTATCATTAAAGTCAGTATGAGTTTGAGCTAACTTGATATAGAAATAATCTAAATTGGGATTCTTATGAGGGATCTTATAAATTGCCTGAGCATCCTGCTTTATACTTGATACTCTAAAGTATGAGCTAAAAGAATGCCCTTTTGAGTTAATTAAAGGCTTGTCCCAAGCTAAAATACCACGAACACTCTCATCTGTTGAGTAACCTAAACCTACTCTGAATAAATTTTTAGATTGTCGTTCAAGCGCTACTGATACAGGAATTTTGCCATCTTTTTTCTCTTCAACTAACGGTCTTACATCAACTGATTTGTAGAAATTAGTTTGAGATAAAGCTGAAGTATAATCTGAGAGTTTTTTCGATGAGAAATACTCACCTTCTACAAAGTTCTGTAAAGATAATGATGGTTGCATCAGATCTTTTGTTTTAGCATCCGCAATCACAGCGCCGAACTGATAACGTTTACCTGTATCAAAAACTAATTGGATATCAGCTACGTTCTGCTCTTTGTAGACCAAAATACGTGAAGAGATAATCTTTGCATCAAAAAAGCCTATTTCTAGAGCTCTTCTTTTTAGAGCTTCTTTTAACTTTTCGTAATTACCATGTCTTAAGAGGGTGTATGACTTTAGTCCGCTCTCATCAATGATCTTGGCAAAGGAGCTGTAATAAGCGCCTTCACCTATAACTTCAATCTGACAATTACGAATAAATAAAGGCTTACCTAAATCAACATTAGCTTTTAAGCTTCTGTCAAAAAGACTTTCCTTTTTAGGAAAATCTAAAGTAACCGTAGGATGGTAGTAGCCAAAGGAATGCATAGCTGTAGTGATCTTATCGGTGATCTCTCGGCTGTACAGTCTTGCTCTTGATTTAGAAATGGTAGGCAGAGTTGCTAAATAAGCGTTGATATTCTGTTCAACCTCTTCACTTTGCACTCCTTTAACCTCAATACTTACAGGATCATCTACCCCTGATTTAATTTTTAAAGGTTTACCATCTGATGAGCAGGCTGACAGAGCAATGCTCATTAAAACAGAGGAAAGTGCTATTGAGAGAAGAGATTTTTTAATTGAATCGAGTACAAATGATTTTGAAATTGCGTTTGTAAATGAGCTTGTAACAGGTGCAAAAGACACTGCTGACAGTAAATGTCTGCAAGAACAGTGCTTATGATTTGACTTGTTAAAACTCATTTATCTAATCTTTGTAACGTTACTAGTAATTTTGGCTATAAAGACTTAAAGCTTGGCTTATGTAGCTTGTCATTATACTAAAGAATGAGCTTGATTTTTTACTAAAAACTCGCAATAACATAATCAAATTCAAGGATTTTTTTCAGCTTTGTTTTTAGCTGTCTTTTACCTTATACGCTAGCAAAAAATTCTGAGTTTATGTTTAGAGCCTATCAAAATGGCTCGTGATTTTTTAATTTATTGTTTTATAAGTAAAAAATAAACGAGACTAAGATCGCATTTTTATCTTGAAAAAAAACAGGATTCGTCTAAAATATCCCAGACTAAGATCAGTGTATTTAACAAGCAAATATTCGATCTGCGTCACTTGGTGTACTCAATAACATTTTTGGGGGTCTTTGTGGTCGCATCCGCAATTTTGGCTCTTGCTGACGGTACAGTATTCAAAGGTAAAGCTTTTGGTGCTGAGAATACAACAACTGTTGGTGAAGTCGTTTTCAACACATCTATGACCGGCTATCAGGAAATTTTAACCGATCCTTCATACGCTAGCCAAATCGTTACATTAACTTATCCACATATTGGTAATTACGGTACTAATGACGAAGACGTTGAGTCTCGTGATGTATTTGCAATGGGTTTAATCATTCGTGATTTATCATTAGTTGCATCAAACTTCCGTAGCACACAGAATTTAAGCGATTTCTTAGCAAAATACAAAAAGCCAGGTATCTACGGCATTGACACTCGTATGCTGACAAGAATTCTTCGTGAGAAGGGAGCTCAGAACGGCTGTCTATCAACAGATCCTAATATGACTGAAGAAAAGGCTGTTGAATTAGCTCGTAAGTTCCCAGGTCTTAAAGGCATGGATCTAGCTAAGGTAGTTACAACTCCTGAAATCTACACCTGGACTGAAGGTACATGGGAGTTAGGTCAGGGTTATGTAAACAAGAGCCGTACAGAATTCAACGTTGTAGCTTATGATTTCGGTATCAAGCGCAACATTCTCCGCATTTTAGCCTCTCTAGGTTGCAAGGTAACAGTCGTTCCTGCAATGACCCCTGCAAGTGAAGTTATCAAGATGAACCCTGATGGCGTATTCCTGTCAAATGGTCCTGGTGATCCAGAGCCTTGTACTTATGCACAGGAAGCAATTAAAGAATTTATTGAGCACAAGATCCCTCTGTTCGGTATTTGTTTAGGTCACCAGTTATTATCATTAGCTTCTGGTGCTAAGACAATCAAGATGAAGTGTGGTCACCACGGTGCTAACCACCCTGTTCGTGATTTAGCAACTGGTGTTGTTTACATCACTTCACAGAACCACGGCTTCTGCGTTGATGAGGCTACACTGCCTGCAAATCTGAAGGCAACTCATAAATCTCTGTTTGACGGCACCTTACAGGGTGTTGAGCGTACTGATGTTCCTGCATTCAGCTTCCAGGGTCACCCTGAAGCAAGTCCTGGTCCACATGATCCAATGTATCTATTCCAGCACTTTGTAGAACTAATGCGCAATTACCGTAAGAAAGACTAGGGGATAACAGATGCCAAAGCGTACTGATATAAAGAAGATTTTGATCCTAGGTGCAGGTCCTATCGTTATTGGACAGGCTTGTGAGTTTGACTATTCTGGTACTCAGGCTTGTAGAGCACTTCGTGAAGAAGGCTACGAGGTAATTCTAGTTAACTCAAACCCTGCAACCATCATGACTGATCCTGATGTTGCAGACGTAACCTACATCGAACCAATTCACTGGAAAGTTGTTGAGAACATCATCGCTAAAGAGCGCCCTGATGTAATCCTACCTACCATGGGTGGTCAGACAGCATTAAACTGTGCTCTAGACCTTGAAAAGCACGGCGTTCTAGCTAAATACAATGTTGAGATGATCGGTGCAAAAGCTGATGCTATCGACAAGGCAGAGAACCGTGAGCGTTTTGACAAGGCAATGAAGAAGATTGGTCTCGAGTGCCCACGTGCTGGTATTGCTCACAGCATGGAAGAAGCTTGGGATGTTCAAAAACAGGTTGGCTTTCCTTGCATCATCCGTCCATCATTCACCATGGGTGGTACTGGTGGCGGTATTGCTTACAACCCTGAAGAATTCGAAGAGATTTGTAACAAGGGTTTAGAACTCTCCCCTACTCATGAACTTTTAATCGATGAGTCACTTATCGGTTGGAAAGAGTACGAAATGGAGGTTGTTCGTGACCGCAAAGACAATTGTATTATTGTCTGCTCAATTGAAAACCTTGACCCAATGGGTATTCACACCGGTGACTCAATCACAGTTGCACCTGCTCAGACTCTGACAGATAAGGAATACCAGATCATGCGTGATGCTGCTATGGCAGTTTTACGTGAAATTGGTGTTGAAACCGGTGGTTCTAACGTTCAGTTCGGTATTAACCCACAGAACGGCCGTATGGTTATCATTGAGATGAACCCTCGTGTTTCACGTTCATCAGCTTTAGCTTCAAAAGCTACTGGTTTCCCTATCGCTAAGATCGCAGCAAAGCTTGCTGTAGGTTATACCTTAGATGAGTTAGGCAATGATATTACTGGTGATAAGACTCCTGCATCATTCGAGCCAAGCTTAGACTATGTTGTAACTAAAATTCCTCGTTTCAACTTCGAGAAATTCCCTAACTCTGATGACAGACTAACCACTCAGATGAAGTCTGTAGGTGAGGTTATGGCTATCGGTCGTACCTTTGAAGAGTCATTACAGAAAGCTCTTCGTGGTCTTGAGACTGGTAAGTTAGGCTTTGATCCTCGTTTAGACATGAAGAAACCTGATGCACGTCAGAAGTTACTTCATGAATTAGAGAGCGCCGGTGCTCACAGAATCTGGTACTTAGGCGATGCTTTCCGTATCGGCATGACCGTTGAAGAAGTATTTGACTACACCAAGATCGATCCTTGGTTCTTAAGCCAGATTAAAGAGATCATCGACATTGAGCAGTCTTTAAGTGGTAGAACACTAAAGTCAATCGATGCTGACGAAATGCACGACTTAAAGGCTCGTGGTTTCTCTGATGCAAGATTAGCAACTCTGTTAAAGACCACAGAAGATAAAGTTCGCGCTCGTCGCTGGTTGTTTGAAGTTTATCCAACCTACAAGAGAGTTGATACCTGCGCTGCTGAATTTGCTACTTCAACTGCTTATATGTACTCAACCTATGAGCAGGAATGTGAAGCAAGACCTACTGACAGAAAGAAGGTTATCGTTCTAGGTGGTGGTCCTAACAGAATTGGTCAGGGTATTGAGTTCGACTACTGTTGCGTTCATGCTTCAATGGCATTACGTGAAGATGGCTATGAGTCAATCATGGTTAACTGCAACCCTGAGACCGTATCTACTGACTATGACATCTCAGACAGACTGTACTTTGAGCCTGTAACTCTAGAAGATGTTCTTGAGATTGCAAGAATCGAGAAACCTGTTGGTGTTATCGTTCAGTTCGGTGGTCAGACCCCATTAAAATTAGCTAAGAAGTTAGAGCAGGAAGGTGTACCTATCATCGGTACCTCACCTGATGACATCGATAGAGCTGAGGATCGTAAGTTATTCCAGGAAGTTGTAAACAAGTTGAACTTATTACAGCCTCGTAACGGTACTGCAACCTCTCTATCACAAGCTATCTCTGTAGCTAATGACATCGGTTACCCTCTAGTTGTTCGTCCATCATACGTTTTAGGTGGTCGTGCAATGGAAGTTGTATACGGTGAAGAGGACTTAAAGAGATACTTCGCTGAAGCTGTTAAAGTTTCAAACAAGTCACCAGTTCTATTAGATAAGTTCCTAGATCATGCAACTGAGATCGACGTTGATGCTGTAGCAGACGGCAAGGATGTTGTTATCGGCGGTATCATGGAGCACATCGAAGAGTGTGGTGTTCACTCAGGTGACGCAAGCTGCGTATTACCTCCATACCACTTAACACAGGATCAGATTGAAAGATTAACTAAGATCTCTAAAGAATTAGCTTTAGCTCTGAACGTTAAAGGTCTGATGAACGTACAGTTAGCAATCAGAGAGGACAAGATTTACTTAATCGAAGTTAACCCTCGTGCTGCACGTACTGTTCCATTCGTATCAAAGGCAACTGGTCTTCCATTAGCTAAGATTGCAGCTCGTGTAATGACCGGTAAGACCTTAGCTGAGCAGGGTGTTACCCATGAGGTAGTTCCTCCATATTATTCTGTTAAGGAAGTAGTATTACCATTTGCCAAGTTCCCAGGTTCAGATCCTCTATTAGGACCTGAAATGAGATCAACAGGTGAGACTATGGGTACAGCTACAACCTTCCCTGAGGCTTATGCTAAGTCACAGTTAGCTGCTAAGGCACCTGTACAGAGAAGCGGTACTATCTTACTGTCAATCAAGAAGTCAGATCAGGATAGATTACCAGCTTTAGGTAAGTTATTAGTTGCAGCAGGCTTCAAGCTAGAAGGTACTAAGGGTACATGCAACGTATTAAAGGCTGCAGGTCTTGATTGCGTACTTGTAAACAAGGTATACGAAGGCAGACCAAACTTACTTGATTTCATCAAGTCAGGTCGTTACAGCTGGGTTATCAACACTACAGAAGGTCGTCAGTCTGTTGAAGACTCTCGTTCATTACGTAGAAGCTGCTTACGTTACGGCATCTACTACACTACAACCTTAAATGCTGCATTTGCATGTATCGAGGCTGTAGGTGCAGATGAGTACGCATCAGTACACTCTCTACAGGAACTTCACAAGTTAGTTGATGAGAAGTATTCAAAGTAAGCTTAAGATCTTAAGCTAAAGAAGAGGCTCTAAAGGATAACTTTAGGGCCTCTCGTGTTTTATGGCAATCTTATTTAATGAATTTTTACAAACTGTTTTCTAATCTTTACTTTACGTACTTTTTAAACTCCCCGTAACCTTTTTCATCTAACTCTTCAAATGGAATAAACTTTAAAGCTGCACTGTTAATGCAATAACGTAAGCCACCAGTTTCTTTAGGACCGTCAGCAAAGACATGACCTAAATGAGCATTACTGGTCTTACTTCTAACCTCAATTCTCTGACGATTTAAAGAAGTATCTAAATGCCGTGACAGGACAGTGTCATCAATTGGCTTTGAAAAAGCAGGCCAACCGCATCCGGATTCGTATTTATCTGTTGAGACAAATAGTGGGGCTCCTGTAATAGGATCAACGTAAATACCTTTCTTAAAATTGTCATTGTGCTCTCCTTTAAATTTAGGATCAGTTGCTGCATGCTGTGTAACTTCATAAGCTTGAGCTGAAAGTTTGGTTTTTAGTGTTTCTCTGTCAGGTGCTTGATATTTATCAGGATCTACAAACTGCTTTTTATCCTCTTTAAGATCATTTAGTGAGGAAAAATCGATATGGCAGTAACCTTGAGGATTCTTTTTTAAATAATCCTGATGGTAATCCTCAGCGTTGTAGAAGTTACGTAATCTGCCTTTTTCAGTTACTATCTTTTTCTCGTACTTTCTCTGCTCATCAGCAAAGACTTCGTCTATGGTTGCAATGTCATCATCATAGAAGTAGTAAATACCGGTTCTGTACTGAGTACCGCTATCCTCGCCCTGCTTATTTAAGGACACTGGATCGATTATCTTAAAGAACTGACGTAACAGTGTTTTTAGAGCTACCTTATCTGAATCGTAGGTAACCTCTACAGTTTCAGCAGCACCGGTAATGCCTGACTTTACCTCTTCATAAGCTGGAGACTTTACATCTGAGTTTGCATAACCTGTAACTGCAAAAAGCACTCCATCTATACGTGAGAAGTACTCTGATACTCCCCAAAAGCAACCACCTGCTAGATAAATAACCTTTTTTGACATTCTCATACCCCTTGTACACCTATGTACGAATTCTTATTGTTATGAGCTGTTGCTAGTACTTAAAAGCAGGAATCAATGCGCCTTTGTAGGAATTTGAGATGATGTCAGCTACCTCTTTTGTGTGGTATAACTCAACAATGTGCTGATACAGAGGATCATCTTTTTCTGCCTCTCTTGCGGCAATCACATTCACAAATGGATTTTCAAGTCCCCAGCCTTCAGTCTTTTCTGTATAGATAGCATCAGTACGAGGGTTTAAGCCATGATCTACAGCATAGCCACCGTTAATAAAGCCTGCGGTTACATCTGGTAGTGTGTTGTAAGTATTAGCAGCATCTACAAAACAGAACTTTAAGTTCTGTTTGTTCTCAACTACATCTGAAGGACCTGGTAAGTAACCTGCTCCATCCTTAATCTTTATAAAACCAAGATCTTCTAATACACGAAGACCTCGACCTGTAGAGATAGGATCATTAGCTAAGGTTACGGTATCACCAGCTTTTATGTCTTTTGGTGACTTAATCTTGTCAGAGTATAAAGATAAAGGAGCAATCACAGTGGTGCCGATAGCAACTAAATGGTAGTTATGCTCTTTAGACTCTGTCTTTAAAAAAGCGCCGGTTTGGAAAGCATTTAAATCAATCTCGCCATCTTCTAATGCTCGATTTGGCAATGGATAAGTTGCAAAACGAACTAACTCTAGATTTACGCCCTCTTTTCTTAACTTATCGATAATAGGTTGCCAGAATTCGTTGTTTTCACCTACTACACCAACCTTTACATTGGTCTTGTCCCAAGCTTGTGCCTGAGTTGATACTAGAGCTAAAACTACTGATGCTAAAACTGACTTTACTGATAATTTCATGATGTTCTCCAATTCTTTTAAATCAATATGTGCATTTACTTTGAAAATTTAGGTCAAAAAAAAGAGCTCATTGAGAGCCCTTCTTTTGTTTTTTTGCTTACTATGTGTTAATTACAAGGCTCCACCTGACATTGACAGATAACACATACACATAGCACACATGCACATCATTGAAGAGAACACGGTTAATTTAGGATCTTGTTTTGCAAGCTTTGCAATGCTTATTGCATTGTCTGTGCTGTCAATTAAATATGTGTTAACTGCGTTTTTCATTTTTACTATCCCTCGTTGGTATGAATTTAGTCTAATCAAACAAAAAAACTTTGGCTAATACTATATTTGAATTGTCGGCTATAGCTATTTTCTATATTTAAACACTATTCAATAGTTTTTGTGAGAAAACAAAGAGATAGCTAAATCTAAAAACTGAACATTTTGCACACGGTAAAATAAATTGTTCAGTAAAAAATATGAGCAATGTTAAATATTTTCAAGGGAGTTTAAGAAAATTTTGGTGCAAAAATAGATATTCTCTAAATTATTCCTATACTTAAGTTAGGTTTTAGATAAGGAGGTCACTATGATCTCAATTAGAAAAGCAGATTTTTCGGATGTAAAAGTTTTAAAACAATTAGCTGATGTCTTAGTACCGAACACTTTCAAGAGTGTTTTAAATACTTCTCAGATAGACTTCATGTTAGACAAGTACTATTCACAGGAAGCTTTGCAGGATGCTATCAACTCAGGCAAAGTTTACTTTATAGCTAACTTAGATGGTGAAGATACAGCCGCAGTTTCAGTTATACAGCATGGACCTGATCTTTTCTTGATGCAAAAGATCTATGTTGAGATAAAAAACCAGGGAAAAGGTGTAGGAACAGCTCTTTTTAATCATGTTGTAGAATATGTTAAGGAAAATCATCCAAAACCTTGCACAATAGAGTTACTAATTAACAAGCATAATCCTGGTCTTGATTTCTATGTAAAACAGGGAATGGAAAAAGTAAGAGACACTGGATTAGACATGGGTGATTTCTTTATTAACGAAGAGGTCTACTCTATGAAGATTAATGGATAAATTCTCTTAGAAGAGGATTTAATAATGATATTTGTCTCGTTCTAGCTTAATTCACACAAGCTAGAACGTATTGAGAGTTTTATATGCAATGAGTAGGTGTACTAAAAGCAATTCTTATCGTGCACTGGTGCTCGCATTTGTGATATTTTACTGCTACCCAAATAATAAAAGTGACTCTTGTCTTGTCGTAAAAATTTCTGCACTGATATTTATTACGATAGGTTCTTTTTGGATCATAAGCAAGTTGATCTATAAGTTAGGAGATTTCAAAGATGCTCGATAGCATTTCTAGCAGTACTGATAGCAAGAAAGCTCAGAATACTATGGAAACAATCTCGTAAGAGCATCAAGTTTCTCCAATATCTTTTGGAGTGGAGAAAACACTTAATAAGATAACTAAAAATCAAAACAAACATCATAGAAGTCTAGATAGAAAATCTAAGAAAAGGATCTTAAAAGCTAAAATCTCCCCATAAGAGCCCTCCCCCTTCAAACAATACTCTCAAAACAAATTTTCTTAACACAGCCTTTAGAAGAAAAACAAAATACAGCATCCAAATGCCACAAAAAAATGCATTAATTATCAAAATTAGCGCTCTAAAAGTGTGCAATGGGCTTTTTTAACAAATTTCCTGTTGTTTTCAAATTATCTTTAAAAATCAATTAAATAATAATTTTGCGATTTCTTTGAAAAATAGACTTTACTTCAATTATCTTTACTACACTTAAGATATTTATTCTATCTTTATGTTTTATCTATATTTTTTAGGTATCGCACCATAATGCAACATATAGTAAAATAAGACGTGTAGTTTTAGTGCCAGTACAAATATGCTTTGACAGAGTTCACTATAACCACGAAAATTTACTCAGACATTAAAGAACGGGTACGTAATACCCCATCAATTGAAAAATTAGGAGCACCTAAATGGCAATCAAGGATTACAGTGAAGTAAAAAAACTCATCGAAGATAACGACGTTGTTTTTGCTGATTTAAGATTTACTGACACTAAAGGTAAAGAGCAGCATATTTCTCTACCTATTTCTTGCATCGATGAGAAATTCTTCGAGCAGGGCAAGATGTTTGACGGTTCTTCAATCGCAGGCTGGCGTGGTATTGATAAGTCAGACATGATCTTAATGCCTGATATCACCACCGTTATGTTAGATCCTTTCTATGCCGATCCAACCATTATCGTTCGTTGCGATATCTTAGAGCCACAGACCTTAACAGGTTACGACCGTGACCCTCGTTCAGTTGCAAAGCGTGCTGAGGATTACTTAAAGTCAACCGGTATCGGTGACAAGGCTTTCTTCGGTCCAGAGCCAGAATTCTTCTTATTTGATGATGTTCGTTTCAAGTCTGATATTTCAGGTTCATTCGTAGCTATCGATGATATCGAAGCTGCTTGGAACTCAGCTACTGAGTACGAAGGCGGTAACAAAGGCTATCGTCCAGCAGTTAAAGGCGGTTACTTCCCTGTTCCTCCAGTAGATTCATCACAGGACATCCGTTCTGCAATGTGTAAAGTAATGCAGGAGATGGGCTTAGTTATCGAAGCTCACCACCACGAAGTTGCAACTGCAGGTCAGAACGAAATCGCTACTGAGTTCAACTCATTAACCAAGAAGGCTGATGAGGTTCAGATTTACAAGTATGTTGTACAGAACGTAGCAAACCAGTATGGTAAGACAGCTACCTTCATGCCAAAGCCAATTTACGGAGACAACGGTTCAGGTATGCACTGTCACCAGTCAATCGGTAAAGATGGCAAGAACATCTTCGCAGGTAACTTATACGGCGGTCTGTCACAGGAAGCTTTATGGTACATCGGTGGTATCATCAAGCACGCTAAGTCATTAAATGCTTTCACAAACCCATCAACCAACTCATACAAGCGTTTGGTTCCTGGTTTCGAGGCTCCTTTAATGTTAGCTTACTCAGCTGCTAACCGTTCAGCTTCAATCCGTATTCCATATGCTATCAATCCTAAGACTGCTCATATTGAGGTACGTTTCCCAGATTGTATGGCAAACCCATACTTAGCATTCGCTGCAATGTTAATGGCTGGCCTTGACGGTATCTTAAACAAGTTAGACCCAGGTGAGGCTATGGATAAGAATCTATACGACTTACCACCTGAGGAAGCTGCTAACATCCCACAGGTTTGCGGTTCTTTAGATGAGGCTTTAAAGGCTTTACAGGCTGACCACGACTACTTAACTGCTGGTGGCGTATTCTCTGAGGATATGATTAACGCTTACATTGAGTTAAAGGCAGCTGAAGATACCCGCGTACGTTCAACTCCACATCCTGCTGAGTTCGAGCTGTACTACAGCCTATAATTTAACGAAATGGGTTAAAAACACCCCATCAAAAAATGGGGTGATAATAATAAGAAAACTGTAAAAGTTTTCAAAAAAGGGCCCGTTTAGGGCCCTTATTGTATATATACCACTCGCAAAAGGTGACACATAAATGACTAATTCTGGCTTATACAGAAGTGAAAATGAACACGATGCATGCGGTGTCGGTTTCATTGCTCACATCAAAGGTCAAAGAAGCCACAGCATCGTAAGTCAGGGACTAGAAGTCCTAAAGAACCTGACTCACCGCGGAGCAGTAGGTGCAGATCCACTGCAGGGCGATGGTGCCGGCATTTTGATTCAGATCCCTGATCAGATCTTCCGTGATGATATGATGGCTCAGGGCGTAAAACTTCCTCCTCCTGGTGAATACGGTGTAGGTATGATTTTCCTACCACGTGAGGAAGCATCAAGACACGCTTGCCAAGAAGAAATTGAACGCGCTATTTTAGCAGAAGGACAGATTATCCTAGGTTGGAGAGACGTTCCTCTAAATGAGACTATCCCAATGTCCCCTGTTGTTCGCGAAAAAGAGCCTGTAATTAGACAGATTTTCGTAGGTCACTCTCCAGACGTCTTAGTAACCGACGCTCTAGAGCGTAAACTGTACATCATCCGTAAGTCAGCTTCAATTGCGATTGCAAACCTAAAATTAAAACACTGCAAAGAATTCTATATTCCATCATTCTCAGCTCGTACCATTGTTTATAAAGGTCAGTTATTAGCAAATCAGGTTGGTGAATACTACCGTGATTTAAACGATAGCCGCTGCACCAGTGCTATTGCTCTAATCCACCAGCGTTTCTCAACTAATACTTTCCCTCAATGGTCACTAGCACACCCATTCAGAATGATTGCCCACAACGGTGAAATTAACACCTTACGTGGTAACTTTAACTGGATTAAAGCTCGTGAAAAGAACATTTCTTCACCTGTATTTGGTAAAGATTTAGAGAAATTATGGCCTTTAATCTTCCAGGGTCAGTCAGATTCAGCTTCATTTGATAACGTATTTGAGCTACTAACTATGTCTGGTTACTCATTAGCTCAGGCTGCAATGATGATGATCCCTTCAGCATGGGAAAAAGATGCTCTGATGGATCCAAAACTCAGAGCTTTCTATGAATACTATGCTGCAATGATGGAGCCATGGGACGGTCCTGCTGCTGTTGCCTTTACTGATGGTCGTCAGATCGGTGCAACATTAGACAGAAACGGTCTGCGTCCTGCTCGTTACATCGTAACTAAAGACGATCTTGTAATTCTAGCTTCAGAAGAAGGTACTCTAAAGATTGACGAGAGCAGAATCGCTCGTCACTGGAGACTAGAACCAGGTCGTATGCTTTTAATCGATACTGAACAGGGTCGTATCATCGATGATAAGGAAATCAAGTTAAGCTTGGCTACACTACGTCCTTATCAAGAGTGGACAGACAAGGTTCGTATCAAATTAACCGATATTAAGGATGAAACCTCAACTGTAGGTTTGAACTTAAATACCAAAGCTCTAATGGGCGTATTCGGTTATACCCGTGAAGATGTTGAAAGATTATTAAAGCCTAAGGCTGTAAATGGTCAAGAGCCTGTTCTTTCAATGGGTAATGATGCTCCTTTAGCTGTTTTATCTAACAAGCCAAAGAGCTTATATGACTACTTCCGTCAGCTCTTTGCTCAGGTTACAAACCCTGCTATCGATCCTATTCGTGAAGAGATGGTAACCTCACTGGTGTCATTCATCGGTCCTCGTCCTGATCTTCTAAATATTATGGATAACAACCCTCCTGTAAGACTGGAGGTTCAGCAGCCTATACTTGATGCTGTTGAAATGGAAAAGATCCGCAACATCAGCAAGTTTACCGATAACAAATTCCGTTCTAAAGAATTGGATATCACCTACCCTCTTTCATGGGGTAAAGACGGTATCGAAGCAAGATTAGCTTCTATTAGAGCTGCAGCTATCGATGCTGTAAAGACAGGTCACAATATCCTAATCATTTCTGATAGAAATGTAGCTGCTGATAGACTTGCAATTCCAGCTCTGTTAGCAACATCAGCTGTTCACTTATGTCTGGTAGAGAACGGATTACGTACAAGCACAGGCTTAGTTGTTGAAACAGGTTCCGCTCGTACAGTTCATCACTTTGCCCTCTTAGGCGGTTATGGTGCTGAAGCTATCCACCCATATGTAGCATTACGTGTAGTATCAGAATTAGCACCAGATGCTAAGACTGCTAAACAGTATCAGGATAACTACATCCACGCTATTGATAAGGGTCTTTACAAGACTATGGCTAAGATGGGTATCTGTACCTACATGTCATACATCGGCGCACAGATCTTTGAAGCTGTAGGTCTATCCTCAGAATTTGTTGATAAGTACTTTACAAATACTCCAAGCCCAATCGAAGGTGTAGGTCTGTTTGATATTGCTCAAGAAGCAGTAGAAACTCACAAAGCAGCCTTCAGAAAGATTGAGCTAAAAGATCCATCACTATTACAGGGTGGCGATCTGAACTGGAGATATGACGGTGAAGAGCATATGTGGACTCCTGATGCTGTAGTTCACCTGCAAAGAGCAGTTCGTTCTGGCTCATATGATGAGTACAAGAAATATGCACAGATCATCAACGATCAGTCAAAGCGTTTGATGACCATCCGTGGTTTATTCAAGTTCAGGAAGACCAATCCTATCGATATTAGCGAAGTTGAAAGCGAAGAGAGCATTATCCACCGCTTTGCCTGTTCTGCTATGTCAATGGGTGCTATTTCAACTGAAGCTCACACCACCATGGCCATTGCCATGAACAGATTAGGTGCGATGTCAAACTCAGGTGAAGGTGGTGAAGATCCTCGCCGTGATGGCATCATCGATAAAGAAACCTCTACTAAGGCTATCTTAGGTGATGATGTAGTAGTTGATATTCCTCTGCACAAGGGAGATTCATTACGTTCACGTACCAAGCAGGTAGCATCTGGTCGTTTTGGTGTAACCACCGATTATCTGTCAACTGCTGATTTAATTCAGATTAAGCTGGCACAGGGTGCAAAACCTGGTGAAGGTGGTCAGTTACCAGGTCACAAGGTATCAAAATACATTGGTAAACTGCGTCACTCATTACCTGGTATTGGTTTGATTTCTCCTCCACCACACCACGATATTTACTCAATTGAGGATCTGGCTCAGCTGATTTTCGATCTGAAACTTGCTAATACCAAGGCAGACATCTCAGTAAAACTGGTATCTGAAGTTGGTATCGGCACTGTTGCAGCTGGTGTTGCAAAGTGTAAGGCAGACCATATCGTAATTTCAGGTCACGATGGTGGTACAGGTGCAGCTCCAGCTTCATCTGTAAAACACGCAGGTTCTGCTTGGGAAATTGGTCTTGCTGACGTACAGCAGACTCTAGTTATGAACAAGTTACGTTCACGTGTAACCTTACAGGTTGACGGTCAGATTAAGACAGGTCGTGACGTAATCATCGGTGCTTTGTTAGGTGCTGATGAGTTCGGTTTCGGTACTGCTCCATTAGTATGTATGGGTTGTACCATCATGAGAAAGTGCCAGAAGAACACCTGTCCTACTGGTATTGCAACTCAAGATCCTGAACTGCGTAAACAGTTCATCGGTACTCCAGAGCAGCTTGAGAATTACTTCCACTATGTAGCTCGTGAAGTACGTGAGATCATGGCTGAACTTGGCTTTAAGAAGTTTGAAGACTTAATCGGTCATGCTGAACTTCTAACCAAGATATCAGACAGCGAATTTGCTAAAGCTAGAAACTTAAGCTTTGAGAGAATTTTCTTTAAGGATCCTGCTTTTGCTAATGAGGTTGCTCACCATGCAATCGCTCAGCAGCATGAGATTGATAAGGCTCTAGATAAGAAGTTTGAAGCTAAAGTTCTAAAGGCTATTGAAGATAACAAGCCAATTACTATTGACTCACCAGTTGTTAACGTAAACCGTTCAGTTGGTACTTATACCTCTGGCTTAATTGCATCTTTAAAGAAGGAATTACCAGACAACTTTATTACCTTTAAGTTATCAGGTACAGCAGGTCAGTCATTTGGAGCCTTCCTTGAAAAGGGTGTTACCTTAAATCTGTCAGGTCTTGCTAACGACTATGTCGGTAAGGGTATGTCAGGCGGTATCATCGCTGTTCATGAGAGTGCAGCTTTTGATGGAGATCCTCAACAGAACATCATCGGTGGTAACACCTGCTTATACGGTGCTACATCTGGTGAAGCTTACTTTAGCGGTGTTTGCGGAGAACGTTTTGCTGTAAGAAACTCTGGCGCTGATGCTGTAACCGAAGGTTGCGGTGACCACGGTTGTGAATATATGACAGGTGGTACAGTCGTAGTCTTAGGAACTACTGGTAGAAACTTTGCTGCCGGTATGTCTGGTGGTATGGCTTACGTTTACGATAAGGACGGTACCTTCAGATCACGCCTTGCCAAGGGTGCATTTAACGTAAGCAATGTGGTTAAGGCAAACAAGGCCGATCCTGCAATTCCTCTGCATCAGGGTAAATCAGACGAAGAGGTTCTAAAGACTCTGTTAACACGTCACTTGAATATGACATCAAGTAAGGTTGCCAAGAAGATCTTAGAAAACTTCGATGTTGAACTGCAACACTTCGTCAAGGTATTCCCTGTTGAATACTTCAACGCATTAAACGCAATGAAGGAGGCACACTAAGATGGGCTTTTTAAGAGGATTTATTGAATTTGAGCGTATCGAACAGCCTCATGTTCCAGTTGAAGAGCGTGTAAAGAGCTTCTGTGAAATCTACGGTACCTTAACTGACGAGCAGGCTAAAATTCAGGCTGGTCGTTGCATGGACTGCGGTATTCCATTCTGTATGCATGAGTGCCCATTACACAATGATTCACCTGACTTTAACGAGTTTGTATCTGAGGAGCAGATGAGCAAGGCTTACAACGTACTGTCAGCTACCAATAACTTCCCTGAGATCACAGGTCGTATCTGCCCTGCTCTGTGTGAAGAGGGTTGTACCTTAGGTATTCACCGTAAAGCTGTAGGCATTAAGTCTGTTGAAAGAAAGATTGCTGAATACGCTTTTGAGCATGGTCTGGTAAAACCTGTTATCACTGAGCACCGTTCAGGTAAAAAAGTATGTGTAGTAGGTTCAGGTCCAGCAGCCCTTGCTGCAGCTCAGCAGTTAAACCGTTTTGGTCACACTGTAACTGTAGTTGAAAAGATGAACAAGATTGGTGGTCTGTTACGCTACGGTATTCCTGATTTCAAACTGCCAAAAGAAATTCTAGACAGAAGAATTTCTCAATTAGAGCAGGAAGGCATTACCTTTAAGACCTCAACTATCGTCGGTGTTATCAAGAACTTAGAGCACGGTGTTCATAACGACTCATTAAATGAAGTTCGTGGTCAGGAGTTATTAGATAACTATGACGCTATCGTTCTAGCTCCAGGCTCTGAGGCTCCACGTGATTTAAGATTACCTGGTCGTGATTTAAAGGGCATCTACTTTGCTTTAGATTTCTTAATCGCTCAGAACCGTGAGAACAATGGTGACTGCGAGAATCCTATTGATGTTCGTGGTAAGAATGTTGTAGTAATCGGTGGTGG
>OQVZ01000147.1_pt1 | contig 25287 bp, 13 predicted proteins | sample 1691571 | NCBI WGS metagenome assembly OQVZ01 (sample SAMN03418261, study PRJEB22391) | human gut metagenome | biome: human-gut; feature: organic feature; material: feces | host: Homo sapiens | place: Tanzania | collected 2013-01
AACTCCACCATGTGGCAGTTCGTTACGGACGGGCAGAACGGTAGCCGCGAACCAGCCGTTGTTTACGGTCATATTGTCTGCAGAATACTTGGCTGTAACATACAGAGCCCTGGTGCTAAGTTTATTGACAATATCCTGGCGTTCCTTATGAGGGATTTTCACATATCTGGAAGTGTAGAGATTTATCGGATATGATGCCAGCTGGGAAGCATTGTTCCCGCGGACGAGGGTATCATTGACAGAATAGAACTTGTACTCCTTGTCGGCAATTTTGACCTTGCCGGAGAACACTTTCTTTCCGCAGGATGCGGTATTGTCCTTGAAGATGGTGAACGCCCAGGCATGGTTGCCGAGATTGGCCACGACAGCAGGGTTGTTCATATAGACGAGTTCGCCGTCCTCGATGTGTGCACCTCTGGTAAAACCGTCGTTGGAATCGAAGAATCCGGTATTGATGCCGGCAATAACATCCTCGCCTTCAGCCGTTTTACGTGCACAAAGCTGCGACAGAGTCTCGCGGAGATTGAAGCCGTTGTTGCCGTTCTTGTTGCCATTGGGATTCGGGACAATGTCATCCGCATATGCCGTGGTGACTTCGATGGCAGGGTTGGTGAGGTCAATTTCCAGAACATGCATTTTCCTGGCAATCTTCTTGAATTCCATGCTGTAATAATTGCAGCCCGGGGCCAGGAGTTTCTCCTCAACGGTACGCCAAAGGTCGTTCTCCATCTCTACCGAGAATGTTCCGCGCAGATAAACGTTGCGGGCAGCCATGCGGCCTCCCTCACCTGCGGCAATGAGCGTAATCCTTGCCTTGCGGAGTCCGTCCGGAACCGTAACGTTCACTCTTCTGGCATTCTGGTCAATGCCGGCCTCCACCCCTTCTGCCCTTGTAATCCTGACGGAAGCCTTCTCCGCTGCCTTTCCTGCCAGTTTATATGTAAGCTCCAGGCTCCCCACTCCGTCCGGCACTTTGATCTCGCCGCTCACAGGAGCATCTCCGTAATACACGACAAATGAGAAACTTTCTGTGGTCTCCACAGTAACTGTAGAGCCGTCTGCCAATGTTAGGGTTACGGTGCCGTCATCGTTTTTGACAACGCCTGAGAGCAATGATGCCTTTTTCCCTTCAGATTTTATCTTTTCTCCCTTGCTGTCGAGGATATAGTCGCCATTGACCATCCAATATCCGTCCTTGTCGGTGGTAAACGAAGGCTCGCGGCCGGAAACAGGAATCTTGGCCCCGTCCTTGTCGGTGAGGATAGTTGTCTTGCCTCCTGCTGTTATGGTCCAGTAGAGAATGCCGTTCTCCTCTTTCGTGCCGATGATGTCTGCATCTGTCAGGTCTTCTTTCGATGCTACCGAAGCTGTGGCGGATTTGCCGTCAACTGTGGTGTAGGTGATAGTGAACCCACCGTCAGGATTTTCCGTGATGCCTGTGATGACCCCTCCTGTCTTTGCGGCGGTGAGAAGCCCTATCTGCCCTTCCAGCTGCGTGAGCGATGCGGAAAGTTCAGCCAGCTGCTTCTGCGTCTCGTCCACTTTCTTCCAGAGTGCCGAGTCATCGTATTCGCTGCACCCCATTACGAGGAGTGCGGCGAATGTCGTAAGTAATATTCTAGAGCGTTTCATGTCTTTCTGTGTATTAATAGCCAGGATTCTGTGTCAGCACGCTCTTCCCTGTCTCCTCGTCTTTAGGATAAATCTGTATCTGCTTGACAGGAATAGGGTAGAGGTAGTCCTTTTCTTCCCATTTGTAGTTCTGGTCCTTGAACTGCACGAGATAGCCGCTGGTGCCTTCGGAGAGCGTATTCTCCTTTCCGTCAGTGACATTGAGCGTGTTCTCGCAGTCTGTTGCCGGTGCTGTGCCGCTGTAGATGCAGAGGTCAGGTGTGCCGTCATTGTTCATATCATATTCTCCGAGTCCAGGGAACCAGCATCCTATGAATCCAGGTCCCAGGGTGTTGGAGCCAGGGCAGAGCTGCTGTCCTTCATGCCAGCGCAGCATGTCCCAGAGGCGAAAGCCTTCGTTTACAAGCTCCACAGTTCTCTCACGCCTGATCTCCAGGATAAGCCCTTTGTCCGGACCTTCCAGATGCTTGTCGGTGTAATATGAGCTCAGGAATGCATCTGGAGCCGCATCAGCTTTCGCAACATCGAGTGCCGGCATGTTTACGCGGGCACGTATGGCATTGATAGTCTGGTCAATGACGGCCTGGTCCGCCTGGCCAAGCTCCGCCTTGGCTTCTGCATAGTTCAGGAGAACTTCCCCGTAGCGGATGATCGCGTAGTCTGTAGTCGATGTTCCTGCTCCGTCGTGGGTGTCGTCAGAGAAATACTTGATAGGCCTGTAGCCGCTTCTTTCATAGTCCTTGCAGTTAGGATAGTATTTTGTAGATGCATCTGTTCCTACAGCGACATAATCAGGTGCCGCGATGGTCTGTGCCATACGTGGGTCCCTTCCTGTGAATTCCTGGCCGAACTGCATTGTCTGCCATCCTTCCTGGTTCTGGAACGGGGTTCCGTCAGCCATGAGATAATGGTATGCAAGGGCTCTTGTCAATGAATACCTCATGTTCTTGTATGAGAACTGCACTCCGTGGCGGATGTTCATCTCGGCAGTATAGAGGAAGCGTCTTGCGAAGATTGTCTCACTGGTCTCTGCGTCCTCCAGCACGAAGTAGTCCCTGTACGGCTGGCCTTTTACTACAGTCTCGCCCTTGTACATCTTGTACTTGCCGTAGTCGATGACTGCCTTTGCTGCGTCTGCAGCTTGCTGCAGGAAATATTCAGAAGACAATGTTATCTGTGTCCCGTCTTCCTTCGTGTAGGTTTCGTCAGGTACATCATGGTATTTTCTCCATGTGCCCTCGAATAGTGCCACACGTGACTTGAAGGCATAGGCTGCATATTTGCTCACACGGTACACGCCTTCGGTCCAAGTGACAGGAAGCCCGTCGATGGCCTTGTCCAGGTCTTCCATGACTTTCTGCATGACAAAGCCCCTGGAGTCGCGCGGACGGTACAGGCTCGCCTTGTCAGAATCTGAGATTACATGGTCGTACCATGGCATATCACCATATTTGCGTACTTTCTCGTAATAGAACATTGCCCTGAAGAAATAGGCGACGCCGTCGTATTTCTTGCGGACCTCTTCATTGGTGCAGTTTACGGAGCGCTCGAGGTAGTAGTTCAGTGACCTTAGATCAGACCATGTACTGGTGCTCCATGACTCATTCTCTGCCGATCTGCTTCCCATCTGGATGTTGCTCAGGGACACGTGATACTGCAGGTCGTTGTCCTGCAATGCGCCGTCGAATGTTCCGTCAGGCTTGGAAAGCATGGCGTAGAATCCGTTTGTCGCCAGTTCCAGTTCTTTTTCACTGGAGTAGAAAGACTCTGGTGACAAGTCCGTTTCCGGGAACTTGTCCAGATAGCCCTCGCATGACGAGAACACGAGCATCGACAGCCCTGAAATCAAAATATTGTATATTCTTTTCATTTTCATTCTCTGTTTTAGAAGGTTATGTCAATGCCGAGAGATACGGTCCTGGAGAATGGATAGATGCAGTCGTCATCCTGCTTGGATGATGCGGTAGCCACCTCAGGATCGACATATTTCGTATGCCTTTTCATCGGAGACCAGTACCAGAGGTTCTCGCCCGTGACATAGAAGCGGACTTTCTCTACAGCTTTGTTCGGCTTCAACGGAATGGTGTAGCCGAGCGTGATGTTCTTCAGGCGGATGTATGCCGCATTCTGGAGATACCTGTCGGTGTTTACGCCGAGTGCGCTGTTTGAATATGTCTCATATCCTCGTCTCCTCGGGAAATATGAATTTCTGCGATCCTCGGTCCATGTCCTGGATTCGAAGTCGGTCGGCACGAATGAGGATGCCGGGAATCCATACAGGCTCCAGAAATAGGAGCAGTTCTTAGGAGGCATCCAGTCGCAGTGCCCTACACCCTGGAAGAATACCGAGAGATTGAAGCCGTACCAGTCGATGTCGCCTTTGAATGAGTAGGTGTATCTCGGGCGGTTGTTACCGATGATGTAGCGGTCGCCAGGCTTATCGACAGTGTTCTCGCCAGTGTTGATTATGCCGTCACCGTTCCTGTCCACGAACTTGACATCACCTGCCATCAGCTTAGCCATTGATGCCACGCCGCATTTATATACTACATCATTGACTGCCTTGTCATTAATCCTTGACTGGTACTCTGCAGCCTCCTCGTCAGTCTTGAACAGCCCTGCCACCTGGTAGCCCCAGATATCGCCGAGCCTTTCTCCGACATAGTGCTGTCCCAGTGACCTTGTCGGGTTGTCAAACTTGGTGATGGTTGTCACATAGTCGCCGAGAGAGCCTGCTATTGAGTAGTAGAGCGGCTTTCCAGCTGCCTTGACCTGGTCTTTCCAGGACAATGTGATTTCATATCCCTTTGTACGGAGATTTGCACCGTTGATTTTCGGCGAGCTTGTTCCGAACACTGCAGGAAGCTCCTGTGATGAAGTCAGCATATCCTTGGTGTCCCTGATATAGAAATCGGCGCTGGCATTCAGCCTGTTGCCGAAGAATCCGAGGTCAACTCCAAGGTTGTAGGTTATGACGGTCTCCCATGTGAGCCCGTCGGTTATGGCACCAGGTGTACTGACCTTGCCGGCAAGATTTGTGCTGTCGAAGGTGTAGTTCATCATTGACGTTGTCAATGTGCTGATATATGAGTAGTTGCTTACCTGCTGGTTCCCGAGGGAACCGTAGGATGCGCGGATCTTGGCATTGTCCCACCAGCCTTTCAGGCCGCCCCAGAAGTTCTCCTCGGACAGACGCCATCCTGCAGATGCGGAAGGGTAGAACGCCCATCTGTTGCCTCTGGCAAATCTTGATGAGCCGTCTTGCCTGCCTGAGACTTCGAGAAGGTATCTTCCTTTCCAGTCATAGTTCACACGTGCGAAGAAGCCAAGAGTCCTGTAGGCTGTGTTCTTCTCATCGGCTCTCTCGATTGTCCCCTGCGCCATGTTGATAAATGCCAGCTTGTCGGAGATGGAGCCTTTCTGCCTTATTGTCGATGTGGATGAACGGGAATTCTGGAACTGCATACCTGCCACGGCTGTGAGATTGTGATTTCCCCAGGACTTGTTCACATTGAGATAGGCATTGGCGACATGCACATTAAGATATGTGCGTGCTTCATGATAGAAATCATAGACGGAGCCGTTGCTGAGTTCCGTGATGGTCTTCATGTTCTTGTCCCAGGTGTTGGCTGTAGGATATGAACGGTAGCTGTTCAGGTTGTCACGGCGCCTGTATGTGTAGTCTGCGGTGATATTCAGCCATTTGGTCAGGTCGAACACGAGCCTGTTCGTGATGATCCATGAGTTCACTTTCCTGGAGTTCTTGTTCCTTCCGTCTGTGAACACTCCGCCTCGTCCTGATGCGATAGGAGAATCGGCGAACTGGATACCGTTCGTGTACATTGTCGTGGTACCGTCAGGATTTACCGGGACGATGGTAGGGCTGATGTTCTGGGTAATGTTCCAGAGAATACCCTGCGATTTCAGTTCTTCTGATCCGTCCTGTTCCCAGAATCCGCCGTAGTTGTAGGCAGAGCCTTCATAGCTCATGTTGCCGGTGTAGTGAAGCCATGGCTTTACATGGGCATTGACCTTAGCGCGGAAGGAATAGCCGTTCATTATATCTTCGCTGGCGTTGTTGAAGACACCCTCACGGTAGAGGTAACGTCCGCTGACATAGTAGTTTATCTTGTCATTTCCACCATTGATGGTGACATTGTGCTCGGTCTCTGGACGGGTTCTCTTGAAGATGTAGCCGTACCAGTCGAAGTTTCCGAGGTAGCGGTATTTGCCCTTGTCATTGGTATAGACCCATGGCCTGTCAGGATTCTCGGTCTTGTCGTTCCTGCGGTCATAGAGCATCTGCATCTCCTCGTCGGTGTAGTTCCATGCCACATAGCCTTTGCCTGAATGCAGGGTGAATTCGTTGGAGAGGTTTACGTAGTCGTATCCTGTGGTGAGGAAATCGGTGCGGGTGGTGTTGAATGCCACACCTCCGCGTCCGTTGTATGTGACCTTGAGGTCTCCGGACTTTCCGCTCTTGGTGGTGATGAGGACGACTCCGGCTGAAGCTGTTGCACCATAGATGGCACATGCGGAAGCATCCTTGAGCACTGATACGGACTCGATGTCGTTAGGGTTTACCTGGGAAAGAGAGGACTCGATTCCGTCCACGAGAATCAGCGGGCTGCCTGAGTTCAATGACACCTGTCCACGGATTTTCACATTGTACTGCTTGCCCTCGATGGAACCGCTGCTCATGCTCATGAGGAGTGACGGATCCGCGCCCTGGAGAGCCTGCGCCGCATTGGTTACCGGCCTGTTGTTCAAGTCTTTACCGCTGATGACGCCCACCGCTCCGGTGAGGTTCACTTTCTTCTGGACACCGTAGCCGACCACGACCGATTCTTCGAGAAGGTCAATGTCTTCTTCCAGGGTTATGACAATGCCGGCGGTCTGGCTGCCGAACCTGGACGTGTAATCCTTGTATCCCATCATTGACACTACGAAAGTGCGTCCCGGTGTTGCCTGAATGGAGAATTGGCCGTCGATATCGGTCATGACGACATTGTCCTTCTTGCCGTCGAGCATGACCATTGCGCCGGGAACCGGTCCGGACGAATCGACGACTTTTCCTTTATACTCTACCGGTGTGGCCTTCTGGTCCGCTTTCACGACAAGTATCATTTTCCCGTCAATGCTGGCCTGCATCCCCGTGCCGTCGAGGATTGCAGTCATCGCTTCCAGCACATGTTTTCCGGATGGAGGAGTGACATGCCTGTTCACGTCGAGAAGGCTCTCGTTGTAAGCTATTGTCATACCCAACTGATGCTCAATAGCTTCAAACGCTTGCCTGACCGTCATTGTCCCGGACGGGAAGGTCACGACCTTGTTTTGGGCGTGAAGTCCGACAACCGGCATTATGGCCAGGAGAAGCGTGATCAGATAATGTTTAATCTGCTTCATAGACTATGTATTATTAGTTAAGTTGTTATTCTTTTGTGGTACGGGAGGTATGGTCAACCTACCTTATGTATACGCATCCGTTCACGATACTGTATTTCATTCCGGGGACAAGTTTGCATATGGCGCCGAGCATCTGTTCCATGGTCTCGCCCTGAACGAACTTTGCAGTCAATATCATATCATCGTATTTCCCCGAGGTGACATAAGTGTTTATGCCGTATTTGCGCTCGATAGCCTTGACAATCGCATGAATATTTTCAGAGCGGAAGCACATGTCTCCACGTTTCCATGCCGTGTCTTCAGACGGATTTACGCGGGATATGGTGGATTTCCCCGTCTCGCGGTCATAAGACAGACGCTCTTCCGGAATCATGAGGATACTTTCGCCGTTATTTTTCAATGTCGCAGAAATGCTGCCTTCGCACAATGTAGCCGAGGTGTTCCGAGACTCAGGGTATGCATTCACGTTGAATGTCGTTCCATGTACCCGAATAGTGAGGTCGGAGGTATTGACCATAAATGGAAGTTCATCATTATGTGTCACTTCGAATACAGCTTCACCGGAAAGGTACACCGAGCGTTCCTTGGCACTGAAAGCTTCCGGATAAATCAGCACCGACCCGGCATTGAGTGTGATTCTGGTGCTGTCCGGCAATATTATTTCACGAGTTTCGCCGTTATGCGTAGAGACCTCGCAGAGTCTCGGACTTTCGGCGACCGCCGACTCTTCAGAAGCGATACGGTCGTTCAGCCTCAATGTAATCCACGGAACGAAAATGAGCATTGCCGCTGCAGAGGTGCAGGTCAATGCTATTCTGCGTATCTTCTGCCGAAGTCCTACACGCATCATTACAGACTGGGCTTTCTCGCGGCGGTCTGCTGAAGACATCACCTTGGTAAAAGCCTCATTCAGCTCATTTTCCGGCATTGAATCCCCGAAATGCTTTTCCCACTCGTTGCGGATATCGTTATTGGTCATAGTCTGATGTTGTCAAAATCGACAATAAGACAACATAACACCTGTCAACACCCAATGAAAATTTCAATTTTTTTATTTTTTTGTAACGGCAGAACATTTCGCATATTTTTGTTATATCTTTGTTGACGTAATCGGGAAACATTTTTTGCCACATCACCATAATTCAATATCACACAGATGTTTACGGATAGCGAAGAAAGAGTATTGATGGAACGTACTGCTGCAGGCGACAGAAGTGCGTTCAGGTCTCTTTTCAATGCTTATTATCCTGTGGTCCACGGCTTCATGAGCAGCATACTTCAGACAAAAGAGGATGCCTCCGATGTTGCTCAAGAAGTTTTCATCAAGCTCTGGCTCATGCGTGCAGCACTTCCGGACATCACATCGCTGCGATTCTACCTTTATCGGATGAGCCTGAACCAGACAATCAACTTCATGAAGAAGAACAAGTTCCGGAACAGTTACGTATTGGCGGATATTCCTTATGACCAGATGGTGGAAGAAGTCATTGACATGAAAGACAAGGAAGCTTTCATAGCCTCGGTGGTGGAGCGCATGCCTGAACAGAGACGCAAAGTTTTTGTGATGAGCCGTTTCGAAAACCGGTCCAATGATGAGATTGCGTCAATGCTGCACATCAAGAAGAAGACCGTGGAGAACCACCTCAACCTCGCCTTGAAGGAACTGCGCACTGCCCTCCCGGCATCCGTTTTCCTGTTCATCGCATTCTTTTAGACGCACCGCTGCTCATGCCGGTGTTGACGGAAAACCAGCCATCTTTCGCCAAATCGAGTGATTTTACAGAGATTTGGCGCAACATTTGTCAGATGTTTTGCCAAATCGAAAAATTTTACTTAGTTTTGGCGAAACATTTAACAAGTTATGCCACTCATCGGAAGGAAAAAAGAGGTAGCTGAACTTGAACGCTACTACAATCAGGACAATGCTGTGTTCATTGCCGTATATGGCCGTCGTCGCATAGGCAAGACGTTTCTTGTCAACGAATTCTTCAAAAACGACTTCACTTTCAAAGTCACAGGAATCTCACCTGCGGAATATGAACGGAAACAGCTGACCAATCTTCAGTTAGCGAACTTCAATCTCGCATTGAACCATCATTCCGGCAAAGTATTCCCAGCACCGTCAAATTGGATGGAAGCCTTCAGACAACTGATAGAATATCTTGAAACCGGGAAAAAGAAGAAACGCCAAGTCGTATTCATAGATGAACTTCCATGGATGGACACCCCATATTCGGGCTTTCTGACTGCATTCGAATGGTTTTGGAACAGTTGGGGATCCAGCTGTAAGAATCTGATGCTGATAGTATGCGGCTCTGCCACATCATGGATTGTAAACAAAATAATAAACAGTAGAGGAGGACTGCATAACAGACTGTCCGGCAAGATTTTCCTGTCCCCATTCAACCTGAAGGAATCAGAGGAATTCTATGAAAGCAGAGGAATTGTGTGGGACAGATATGAGCAGTTGCAAGCATACATGATATTTGGCGGCGTCCCATATTATTTGTCTTTGCTCCGTAAGGAAGAAAGTCTTCCGCAGAACATAGACAGATTGTTTTTTTCAAGGAACGCAATTCTGGCAAATGAATTCGAAAATCTTTTCAACGCATTATTTGACAATGCAAAGGATTATATACGTACGATAGAGCAATTATATAAGAACAGGGCCGGACTTACCAGGAATGAAATCGCACAAAAACTGGGAGCCTCTTCTGGAGGAGGGCTGACAAAGATGATTGACAATATGGACCAGTGCGGTTTCATTGAAGGTATATCGAATGGAGGAAAGGTTAAGGATAAAATATATAAGTTGGTTGATTACTACTGTCTATTCTACCTGAATTTCGTAAAGAAAAATGATTTCCACGAAGAGCACTATTGGTCAAAAATATCAAATACTCCTGTCCATAACTCATGGTGCGGTTTTTCATTCGAGAGAATCTGCTTTTCACATCTTGAGCAGATAAAGAGAAGTCTAGGCATCTCCGGAATATTGACCAAGACATACGCCTGGCGGAGCCTTGCTTCCAAGCCTGCTGCACAAATTGACATGCTGATAGATAGGGAAGACAGGGTTGTGGACGTATGCGAGATGAAATACGCTTCAGCAGAATACACAATAACCAAAGCCGAAAATGAAAAGTTGCGGAATCGCATCGAGGCTTTCCGTTCCGAATCCGGAACGAGGAAGGCAATTCACCTCGTGATGATTTCTCCTTACGGAATACACAGGAACGCGTATTCTGGTGCTGTCACAAACCAGATAACTATGGATGCGTTATTTGAATAAGGTGTAATTAAAAAAAACGGTGTAAAAAAGACGACTTTTTTACACCGTTTTTCATTTTTTGTCGATTTGGTGTAAAAACTGGCTGTTATTTACACCGAATTATATGAGGGGAAGTCTATTCCAGGCCGCGGGCACGGATGAGGGCATCCGGGTCAGGATCGGCACCACGGAACTCGTGATAGAGGGTCATTGGCTCCTCGCTGCCGCCCTTCTCGAGGAAGAGGCTGCGGAACTTCCTGGCCATTTCAGGATTCCAGAGACCGTTGCTCTCCCAGTACTCGAAAGCGTCCTTGTCCAGGACCTCTGCCCAGAGGTAGCCGTAGTAGCCGGCACTGTAACCGCCACCGAAAGTGTGGTTGAAATATGTGCTGCGGTAACGAGGGATAATCTGGTCGATGAGACCCATTTCACGGCAGACATTCTTCTCAAACGCCTCGATATCAAGGTTGTTCCAGTCGGTGTCAGGACCGAGCTCGTGCCACTTCATGTCAAGGATAGACGCAGCGCAAAGCTCAGTGGTCATGAAGCCCTGGTTGAACTTGGCGGCATTGTTGATCTTGGTCACGAGAGAATCAGGGATAACCTCACCGGTCTGGTAATGGAACGCATATTTTGCGAGAATCTCAGGCTGGAACGCCCAGTTTTCATTGAACTGGGAGAAAGTCTCCACGAAGTCACGTGCAACGCTGGTACCGCTCACATCCACATAATGGCACTTGGTGAGAAGTCCGTGAAGGGCATGGCCGAACTCATGGAAAGCAGTCTGTACCTCATCGATGGTAAGAAGCTTCACAGTATCCTCTGGCTGGCCGAAGTTGCAGACATTGACAACGATAGGACGTATATCCTTTCCTGAAGCATCCACATACTGCTCACGGAAATTGTTCATCCATGCGCCGCCGCGCTTGGTGCTGCGCGGAAGATAATCGGTAAGGAAGATTCCGAGGAGGCTGTTGTCAGCATCGAACACCTTGAAGGTCTCCACCTCAGGATTATATACAGGAAGACCCTTTACAGGCTCGATCTTGATGCCATAAAGCATCTCGGCAGCCTTGAACACGCCGTTGCGGACATTCTCAAGCTGGAAATACTGCTTGGTGATGTTCTCATCGAGGTCATACTGGGCCTTGCGAACTTTCTCTGAATAGAACCACCAGTCCCATGGCTGGATGGTGCTTCCTGCAGGAAGAAGACCGGCAGCGATGTCCTTGTCCATGAACTCCTGCATTGACACAATCTCCTTCTTCGCTCTTGCGACAGCCTTGGTCATAATCTTCGAAAGGAATGCATCTACAGTAGCGTGGTCGTGAGCCATCTTGTCATTGAGAATCTGGTCAGCTGAGCAGTCGTAGCCGAGGAGCTGAGCCTTCTCGGTACGCAGGCGCATGATGTCCAGAAGCACCTGTTTGTTGTCATTGGCATTGCCGTGGCCGCAACGGGTAGAATAAGCCTTGAATGCAGCCTCGCGCTTCGCCCTGTCCTCACAGGTGGTCATGAAGAACGGATAGCTGGAAACAGGGATGCCTACCTCAGAAGCGAAGGCATTGTTCTCCGCGAGAAGGTTGTTGCCGAACTTCTGGGTAAGTGCAGCAAGCTCCGAGCTGATTTCCTTGAAACGGGCCTGCTCAGCTTCGCCGAGGGCTACGCCATTGTCAATGAAAGCATTGTAGAGTTTCTTAGTAACCATATACTGCTCACGGTCGAGGGATGCCGAATCGGCGAAGACGGCAGCCACTCTATCGAAGAGCGCCTTGTTCATGAAAATCTCATCAGAAGATGTGGTCACAAGTGGGGTAACCTCATCCATAACAGCCTGCATTGCAGGTGTGGCATCTGACTCGGAAACATTGTAGAGTACGCCCAATGTCCTTGCCAGCAACTTTCCTGAGAGCTCGTAAGCGGCTACGGTGTTCTCGAAAGTAGGGGCCTCGGTATTGGCTACAATAGCATTGACCTCGGCCTTCTGCTGCTCGATTCCGGCTTTTACGGCCGGCACGTAGTCAGAAAGTCTAATCTTGTCAAATGGAGGGAACTGGTCCTCTCCGGTCCATTCCGTAAGGAACGGATTCGATCCGCAAGCCGAAAGCATCATGATTCCTGCGCTTAAAATTGCAATTTTTTTCATAACGATTACTTAGTTGTTATTTCTACGCCATTAAGGTCAATGAGAGTGAATTGGACAGCGTTTTTATATACTGTTATGATACCCTTCATGTTCACTGTGGCGCCATCAAGAATCTTCTGGTCAATCTGAGTGTCAGCGAATTTCGCATAGCCGCTGGTGCGGACCTGGACATCTGTCGAACCCATCCTGAAGTACTGGCTGACAGCATAAGCATCAGCGTTCTTTATGAGAGTCGCCTTGATTTCAGGATCGGAAACCTTCTTGGAATAGTCAGCAACGTCACCGTCATCGAAGACGCCGGAATTCAAGTAACTGAGGAAGCCCTGCTTGGACATCGCCCAGGTCTTGATTCCCCATGAAGGGTCTTTGGCCGGAGTATAATTCTGTCCTGTAGAAGAAAGGAAAATCCTGTTTGAATTGGACTTCTTGTCTTTGTTGGAGTCAATGTAGATAAGGCAGAAAATCTCTCCTTTCGGATTCTTCACACTGCCATACTTCAATCCGTCGATTTCCACATAGCAACCGAGATTCTCTTCCTTGAGAAGGTCAGATTCAGCGACCTTCTTAGGAGCCAAAGGAGTATCAAGCTCTCCCCTGAACACGTGAGTGTCAATGATATACTGCACATCCAGATACGAAGTCTCGTACTCTCCGCTGGTGTCCTCATAACCGAGCTGGATCATTCCGTTATAGGCACCAAGGGTAAGACCGCTGCACTTCACATACACCCACTGGCCGAGCTTGTAATCATTGTAGAGGGAATTCTTTCCGATCTTGACCTCGATAGCGCCTGACGCATCCTGAATATAGATGCTCTTGTAGATATTGCCGGACCTGTCCTCCGAAATCACCTGTCCACCGATGATGATATTGTCTTCAATCTTGACAGGAGCATTCTTATACAGCGACTTGAGCTCCAGAATCGTCTTGTTCGGAGTCAATGTTACCGGCTTATAGACATCAGCCTTGCCGTAGTCTCCGGTAAATACCGGCTCCCACTCGTCGCATGAAGCCAGAAGCGTCAATGCGGCTGCAAATGTTCCGATAGCGTAAAATATCTTGTTCATAACTAGAATCTGAAATAAATGTTCAACATGTAGTTGATTCCGCTCATGTAGAAGTACTTGGAATCGAATCTGTAGTAACGCTCCTTGCTGACGGTCTTGTCCACGAGACGTGTCTGCTCATAACCGCCTGTACGGACATCCGTATTGTTCAGGATATTCTTCACCTGGAGGGAGAATCCGAGCTGGTAGTTCCTCTTGATGTACCAGGACTTGCCTACACTGGCATTGACAAGAACTGCTCCCTTGAACTTCTCCTGCGCGGCCATATAGTCGATCTCTGCGGCGGTGATGGTGCCGTCAGGGCCGGCGGTAGCCATGTCAGTCCTGTAGAGAGGGTTCATGTCGAGGTATGCCATACCGAAGTAATCGACGTCGGCATCCACGAACCAGTAGTTCTTGTTCCATGCGAGACCGAGGCTGGTTGCAAGCTGCGGAGTGCTTGAAACATAATGCTTTACAGTCTTTCCTTCAGCATTAGGATGGCTCTTCCAGTAAGGAATCTCCACGCCATAGGTCTCACTTACGACAGCAGCGCTGTTGTCATAAGTCTGGTACATGGTAGGATTGGAAGTATATACATACTGGCCGTAAGCGACTACTCCCTGGAGGGAAAGGTTGTTCACCGGAAGAGGAACCTTGAATCCGAGTTCCATTCCGACGTGGCGCTCATCCATGCCGCTCATCGCGAAGTTGGTAAAGGAGTTCTGGGAATCGTCATAGAAGCTCATGACCTTGGACTGGTCCTTGATGGTCGTATAGTAACCGGTGATACGGACATCATAGCCGGAGTTGCTGTACGCATAGTTCAAGTCAGTGGTGAAGGTCTTGATGGTCTTCACGTCCGGAACGATGGAGTTGCGGGTCCTTGGCGACACGAAAGTCTGGTTGAAGGTAGGCGCATCTGTCATATATGCCACATCAGCATAAATCCTGTGGCCGCCTCTTACGACATAGCTGAGGTTCAGCTTGCCGGCTCCAGTGATGAAGTCCTGCACCTTGGACTTGCCGAGAGATGTAATCGCCTCATTGGTAATAGGATCGTAGGTTGTGATAACCTTTCCGTCATAAGTCATCGGCTGTCCGTTGGCATCGAGTCCAGGGAAAAGTCCCTTTCTCACGAGACCCTCTCTCCAGAACTTGTCATAACCGATACGGCCAGAAAGGGCAGCCTCGAAGCCTCCGACAGTAACCTTGCCGGAAGCCCAAGCCTCTGCGCGACGGATGTTCGCGTAATAGTCATAGCCGTACTTGTCGCCTTCTTTCAATGTCTGGGCCTTGCCGTTCTTCATCCAGTAATCCAGATCGTTCTGGTACATTGTCACAGAAGCGGCGTAATCCCTTTCCGCAAACTGGTCAATGTTAACGTAGTAGTCTCCTCCGAGGAGGTCATCCAGCACCTTGTAGTACTCGGTCCTGTTCCATTTGTATGAAACGCCACCGGCAAGAGAGAAATATCTGGAAGGAGTCCACTTCGCATTGGCATTGAAATTCAAATCCTGCTGGTCAGTGCGACGCTCCTCGATAACGTACTTCGAGCGGTTGCCGTCAGCGGTCGAGTTCATCGAGTTCACAGCGTAGAGCCTGTCCCAATTGATATGGGTAATGCTCGGGATATCTGACTCCCATGCATCCTTTGCCCACATGGCCTTGGCAAGATTGACACGGTTGTAGTCAGAATTCTCCATGAAGAAATAGCTCGGAAGATTTCTGTAATAGTCCGGCCTAGGGTCTGCCGCATCATACCAGTCGAGAGCGGTATAGCCATTCTTTCCGAAACGGTAAAGCACTGTTGCAGAAGCCTTTACCTTCTTGGATTCAGGAGTGAAATCATACTTGAGGATAGCGATAGGCTCATGGGTTTTCTTCACGCGGGCATTGCGGACCTTGCCGTTGTAATAACCCCAGTTGGAGTTGTACATGTTGTCGCCCATGAGGTCGTAAACTTCCTGTGTAGAACCGTTCTGCGCACCTCTCTGTCCCGGAGCGGCCATGAAGGTAAGTCCGAGTTTGTGCTCGTCGCCGAACTTCTTCTCCACTGAACCGTAGTAGCCGAATGAACGGTAGTAAACGCCCTTGATCCAGTCATTTCCGCCAAGTCTGGCAGAAGCGCTGAACGCATAGGCCCAGCCGTTGTCGAGCTCGCCTGAAGAATATGTGAGCATCAGACGGAGTCTGTACAACGCGCTGTTGGTCAATACGCTACCCCTCCATCCGGTACGGACCTTTGAAGCCATAGGGTCAATGTTGGTGAGGCCGTTGTAGCCGCCGAATCCATAATCTGAAACCTCGGCACCGTTCACCGTCTCCTTGCTGCGTGTAGCCTCATTCAGACCGCTCCACAATGAATATGGAGTATAGCCTGTGATGGCATCATTCATCTTCACGCCTGCAAGATATACATCCTGGGACTCGCTGGAGTAACCGCGGACTCTGAAACGCACAGAGCTGAAATTGAAGCCTGCGATATTGTTGAACACGTCGTTCTGGCCGAAAAGGATGGTCGGACTGTCCTGATAGCCGGAATCGTCCAGGTCGAACTCGGTGAAACTTGCGTCATCGACTTCGCTCACCTTGCGGGCCGGGGTCAATGACAGTTTGAACATATTCTTCACGTAACCGTCATTGACAGTAACATTGATTCTGGATTCCAGATAGTCAGGAGTCTTGATTACGAGGTCGTACATACCGTCCTTCAATGAAGGAATCATGAATGTTCCGTCAGGTGCGGTCTTGACTTCCGCGATTTCTTCCGCTCCTGAATAAAGTTTCAGGACGGCTCCGTCGACTGCTGTCTTGGAAGACCTGTCCACGACCGTTCCCTTCACACCGCCGGTATATGTCTGTGCGGACATGACCAGGGCTGCGAACAATGCCGGGATGGACAAAAGCTGTTTTTTATTCATATCTCTTGTATTGTCATTTTGGACCGGCGGAGCGACCTGTTCGGGAGAACGCCACCGCCTGCCGTGATTATTTGTTGCTTACTATGATGTATGTCGGATAATGGTCACTGTAGCCGCCGATGAAGGTCCCGCTTGAAAATGTACGGAAAGGTGTGCCCTTGTACTGGCCCTCCTGCTGGACCATGAAAGGCTGGCTGAAGATACGGCCATAATACTGCTTCTTCACAATCGGCTGGATAGACAACTGCCCCTTAGGAGCATTGACCATTGCCTCATTGACGAGGATGATGTCATAGATATTCCATGTGCCCCTGTAGGCAAGTGAGCCGTAGCCCGCCTTCAACATTGAAATGAACGGTGAGAAGAAATCGTACTGGCCCACTTCGGAAACGGATTCCTTTCCGTGCATGAAAGTCGTCATGCTCTCGTCGGTAGGGTTGTCGTTCATGTCGCCCATCACCATAATCTTGATTCCCGGATACTCCTTCATGAGCTTAAGTGCGTGGTCATAAATGATTTCCGCGCCGCGTGACCTGAGGTCCTGACCCTTTCCGCCGATACGTGACGGCAGATGGGCCACATAGAATGCGAACATTTCGCCGTCAAGCTTTCCGCGGACCATGAGGATGTCACGGGTACGGAAATAGTCCTGCGCCTCCTTGTCCATGCTGAACGTGATGGCTGTGGAATTGAAATCGAACAGAATGGACTGGCTTTCCTCGACCGTGAAATGCTCCGGACGATAAAGCAGGGCCACGTCCACGCCTCGTCTGTCAGGTCCGTCGTAATGGACAATCTGATAGTTTGCAGCCTCGATTTCAGGCTGGTTCACGAGGTCTTCCAACACGTGTCTATTCTCTATCTCACTGAGGCCCAGCACAGTATGGAAAGTCTTGTTCTCCTCGGCCATCGCCTTGATTACCGTAGCGATGTTGTGGAGTTTCTTCTCATATTTGGCCTCTGTCCACTTGTTCTTGCCCTCAGGAAGAAACTCATAGTCGTTCTTTCCGTCATCGTGGTACGTGTCGAACAAGTTCTCGACGTTGTAAAAGCCAAGAACATAGCGTTTTGGACCACCGGCGTATGCTGATACCGAAATCAGCACCAATGCCAGAACTGTGTAAATTATTCTTTTCATTGTCAATGTTATTGTTTTCGTCGCTTGCGTTACCACCACCAACTGATGGTCTTAGGGTCCTGAGCCTCGACCTTCGCCGCAGCCTCCTTGCCTATAAGGTTCGAAAGGTTAGGGTAAAAGTCAATGCCGGTTTTCTTCTCAAGTTCGTCAATGGAAATCGCATATTCCTTGAAGTTGCTTCCATCACCGTAATCCCTGTGTTCCAGAAGGATCGCACAGCCCATATAGCCTGCGAATCCGAGCGTCGTGCTCTTGCTGTATCTGAGCACAGCCTTGTAATAATGCGAAGGAACCGTGATTTTCTTGCCTACGTTATCGAGGGCATATTCAGTGCTCAGTTCTGTAAGACAGCCCGTTACGACATAGCAGGTATCTGAGCTGCCGGCCCATGAACGTACCTTTCCCTCAAGATTGGCCCAGAAATGCTGATTCAATTCTGAAAGCTGCGGAGTCATGTTGGTACCATAGAAAGTCGCCTGATTGGCTCCGTTATGCAGCCTGTCTGCCGACGGCAACTGATGGCCCCTGTCGTAGTGTCGGGATGAAGTGCTCCTGAAACCACGCATATACAGCACCGGCTGCTGTTTCTCAGAAAGATATGGATCCACTCCCCAAGCATTTGTGCGGCTGCCCGAACCGATATTCCATCGGCTGAGAGGGTAAGCTACCCACGGAGCGACATAGTTGTCGTAATCCCATGAATATGAGTAGTTTCTGGTTCGTACCGGCCCGATGGTCATGGAGTGAGAGAACCGTCCCAACTTAGTCCCCTCAGGAATTTCAGGGATTTCCAGCCAACCCACTTTTCTAAGGTCCGGACAGCCCTCCGGGACAACAACTTCCCCGGAACCGCCTGATTCCTTCGTTCCCTGCTGGGTCAATGCCACTGTCGTCCTGTTTCCGTCTGCGGTCAATTCCAGAATTGCCGTGCGCGCAGACTCGCCGTTATTCTTCTCGACTGTCAGGATTACGTTGGACATGCTGCCATATCCGCTGGACGGCTTTACACTTACCCAGCTGAGTGGCCCGCCTGACTGGTCCTTTACGGCAATGCTCCAATTTCCGGAAGCGGTAACGGACATGAACTGGTCACCTCCCGTAGCCTCTACGGTATTGACCCTGACCGCGATTTCCGGCTTTACTTGCGGGTCATTTCCTTCACAGGAATATATAAAAGGCACTGACACCATAAGTGCCAATGCCCATTTCATTATTTTGTTCAATGTTTTTTTCACGTAGCATCAATGCTTGTGGAAACGTCCTATTCTTCGTTTCCTTTAGACGGACAAAGGGCAACCCGGTTTTTCCGGGCACCCTTTATAGTCTATCATTAAATTGAATTATAAGGTATTACTCCGCCCTTATTGCAAAAAGTATAGCTCTTGCATTTGTTGTGGTCGTTACTGTAACCTCTGTTTCAGCCTCCAATTTGGCAGGAAGAGTGATGGTGTACTTATCGGTATCTTCAACTGCCAGTTTATAAGGGGAATTACTTGTAGCACCCTCATTAGCGGCCAAGGCCTGAGTAGCTACCTGAGTTTCGCCCACTGACGCCTTAATAGTCGCGGTTTTTCCCTTCCATGCCACACCGTAGAAAGATACTTTGGTAGTACCTGCCGGAATCTTCAATGTTGCAGTTCCGGCTTTCTTGGCAGTGCCGAGTTTCAGGACAGGAACATCTGCGACACCATTGACAGTAGCCTTTTCACTATAAGCATTTGTTCCAAGTGTCCATTCAACGCTACTTGAGAAGTCCTCAGTTCCGGCAGCAGAAACTCCCTTATGGGTAAGAGTTACAGTGTATGACTTGGTAGCGACCTCAGCTGTTGTCGAAACGGTAAGTTTCACAGTCACGTCCTTATCAGTCGTGTTCTCTGCAAATGATACAGTTACAGTGCCATTGCCGTCACCCGATTCAGGAGATACCGTATAAGCGGCATTGTCAGAAGCGACAGTCCACTTGACATTGCCTCTTACGTCGAAAGAAACCGACTTGTCAGCAGCTTTTGCAGTAAGTGTCTCTGTGCTTACAGAGAATTTAGGGGTATCTGATACGACTTCCTCTACTTTAGTGGCAACTACCTGATAATGAGGATTTCCGCCGACATACCATCCTTCTACTTTGATGTCGCTGCCGACAAAACCTTCCATATCTCCTGTATAATAAGAGCAAGAAAGGTCCTTAGCAGTATAGCTTCCTACGAAGATATTATAGAATTTACCGCTCTTCTTCACAGTTCCTGTGAATGATACATAAGTCACAGCTGTCGGAGCGTCTTCTTTCATTTTCGCTTCGGTAAGTTCCAGAGGAGCAGGATATGTTACAGTGTTGCCGCTGGAAACAACAGTTGCAGTAGGGGTAGTAATCTGCATAAGGCCATTGTGCTTGCCGGTAGTACCGGTAACATTGATCTTATCGCCTACCTTTACCTTTGGATCGGCATTTGCGAAAACAAGGATACTTCCGGTTGCGTCAGTAATCACATAGCTCTTGAGAGTTACGCCCGTAACCAATACATCCTTAAGGTCGATTGCAGCGTTCTCTGCGCCTGCCGCAATCTCTGCGATGGTGCCTGCACCAGGAGTCGGCTCCGGGGTTTCGCCACCGCCTGTACCGAGGTCAACGCCCTTTGAGAAGTCAATGACAGTACCTGCTTCAGCTGCAACACTGAGGTCGAGGTCATCCACCATATATGCGCTGGCAACTGAAGCCGTCATATATACGTACAAAGACTTGGTGCCCGCAGGAACCGTGAATTTAGTAGATGCGAGATCCCAACGTCTGCTCTTGTCGCCATTAGGGAAAGCATATTCAAGAGCCACCCACTTCTGACCGTCGTTGCTGACATATACCAGGAACTCATCGTGCTTGAAAGTATTGTCAGCAGCCTGATACAGATTCCTCTCTGAACCAAATGAGAGAACATAGTTCACAGTATTCTCAGGAAGGGTGATATTCTTTACCTGGAAATAGTTCTCCTTTGCAAACCAGAGATAATTCTTGCCGGAACCAGGATAATCAGAATAAGTTCCGTTGGAAGCACCTGAAGATGTCTGACGTGCACTCATTCCATTGAAAGCATAATCTATAGAAGATAATCCGCTTCCGGTTTCATTTTTCCAGCCGTCGAAAGAATCGAGATATGTCTTCCATCCGTCCTCTGACTTAACGGCATCCGTTTTATCAAAGTCATTGTGATATACTACGAGATCAGCCGCAGAGCCAGTACCCTTCTGCTTTACTGTCAATGTCTTGGTATCGTAGCCGATAGAGAATTTCAATGCTGCCTCACGGTCCAGTCCTGTATTGCCGAGCACTGAAATTGTTACGTCCATTCCGTTTGGATCTTTTCCATTCTGCGGGTCAACAGCGATCCATTCAGGGCAGTTGCTCAGGAACCACTGTCTTGTAGATGCAACCTTTATAGTCTCTGAAGACGCCTCCTGCTGAAATTCTATGACATTCTTCGAAAGATTAATTTCCGGAAGTCCTTCCGGTTCATTCTTATCACCGCAAGACTGTGCAAAAAGCATGGCAGCCAACGCAAGTGAACCCGAAATCAATGTTCTGATTCTCATGATGTGTGTGCTTATATTTTAAACAATTAAAAATATCCTTACTTGAATAGTTTACAAAGATAATTATCCTATATGAAAGAAACAAACTAAATCGTATTACATTTACATGACTATCATGCTACAAGTCACTTACATACACTTCACGTACACAGACACATATGGACAGAAAAACGGGCAGCCCCGACTTGGGACCGCCCGCATAATATCATATCTTCAAATCAATTACTTGATGAGGACATTCTTAAGCTCGTATGTAGGAGCAACAGAAGCAGTTCCGACATACTTGAATGCAATCTGAATCTTGGAACCTACAAAATTCTTGAGATCGAAATCACCGGAATTGACAAAAGTCCACTTGGATGTCGATGTAGGATAATTAGGCATGGTAATCAGTGTCCAATCAGCGCCAACTTTCTTCACATATACGAAGATGTGATCGGTAGCATTGTCTGAACCTATAAAGTTCATTGCGTGATCGAAGTTAAGGGATGCTTCCTTAATCTTGGTAAGGTCAATCTCCGGAGAAATCAGCCAAGACTCTGACGCAAGATTCTTGCCTCCGACAAATGAAGAAGCCTTCATGTAACCTCTCTCGGTATCATGCTTCCAAACGTAGCTGGAACCCTCAGGGAGTGTCACGTCATTGATGGTGAACTTGCCCATAGATGTCAGGAATGACTCTACGAAGTAAGCAGCAGGAGCCTGAGTAATCTTGCAATCGCCTTCAGATGACTGCTTTGCAGTGCTTGAAGAGAACTTGACTACAGCAACACGCTCAGTAGCAGCCTCATTTGCAATAGTTGAGAATGATACAAGTGCAGTATCAGCAGGATTTGCATCGATCTTGGTAGGCTCGCCCTTCTTGTAGGTCATGCCCTTGAATGTAAGCCATGGGCAATCCTCAGGGAGTGTCACGAATACACCGCTGCCCTTGTAAGCCACCTTAACTGTAACATCAGAAGCAGTCTTAGGAACTGAAACTGAAGGAGTCATGACCTTCATGAGAGACTTCTTGATGCTGAGTACGGTAGCATCGACAACCTGCCTTGTGCCTTTATAGTCACCGATAGGTCCTTCAAGCTCGATGATGTCACCGACTTCGATTCCAAGGCTTGAGAAGTTCTTCTTAGCACCCTTCTTGTCGAGTGTACCATAGATATAAAGTGAACCGGTGTCGTCTGTAAGATACCAGTTTCCGTAAGTCGTGTTCTCGATGGATGTGCAGGTACCTTTTACCTTTACATTCTTGCCTACAGGTGACTCATTAGCTTCCTTGCAAGAAACTGTCACAGCTGTGAGGGAGCCCTGACGGACTCTGATGAACTGCTTGCTTGCACCTGCCTTAATGGTAAGCTCGAGCTCACGTCCACCGGCTGACTCTGCAGCAGTGAAAGTCACAGTGCTCTTGCCGGCCTTTCCTGACATGGCGTCAGCAGCGAGCCAAGATGGAGTCTGGGACTTGATCTCACCAGTCTTGTTGTCTCTGACGATAACATCCGGCCAGTTGTCATTGGTAACGAATTCCCAATCAACGTTGGCGTCGATATCGAGGGTAATCTTACCACCGTTTACAGGCATTGACATATATGACTCGGAGAGCTTGATATTGTCAAGGTACCCTACCTTCTCATCTTCACATCCGATGAATGCGAAAGATGATGCCAAAAGGGCGGTCAATAAATATTTAAGTTTCATAATATTCTGATACACGATTAGTTAAACATATATTTGATACCAATTGAAGCATACCAGCACTGACCGATTGCAGTATATGGAACGAATGTCTTGACACCACTCTTGACAAGTGCAGGAGTAGAGAATACTGGATAGCCCTCGCTGTCGGTAGAATCATACTTGAGGATACGGCCCTCGTTCAAATCAGGGTTCATATACTTGGCTACACCCCACTTGGAGTTGAAGAGGTTCATGAGGTTCTTCACGTCGAGGCTGAGCTGGAGAGTATTGGTTGTCTTGCCGACCTTAATCTTGAAATCGTGCTTGTAGCTTACATCTACTCTGTGAACCCATGGAGAATATACGCTGTATGCTTCAGCATATTCGCCCTGGTGCTTGCTGAGGTACTTGTCGTTGTGTACGTACTCCATGAAGCGGTCACGGTCGTTGTCAGAAACGAAACGGAACTGTTTGTCTGCAACTTCCTTGTCTGTAGGGATATACAATGCGTCGTATGCGTAGCCGTCACCATTCATGTCGTTTGCAGTCATGTATGAATAGTTGTAGCCGCCTCTCCATGTTTCGTAAATCAAGCTGAAGTGGTTTCCGCATTTGTCATGGTGTGTGAGAGATGCGATGAAACGGTCAGGTGTAACGTACTGTGAGTTGTGGAGAGGAATGTTGTTAGGACCGGCAACTGTCGGAACGTAAGTGAATGCAGACTCTGCGGCAGAACCAGGCATACCGGTAATTTCCTTGGAAGCGGTATGGGTGTATGCAGCCATGATGCTGAGGTTCTCGATAGGACGCATATTCACGGTAAGGTTTGCAGAATATCCGTATCCCTTGTGGGTGTTCTCGAGGACGAATGCCTTTGTTCCAGTTCTGAATGTAGAAGGGAAGATAGGACGATTGTCAGCACCGTGCCATCTGGTGTAGCCCTCAACAGGGATGATGCTCCAGTCTGACATCATGACTCCGTTCACTGTCTTGTTGTAGATACCCTCAGCAGTGATAGAGAATGGGAATGATGTAGGGAACTGGTAATCTACAGCCAATGAAGTCTTCCATACCTGAGGCATCTTGAACTTGTGGTCAACTGCAGAGATTGATGAAGGAACAGTTCCTTTGTCAGGAGAGATTTCAGCAGGATAGCCGAGACCTACGAGCTTGTCGAGGAGAGCCTGGCCGTTTGCCTTGCCGCCGCTGGTAACGAGACCGCCCTTGAACTCATCCATAGAGAATCCGTTCTTCTTGGCATTGGTAGCATTGATCTGTGCCTGATACTGAACCATACCTGAGTTTGTAGGCATGTTGGTGAAGAATACGAGAGGCAGACGGCCTGAGAAGAGACCGGTACCGCCACGGACTGTGAGGGTCTTGTCCTTCAATACGTCCCAAGTGAAACCGATACGAGGTGAAACGGTAACCTTGCCTGAAGGCCACTTGCCTGTGTCGATGTTACGTACGTTGTTGTTATGATCGTAGTAGTCAATGGCTTTGATCTTGTTGTTTGTCATAAGATCACCATTGTCGAAGAAGAGACCGTCGAAACGGATACCGTAGGTAAGCTTGAAGTTCTCAGCTGCACTCCACTCATCCTGAGCGTAGATACCGAGCTTGTGGAACTGAACTCTTGCAGCAGGGTTCTTCTCTCCGCCGTAACCGTAGGTAAGGCAGACAACCTCAGGAGCCGCACCGTTGATGAAGTCATCTACGCTGAGGTAACGGTAGTAACCTGTTCCGTTTCTCATGTAAGCGTTGTCAGCCATCTGATATTCATAGCTCAGACCTGTGGTAAGCTTATGGGTTCCGAAGTAGTATGTGAGGTCATCCTTCACATTTGCAATTGTGTTGTGAACTGCGTTGTTCCATGTGAAGAGCTCGTATCCGAGAGAGATGTACGGGGTGTTTGTACCTGTACCGTCCATGATGTCAATGAATGGGAACTCGCTTGAGTTTGTTCCTCTGACGTCGTCAAGTTTAGAGAAGGTGGCAAGCAGCTGGTTTGAAAGGTTGTCGTTGATACGGCTGTTCAAATCCAATGATGCTGAGTGCACGATGTTCTCCATTGAGTACATGGAGTTTGCGTATGACATAGAATAGAGGGAGGTACGTGAGAATGCAGAACGTGTACCACCGTCCATTGAAGATGCGTTAGGAGCTGACCATGAAACATTGTTGGTATAGTTGTAACGCAATGCGAGGTGATTCTTGGAATTGATGTTCCAGTCGAGTCTCGCGAGGAGTTTCTTGTTGCTCTCGTCAGCTGGGAAGCTTGTGAAAGAACCTGTGTCATAACCATATTTTTCCTTCACGTGGGCAGATACTCTCTCCATATCGGCTACAGTAGCGTAAGAGAGGTATTTGGTAGCATCAGGAGTAACGCTTTCGTCTGCTCTTGCTCTCCATCTGTTTGCTACAGAAGGAATCTGTGACAACTCGGCATTGACAAAGAAGAACAGTTTGTT
>OQVZ01000148.1_pt1 | contig 25192 bp, 46 predicted proteins | sample 1691571 | NCBI WGS metagenome assembly OQVZ01 (sample SAMN03418261, study PRJEB22391) | human gut metagenome | biome: human-gut; feature: organic feature; material: feces | host: Homo sapiens | place: Tanzania | collected 2013-01
GCCGTATTCTTTTCAGCTCCATTTGCTTTGCCTCGACAAAACCCTGAATCCTCCTTACGTATTGAGATTGTCGCCGTAAAGCTTCATCAAGCCGCATATCATAACCTTTAAGCCAGTACAAAATACGGCTATGTTTGCTTAGCCTGTTCTCTGAGCCACGCATCCAACCTTCACGAAACGCCCAACGTCCCGTCCAATAAGAATGATACTTGCGCCTTTTATGTCTGCATAACGAACGATAAACGTTATAAACGTAACCCGCCTTAATTATCTTCTTTGCTAATCTTGATTTCATATTCTTTTCCTTCTTTTGCTTTATTGTCGAATACGTTGCCGATAATTTTCCAAAACCGCAATCGGTCTTTTACATTCTGAGGAACAACATCTGCCCCCATGTATGACTTTATACCACTAAGCTTAAATGCTCCATGTTTGAAAACGACAGTAACATGAAATTCGTAAGCAATACATTTGTGACAAATATATAGGAGAATGTCCCCCTCGTATATTTCCTTGCCGTCATTATCTTCCAGTCCAGTATATTGCCCTACAGTCTCTGGGTCAACCTCATACCCACCAACCATAGTGCGAGGCGTTAAGCCAGTTGTTGTCACTTTTTGGTTGTGAACCAAGTCACCATATCGCCAAGTGTCAGTGAAGACATCTTTGCCACGAAATTTAATTGTTCTCATAGTTCTATGGTACTTATAATGAAAACCTTTCAGTTTTCTTTCCGTTAATATATTCTTCTTGCCAGACTTCGTTATAGTCACTGGTGTTGTCTTTGTAATGACACACTATAACTACTTGTGCCAGTCCAGCGTCAAGAGTCTCTGTTTCTTTGAAGCTGTTACAGTCAGCCCCGAGCTGCTTTGACCAGTCCTTTGCTGTTTTTACGGCTTGCTTATAACTTGATGCTGTTATGAAGTCAACGCTTTCATAATCATCATCCACGCTGCCTTTAACATGTTGCTTCAGTGCTACCTCATATTGATATTTAATTGTTCTCATAATTGTTTTGGTTTAACGATTGCTCTTTGGTTTTACTTTTGTATTGCACTCTCATCTGGTTTGATGCGATACTCATAGTGTTGTAAGTCGAATTGCCCATCAAACACAATATCCACTTCACCCCAAGGTGCAAACTTCATATTCTTTCGTCTGCACTCTACAGTTCTGCCTTCTGCGTATCCTTGTATTATGGGCAACATGGCTTTCAAATCTTCTTTCATTACTTATTCCTCCTTAAGTTCTACAGGTTCATCATCCCAAGATAATTCTCTTCCAATAAGCTTCTTTATGCTGCCTTTGGGAAGATTTATGCAGCCACAATATTTATCATCTATCCATTCGTGTTCAAATATGTCATTTTCATCAAAATAGAACACGTTTTTGCTAATTCTTCTATGCGGCTTATTGACGAACACAAGTTCTTCACCACTATATCCTACACATACCCATGCCATAACTATATCTTTTTAAGTTTTATCTTTATTGCCTTCAAATTTCTTTCACCTCCATCCCAGAAGCATGAACGTCTAAGATAGAAAGGTTGACCTTTAAGCCAAGGGAACTTATTATAAAAAGCCTTCCATTTAGCCCTTCCTGCCGTCAAAGAAGGCACTTCAATACAGCTTCTAATATAGCAGCTACCAAAGACTAACGTATTATCACAAACGTTTTTATCCATAATTATTCCTCCTTTATGCCGAAGGGCGTGCCGTCAGCAAATGTGTAGAATTTTGAAATGCTACAAAAAAGCCAACCCGTATTACCATTTAAAGCTATTTGGTCAACCTCAGTCTTGTTAATTGCCGTAATTAATGTGTAATGACCATCTTCTTTGTCCTTGAGCCATCCGAACGGCTGATGCTTCTGCATTTCCTGCCAGCACTCTTCTGCGTTAGCAAATGGGCGGTACTTGGGTTCTGACTTGATGCGATACACTTGAGGGTCTGCATTAAAATTAAACTCACAATTCTCACCTTCTCTACCATACCATAAGCCATCTGAAGATTTTACTTGTATAGTTTTACCTTCTGCGAATGCCTGTATAATAGGCAGCAGCTCTTTTGCTTGTTCTCTGTTCATTATTTGTCCTCCTTGTTTAATTCGTCTTCAAGTTCTTTACATCTATCTTTGTAATACTGTAGCTTGCCGTTCAGCGTATTGCAACGAGACTTCCATTTTCCAATGTATGTAATTGGATAGAGCAGGAATTCGAGATTTCTATCCCAAAATTGAAGATAATCGTTAATAATAAAATCATCAGTCAACCCCCTACACAAGGCATACGGAACATACAGTATTAATGCTATAATCAGTACTGGTGTCATAAGTATTGCCGACACAACATTTTTAATTATGGTTTTTATGTTCATTGTTAGTCCTCCATGAATATTTTAATAAAGGTTTCTACTTCTTTCAAATACTGTCCACCACTATCCTTTTCAAGTTCAATCATTTTTTGTTTACTAAAGTTAGCGGTTTTTATCATTTCGACGGTAGCCACACTTTCAAGCTTCTGTATTATTCGGGACTGTATCAACAACCATGAACCTCTCTCGAAATCTGTGATACGGCTTTTTTTGATTTCTTTTTCGGCTTTCAGGCACAAACCGCACAGTTCGCGCATTTCTTTTTCAAGCTGCTCAAAGGTATATTGCCTCCAATGATAGCTAAGATATGAACCTTTGCCTACAGCTTCCTTTAATATATCTTCGTTCATTGTTCTTCCTCCAATTCCATCTTCGTGTTTATCAAATAATTCTTTTCGTATTATTACTATTTGTATTTATGATTATACTTCTTGATTGCGTCCTTGCGAGACGTAGCCATTATTTGTCTGCCCTTGATAATGAAACAGTGTTCTTGCTTGGGTTGAGGTTTGAGGATAGGGCGAGGTTTTAAATCTGACAGCCGCATAGGTAAATCCTCATCGGACATGTCTTTGTATACATCGAATATGTCTTTGTATACAGCTAAACTAGCCATTGCCAAATTCAATGTTGTTTGTAATAATTTCTTACTCATTATTTGTTTATTTTAGTAATACTATCTGTAATGACCTGTTCACTACGCTTGGCGAGTGTGCCATCTTTCTTTTGGCGATACGCGAAAATCGTCGGGGATATAGATGATGTGTCCCAAAAAAGCAATCTGTCAACCCAATAAAACTTGCCTTCTTTGTCTACACACTTATCGCCTGGTTGTATTGGGTAGTTGGCAAGATATTCATCTTGCAGCTTTTCTATTTCCAGGTTAATAACCTTCTTCTTGTTCACTAATGCTCTTAAACGCTCTTTAATTTCTTCTTGTGTCATAATGTTTTTGTTTTACCTCTCCCTTCTGCCAGGGAGAGGATGGTTAGTTACTCTGTTACTTCAATGTACTTAATAGGATTGTTTGGATCAGCACAACATGCATGTTGAAGACACTCAAACTTACCCTCATACACACATCCCTCACATTCAAATGTAGGGTCTGGAACTTCCTTAATCATAATCTATCTATATCCTTTACAGGATGGTTAATCAATCTTCTACAATAAACCCATTTTCAGTGCAAGTATCAATAGCTCTAATTGCTATCCAAATGGCTTGCTTCTGTTCTTTGTCTGCAAGACTGCTCCTAATCTCACACAACTTTCTCTTTGCTTCTGTTGCTTTCATATTCTTCTTTTCTTATCCTCTCCCTGGTGACAGCAGGGAGAGGATGGTTAGTTAATTATTTTCTATATTAGCGTTCTGCGAGTTTTTATTTTATCAAAAATTGACCGACAATATACATCTGCTTTGTGTGAAGCTACAAGTAGGCGATAATCAGCTTTCCCTTTCTGATGAAAAACTACGACGCAACGTCGTATCTCCCATTTTTGTAACCAATACTTATTTTTGCATGGCTTTTTACCGAATTTATTGCAATACCATTCATATAAAGGGCTTGCCTTCACTATTTTCTTTGCTAATCTTGCTCTCATAAACTTGTATTTTTAATGCTCTGTTATTCCGTAGACTTCGGGCAACTTTATAGACATATCTCAAATGTAGTCATGTCGGGATTTGTCGATATATTGCCACACAAGTGCATTGTGGCACAAGTTCCTTTAATCTCAAAATGTTTGAAAATCTCCGAAACAAGTTCCTTTCCATATACAGCTATACAATCATCATACTTTCGTTCTTGTATAGGAAACCCGTCCGTACTATTAAATATAAACATCATCTTGTTCGATACCTTACTAAGGTACAAGGCAAGATATTTATGTTCTCTTACTTTGGGCTTTAGAAGAGAACTGAAACAGAGTGAATAAACCGCCTTATTGTTTTTGGTGGCAGGTCTGTTTACTATTGTAAACTCGTTAACCGCTTTCTTATACACTCTTTTATGTTTCTTTGGAACTATCAAAGTTCCGTTAACCTCAAGAACTTTCTTACCAATGTTTGTTTCCATTTTGATGTCTTATTTTATTGTTGTGTATTAATATTTTCTTTTGTTCTCCTTTGCAAGTCTTCTTTCGTATGCTCTACGCTGTTGACGTGTCATTTGCGCATAGTCGAAGGTACTGTTTGGTTGAGGGGGCTTGTGGTGGTTCGGGTACAACTGCTTCTTGGCTGTATAGATTCTCTTGGAATTTCTCGAACTGCTCCATTGAAATAATATGCTGTTCTGCGTATTCTGCGTATTCATTGCGGAGCTGCTTTACTCTTTCTAAATCCTTAGCTTTGTTATTTTATTAGTTCGAACTCGTAGACGAAGACGTAGGGGTTGGATGCCCATGTGCCTTTGCCGGAGATTTTATCTATTAGAGCTGCGTAGGCTTCTCGTGGGGTACTGTATAGAGGCTTTTCGTATGGGATGTAAGAATAGATTTCACCATTAGCTCCCTCTCCATGTTGCTGCACGACACCCTCAGCAAAACAGTCCTCGTAGCTGATTTCTTGCAGACGCTCGGCACGGATATTGGTAATACGGATGCGGTAAGGCATTAGGTCAGCCTTGACGTACATTTTGTTTTTCCAACCTTTAGAACAACATATTTCCAATATCTCCTTATCGTTATAGGCTCTAACTCTATCGAATCCTAACCTTCTGTAGGATTGTGCAATGGCTACTTCCTCACCTATCTTGTAACGTGAACGGGCTATTTCATCAATTCCGCGAAAGAGGGCAGCTCTTCCGAAATTTTTCGGTTCGACGCAAATGCCACAATCAATGTTTGTGGCATTGCCAGTGTAGGCAATACGCCTGGTCTGTGTCTTGCGACCATCAAGTACAGCCTGTGTGAGGCCGTACTTGTCGTTGAACATAATCTTTTGCATACGCTGTTATTCTAAGTTTACCACTTCTTTTCCTCGCCACCACTCGTCCTCAACGAAACGGATGTCTTGTCCGTTGATGAGTACGTCGGTGTCGCCTATGCGCTTTTGCAAGGATTGTAAAGACGTGATTAGTTGTGATATTGTCATATTCTATTTTAAATCTTTAGATTTGCATCCAAGCCCAGTGCCCAAAGTATGTGCTGGAGCTCGTGGACGTACTTTATCCTGTGTATGGTTTCACCTTTAAAAGTAACATACACCCATTCGCTATTAGGAGTGCAGATAACTTCGATGAAGTGAGCTTTGTGACCATAAATGTATGTCACCAGTTTATCTCGCTCCCACCCGTTCTTTTCGAGGATTTCGGGAGTAAGAGGGATAGGCTCAATGTTGCAACACCATACTCCCCAATACCAACCATCATCTTCAATGGTATTCAGAGTAATGGCACCTTTCTTTTCTTTGTACTCCCTTAGTGAGTCTATATCAGTCACCTTGCCAATAAGTCCATTTTTGATAGAGTCGTTTTTGTTGACACGAACAAGGTCACCAATTCTCAGGTCTTCTGCTTTAATCATTTCTCACCTCCTTTCGGCAGCAAGTCTGCTAAGTAGCACCACTTGGTGATACGCAAATCTCTGACATTAAGTTCCCATGGATATGTTGAGACATGTGTATCTAAATGGAATCCCACCTCTTCCATAAGAGTTTTATGTTGGACAAGGATACGTTTATTAAACTCAGGTTCTTCACTTGCATCATGCCAAATAGCCTCCTTAAACCATTCCACTCCATCACGGAAGGCATCACGTCTCATAGATGTTTCTATGCCTTCTCCTAATTCTTTAGGGTAGCCAATGTATGCGTTTACTGCTTCTGTGATTTTCTTTTCGCCTATCATATTATTCTATTTTTGTTATATCGAGCTCTACTTGAACGTTATTCGCTGTTTCTCTGTCCATTGCACACTCTATCATGCTGTAGAGATACCTGCCGAGATTGAGATAAAGGTTATCCTTACCCTTGCCGTCGGGATTATGGGTGTACTCAATCACCTGGGAATATTCGTCATACTTCAACATGATGCCGTTGTCGGCTTGATGGATTGTGAATACGTCTTTCATTGCTGTGCTTCCTTTTCTATTTCCTCAAGCTTTTGTTCGTAAGCTTGGATTATTGCGTTTTGCTCGCCGATAATCTTTACAGCGTCGCTAAAACGCTCAAGGATATGGTCGTAAACACTCTGTCTGCCAACTTTAAAGAACGCATAAAATAGCGCCATGGTGATAGAGAGGCTGGCGATGATTTTCAATATTTCTATTATCATAACTTAGAATTTTTCTCTGATTTTCTGATATTGTTCAACAAATGTCTTTTCCGTGACCCACTCGCTGTACCGTGTACGGTAGTAGGTCTTGGGCTTGCCCGACACCAGTCCGCTCTTGTCACGAGGAATGTTGACGCTCTTGTATATCTTCGGGACGATGTCGGTAGACTGATATGCCGTGACGTATTCGTCCTCGAAGGCTATGTGTGCGGTCTCACGGAACTTGACGTTTTGGAGGGAGAATCCGTTATCTTTCTTTTCCATACATCTTGTTATATTGTTCTTCTGAAATGTTAATTTTGTTTTGCAGGTGTTTTACGACCTCCTTGTAGTATGCAATCCGATAGAGCTGTGCATATTCGGAAGCATGGTCGATAACGTTCCATACGTCCTTTGCAGCCAGGTTACGGATGTGCCGTTGGTCTTTCTTCGTCAGTTCCATTGGTGAGAAGTTCTTGTCGTCCGCATATATATTCGTACATTAGCTTGCACCATTCGTCGGCAGACTTGCCGTTAAGGCTTTCAGCATAATGCTTGAGGTCAGCCAGAGTGAAAAGCATACCGATGCGATAATAACCCTTGCCGCTGTTCTTCGATTCTTCTACTGTCACTCCACCGAGTAGATGGATAAGCCATATCTTGAATTTCTTCATAGTTACTAATCTTTATATATGATTCGAGGATTTACTTGAATGTTGGTAATAGGAGTATCTTCTTTGAAGTACTCCCATGATGTATACTCTTCCTTCATGACTCTTTATATTTATCGTTATTTCGTTTCCGGGCCGAGATAAACTCTGTCCTGCTTCTTTATCCTCTCCATAAGATCCTTGACCTCGTTGCGGACAAGAATGTCTCCGTAGGCTAACTTATTGATTTTGTCAAGCGCTACAAGTATGTCGTGAGCAGTGAGCATATTATTCCAACGCTGCACTTGGTCTATAAACGACAGAATGTTAACATTGTGACATAAGCACGAGTATTGTTTGCCTTTTTTGTTCTTGAAAACAAATAAGAAAAAATTCTCATGTGTAAGAAACCACCACAATGCGATAGTCTTACGCTTTACGTATCTAAGTTTCCGTATAATTATCTTTTTATTCATTTTTGTATGTTTTTAGTTGCGTAGAATGTGTACTTTGACAAGTTTGTGAGCAGCATGTGGCTGCGACTTGTGGAAGTCTTCAATGAAGAGACGTTCGAGGTTGTTGTGAAAGATTGGTCGGTCTGACTTGGGAATGAGGATTTCAGCACGGACACGCTGACCGTTGTCGAACGTGAGGATTGCTGTGCGCTGCTCACGAGGCATAAATGGATTGTGATTCATCTTGCACTCCTTTCTGCTTCAACAGCACATGTTAGCTGTTCGACCCTTTCTTGCAGTTCCACTTGTGCCTTGCTCGCCTTGTCACGCTCCGCTCTCGCTTCTGCTATGCTCACATAGCTCACTGCCGTTGCCACGATAAGCACAGCACCTATGCACACCCACGGAAGCCGATGCGCAAACTCGTTCACATCACGGCAAACACCCTTTACGAATGCCCAGCCATACCTTACTGCGTAGATGCCAGCCTCCTTGGTCGTAGCGTTGTCTACAAAGTCAATTCTCGTTACAGTCATATTTCCTCTTTTTTTAGTTATTTTCTAAGTGATTTACCTCTAAACGTTACGCACTTCGTGATAGCTCTAAGTCTGTCTATCGTGCGCTCTCCGTATTTCTCCTCTAAGTGAGGAATGTCAAGGTTTGTTGTCAATATCAGCAGCTTACCCTTAATCTCAGCCAAGTCGCACAACTCCATGAAAGGTATGCGCTTGTTTCCATAGTTGTTCGCTACATTCTCAGTCCCCACATCATCTATATAGATTATGTGTTTGCTCAGTATAGCGTCTGGCTGCGACACGAGATCCTGCGCTCTGTACACGCTGACGAGTTTTCGGCATGCCGTATTGATAAGTATCGGTATTATACGCATGCCTATCAGCGATTTCCCGAGACCGCAGCCTCCGTTTATCAGCAGCCCTCGACCTTTGTTGTCTTCCAGCCACTCCACTACGGGTCTATAGTTCTCCTCGTTCCAAACTCCCTTGCCCGTGAAGTAGTCCAACCCAGCCCTCAGCCTTGCCTCAGCGTTCGCCACCTTTATTCTCACCCTGTCGGGTTCGGCAGGATAGCCCGTGTCTTTCAGGCTCTCCACCATCTGTTTGAAATTAAAGTTCATCTACCATGTACCTTTCGTATAATCCATTTGTTCTGCATGAAGAACAGTCCCGTCCGTGTGCATACGCTGTTCAGAGCTGCTCTTGCCGTAATTGTTTTTGCTCCACCGTGCCAATCTCTTTGCTATCTCAAACGTTTTCTCTTTCTCGAATCGCATCTTTCTTCCTCCTTCCTTCACCTCTGTCCAGTAGTTGTAGAATTCGGCAAGCATAGACCTTTGATACATTCCGTTGAATGGTTTGAGCAGCATCCCAAACGCCAACTTTCTCTCTTTAAGTTCCTGTTCAGGTGTCCGCTTGGTGTCCGTTTGGTGTCCGTTGACACTATCTAACTCATTGGGTTTTAATGCTATAAGTGTCCGTTTGGTGTCCGTTTGGTGTCCGTTGGAGTATAAAACCTTAAGATTATACAGTTCCGCGAGATACCTGCTTGTCGTCGGTCTTGTCAGCCCGAAACGTTCCCCAAGCTCCTTCATTGATACGTCACACACGCCAGCCTTTCCGCATTTTCTCTTGATGTAGATATACATTCCTATCTTCACCAAGTCAAGGTCAAGTATCTCGTCGGGGATTGTCATGCTTACAGTTTCTTCAAGTTATACCCCGTCACCGTATTAAACCACTTGCCTCTCCAATCCCTCGCGTCAATGCTTATGTCGCATCCTACAGCGTCGCCATCGCTCAGTTGGTTCACAACGTCCACTTGCGCTCCTCTAAACGTCACTACCACATTCTTCGGATATTGCAAGCTCGCCACATACCCTATCACCATGTCACGTTCTCTCCACTCTCTGCCCGATTGGCTTATACCACTCTTCTCAGGCAAAATATTTATTATCGGTCCTTCAATATGTATCATTTTGATTCCTAATTTATTAATTCAAAATCGGCAAAGCCGACCAATTCAACATTCAACACTCCAAATTCAACACTCCCTACACCCAGCCTGCGCCACCGCTCGCCAGCTCTGCCTTTGCGCTTCTCAGACCTCTCTCGTCGTCCTTGTCCGGTATCATTACCTCGCTCATCGACGCATAGTCCAGGAAGTTCCTTATCACGCTCGACATTTCAGCCGTAGTCAGATAGCACAGCGCTTTGGGCTTCTTACCCTCCTCCGTCAGGAAGATATGCGGACACACGTCCTGCTGTATCGTCCGTAGCACACTGTAGAAAGTCTCACCCTGCTTATATCCGTAGTAGCTTATGATGAAGTTCAGATAAGCCATCTGCTTGTTCGTAGCCACCTCTCTGTGCTTCACTATGTCTATCGCATACCCGCAGTCGCGAGCCTTGTCTATCTCTCTCATAGCAGCCATATACTGCCTCGGGTCATTCAGCCTCTCAAAAGTCGCCATACCCCCTTACCCCCTTTTCATTCTTAAAGTGTAAAAATGATGCTATCATACGCTGCCATTCTTCATGCAACATCCTCAGACGTTCTCTTTTGACTTCGTTTAAGCATTTCTGCTTCCACTTTGTGTAGCGTCCTTTTACAACAAATTCGCTATAAGGGATTACCAACAATCCGCTTGTCGTATGTCGCTCATGACGCTCAACGTACTTCGCTGCCTTCTTTATCTTCCTCGGTACTCTCATTGCTAAAATTTCTTTTAGTCCACTCCATTATTTCCTCGAAACTTTGTTCTCCGCTCTGAAGTTCCTTGCTAAAATTTCGTAGCATACCTATTACGTCGAAACGCGTTCGTGTCACCCAAGCCGTTTCCTGTTCTTGGTTTGCGTAGTTAACAATTATTGTCAGCAACTCAAGCACACGTTTATCACCACTATTCCGCACAAGTTTGTTGTAATCCTTTACGGATATTGTTATCATTGGTTCCATAATTCCTATTTTTATAGTTCATCAAATTCTTTTCTCAATCGGTCTTCCGTTTTTCTTAACAATTTCTTTAATTCTTCACGGAATTTTTTGTCGTATTCTGCGAGAGTATAAAGTTTATTGATGACCTCCTCTTTATAAGCCTCGTCAACAATCCAAACACGTATACTCCAACTGGCTTCAATAGCTTCAACTAAGAAATACGCTTTATTGAACAATTCTCTTTCCATATTTTTTACATTAATACAATTTCCAATCCCTTCTTCGCCACCCACGTCGCTACACCAGTCTGTCCTGCCACCGCCAGCTCCGCATTCTGCTTGTCCAGATGTCTTCCGCTTGCATGTATCAGCGTTATCGTTCTCGCTGTCTTGTCCGCCTCGCACATCTTCAAGTACTCTATGCAGTGCTTCAGACTCATGTGGCTCAGCCTTATTCTGTCCGCTTGCGATGCCACCGTGCGTCCCTCTCTCACAGCCTCGTCCAGAATGTCGTCCTGGTAGTTAGCCTCAATGAGATAATGCGCCACGCCTTTCACCACTTGATGCAGGTTCCAGCAGTCCGTCGCAAACATCAGCGTCCCCATTTCCTTATGATGCACAAGCCACGCGAAGCATTCCACGTCATGCTCAACACTCAGCGGCGTCACAGCGAAGTCCCCAAGATGATATGTCTTGCCGTGCTCCACGGCAGTCACGCCATATCGGTTCTTCTCCTTCACCGCCGACGTACTCAGCACGTCTATCCCGGCACTGGTAAACTCACGCACATACTTGCAATGGTCGCCATGTTCATGACTTACTATCATTCCACGTGCACGACTTCTTTTAAGGTGCCCAACATCTTGGTATTCTCTCAAATGACAGCCAGCCTCAATCAGAAGCTGGTCGCCATTCTCCGCTTCGAGCAGATAGCCGTTGCCCTTACTCGAACTGCCTACGATGCGCAATTCCATTACTCAAACGGATTGTCGTCGTCTGCATCACCAGTCTTCTCACCCAAAGGCTTAGAGGGGCTCAGAGAGGCTTCAGAAGGCTTATTATCTGTGCCTGTGCCAATAACCTCGCCCGTCCGTGCGTCTACGGTAATCACCTCCTTGCTCTCGGCAAACTCCGCATCACGATGTTCCTCGGCGGTCTCTGCCTCGTCCACGCTCATGGCGTTCTGCATTTCGATGCTCAGATAGCCGTACTTCGACAGCAGTCTGCGCAACACCGTCTTTGTCGCCATATCGTTGAAATTGCCGTACCAGCCCACTGAGTTACCCGGGCCTTGCTTCGCCTGCTTCTCCGCCAACTCTGCCAGCTCCTCGTTCGACATCTTGCAGCTCTTCATCGTTGCCGAATACTTCTTGCAGTACGATGCCATATCGTCGATGCTCATGTACATCATTTTTTTGAAGCCGTTAGTCAGCTCGAAGTAGGCGAAGTAACCTACAGGCTTGTCCGAAATCTTCTCGCCGTCCAGGTGCAGCTCGCCCGTAATCTTGTCGTAGCCCTGATATTCGCCCTCATACACCACGTCGGCATTGATGTTCTTGTACAGACCGCTGCGGATAGCCAACTGATACAAGCCTTTGTATCCGATTATCATTGTCGGAGTCTTGCCGTAAGGCACGATGTAGGCATAACCTAACTGTTTGTTCAACGGCAGTTTCAGCGATGCTGCCTTCATTGCTTCAGCCATGAGGAGTTTAGGCTCACAAGCCAGCAGCTTGTCGTCACCCGTCACCAGCTCCATGAGCGATGCCGCGAATGTACCTGCGTTCTCCTTCAACACGTTCTTCAACTGCTGCTGATAATAACCGCCTTCGGCTACCTTCTTAAAGTCCTTTACCGCCAACTGCTTGGCTGTCAACTGTGGCTGCTTGGCCACTGCTGTTGTCATTGTCTGTGTCATTTTCCTATGTATTTAATCAGTTCTTCCTTTGTCTTGAATGCGTGCTCCTCCTTAATTGGAGGAAACACGCAGAATCTGTATTGTACGAAGGGCTTCGACTTGCCCAGCACCTGCACCTCTATGCCGGTTATCTTGCTGCTTTGCGCACGATACCCGTCCAGAAACCACACGGTATCTCCGATGCTATACTTCGTCTCTATTTTCATAGTCTATCACTATGTCTTCGTCGTCCGTCACCGTCAGCCTTATCTGCTGGCCTCCCTCATACAGGGGTTCCTGCACCGTTTCAGCGTTGTCTATCACGCAAGGCACGTCCACTCCGTAGTGTCTTTTCAGCGTGTTAGTTATGTCGAGCCCTGCGTTTATCTTCGCTGCCGTGTTCAGGTCTGAGTATGGAACACCGTCCACCGAGCACTCACACCATGGTTTGTCCGTACCGTCGAGCTGTCGGCGGAACATCTTCCACCTTACCAACTTGAACCGTCTGTTCACGTTCTCTTCAAGCACCTCGCACGAACGTCTCTGGAAGTCACTTGCTGCCTTTATCTTCTCGTCCAGGCTGTCTATCTGCTCCTTCCATTGTGCGCGTTCTTCCTGCAGACCGACTATCTGTGCGTTCACCTTCTCCCACTGCGCCTTTACTGCAAGCCGTGACGCGAGCACCTCTCTCTCTGACTCCAAGTCTTTCAGCTTCTTTTCCACGTCCGCCTTCAACTTCTTGTCTTCCTCGCTCATGCCCTCGTCAGCCGGCTTCTCCTGTTCAGCCTCTATCTTCTTGATACGGTCGCACACCTGCTTGTACTCGGGTTTCTCTGCGAGCAAGGTCTCTACGCTCACCTTCTCTTCTTCCTTCTTCGTCTGTTTCTCCAGAGCCTTTCGGGCTTCTATCAGTTCAGCCTCAGACTTGTCGAGCTGTGTCTGCGTTGTCTTCTGCTCCGTCTTGAAGTATTCAGTGTTCTCCTCACACTTCTTTACTTCTTCTTTTATTCTTGCAGCGTCGTCACCCAGCTTCTTGAGGTCTGACGCCTGGTTGTTAAGGAATGTCTTTTTCGACTCCTCCATAATCTTCTGCACCTGGTCTTCCGGCAAAGCCTGCTTGCAGGTAGGACAGAAAGCATCATCTTCGTTCCATTCCCATTTCCTTGCCTTTATGAGCTTCCACTTCTCTTTGCCGTCGGCTTTCTCTGCGTCAAGTTCGTTCATACGTGCGTCGCATTTTTCCAATGCTCCATCAAACGACTTCAACTTCTGTTTCAAGTCTTCGATATTCTGCTCCGCCTCCGCTACAGCCTTCTTGCATGCCGTCTTGGCTTCGGCGTTAGCCTTAATTATCTCGCCCAACCTGCGTTGCGCCGATTCTTCCATGATGCGCTTGCGCTTGTGGTCAAGGTTCAGAGTGCTTATATTCTGATACTTACGTATAAAGTCTGCACCGCCGTTGTCTATGGTGTTGAGATTCTTGCGTGTTTCAGTTATCTCCTTTCTCTTCTCCAGAATCAGCTTCTCTACTGCAGCCCAGTCCTCTGCTTTCGGCAGCACGTTCTTCAAGGCTTCAAGTCTTACGGGCACCTCGTCCAGATTCTTCTGCACCTCCTTGCGCTTGTAGTTCAAGTGCTTCAGTATCTTGTCGACATCGTCCTTCTCAAGCAGTTCCTTGATAGCGTCATACTTCTTGTCGCCACCCGTCACGTCTTCCACGCTCGGAACGCCGAACATTTCGTTCAGCCTCTTGCGCTGCTCGCTCCAGTCCATCTGAGTAAAGCTGTATGGCGATGAGCACAGACGGAACACTTCTTCAGGACAAATGGCGTCAACGACCTTCTTGAAGTCTCCTGCCGTCTCTACCTCTCCGTCTACCTTATATGTGTAGTTGTTCGTCACGCTGCCGTCGTCCTTACGGGTCTCGGTCAGTGTACGTGTCAGTACGTAGCACATCATGCCTTCCTGCTCGTCCTGTACACTAAGCGAAATCTCCACTGAGTGCGCCACGTCCTCAATCTCCCTGCCGTCCTTGTCCTTGGTCTTGATGCCGAACTTGGTGGCACCGGCCTGGTTCGTGCCGAACAGCACCCAGCTGATAGCGTCTGCTATCGTCGACTTGCCTATTCCGTTGCGACCCTTTACCACATTGATATTGTCGCCCAGCACGATTTCCTTATTCTCTACGCCCTTGAAGTATCGCAGGCATATCTTGTCTATCAATATCTTCTTCATATTGTGTTATAGTTTTGAGTCCTTCAAATATACCGTCACACCGTTCAGCGTCTTGAAGTAGTTTATCTCACCGTCCTTCAACAGCTCGTTCATTATCTTCTTCAAGTCTGCCTGCACAGCGTTCTTCAGTTCCACATAGCCAACGCCCATCGGTCTCTTCGAATCGTCCGGCATCAGCTCACGTATCTTGTCCAATACATATTCCTTGTTCATGTTATATTTTGTTTTATAGTTTCGTAGTAAAATGTTGTTCTATTCTCACGAACCGAACAACAAGAGTGTTTTATGACAAATAAAATTAAGATTTTCGTGGGGGCAGAGGGAATCGAACCCTCACATCGGAACCACTTCTTTATAACTCTACGCTACCCAAGCCGTAGTCACGCCCCCTTTTTTAAACCGCCCTATTCTCACGAACCAGACAGATGGTTTTTTATCAAAAAACATACGTAGCAGCCGCTGCTGCAAAGATTTTTACATCAATAACCTAAAAACTTGAATTTATATATGAGCATATCAATTCATCCCCATATCTAAGATTTAAGCCTCGCATGTCCATAATATTCGGACTGAGGCTTTTCTATACCGCAGATGTTACACTTTATGCCATTCGTCATATTTTTTTTCCTCCTTCAGCCTTCTTGTTTCTTTTTCGTAGTACTCAATTAGTTGCTCCAGCTCCCAGTTCGACCATTTCTTTGTTTGGTTATGCTTCACCCTCAACAACTCGTATCTCTGGGTTCCGAGTTTCTTTTCAAAGAATCTACTCAACTCCAACAGATGTGAACTGTTCATTCTGTTATCGTAAGCACACTCCATAACCATATTGTCCGGGTCAAACCTGGTGCTCATGTGAGCACGTCCCCATAGATGCGAACAATCACCCTTTGCAAACGGAAGATAACGTCCACATGTCGGGCAACGGAAATATCCATCCTTGTTCACGTCGCGCAATCGGATATACAAACTCATTGTCTTGTCGAGTTTCGCTATCAACGATTTCGTACTTCTCCATTTGCCCGTCCTTGCAGCCTTGCCCCAAGTCCCGGACTTTTCCTTGTCTTTCTTTTTCTTCCAGAACATACTTAGTATATCTCCTCCCTCCTGCCCATGTCGGCAGAACGTTGTTTAATCTTCAAGTTAAGGCAGTGTATCCGCCTCATACGCCACTCAAACAACTCTATCGGGCAGTCCGTGTCAGTATTGAGCAGCTTATATATCGCATCTACCTTATCCTGGTAGGTCTGCGTCGAGAAAAGTTGCAGCATATAGCGTCAGTTTTAGATTTCTGAAAAACTGCCCTATGCTCACGCACCAGGCAGACATTATTTAACGATTAGTTAGAATATGAAAAATCATGTGAGTGGTCGCTTCCACGTCGTTTAAACAAATTGCATTAATATCTGATTTCAGCTAATCCTTTCCTACTGTTCGTACACAGGCACGCTGACGTTCCTGCCTCCGAACTCATTCAACGCCATCTTGCGTATCTTCTCAGCCATATCACTCTTCGAGCGATATGCAAGAGCGTTGTATACCATACACTGGCCACACTCAAATCGTGACATCAATACCGAAATCTTGTTTCTCGGTACAATTATTTTCTTTTTTCTAACCAGCTTTGCCATATTTTTTGTAAATTTGTGTCGTTAAAGTTTATATAAAACGTTATCTGTAACGTTTTCGAGTGCAAATGTACAATAGTTTAGACAAATGACCAAGAAAACGTAACAGAAAAGCGTTACAATTTAGATATTTTCACATACGTACACATCAATAAACTGTTTTACACTATGACAACTATCATTGAACGCCTCGAAGCCGTCCGCCGACACTACGACTTGTCAGGACGCGGACTTGCTGACCGTCTTGGACAGCGTCCATCCACCGTCACAAACTATTTAAACGGCACCCAAGCCCCTAAACTGGAGTTCATCGAGAATATCCTCCGCCTCTTCCCCGAAGTCTCGGCAGAATGGCTCATACGAGGCCAGGGCAGTATGCTTATCGTTGACCAGCCCGACGTAGCCGAACTAAAAAAACGTTACGAGACCGAACTCCTCGTCAAGGAAGGCATCATCAAAGAACTTCGCTCCATTATTTTAGAGAAAAATCAAGACAAGCAGTCCCTCGACCGCCAGCAACTTGTAGGCTGATACCACTTCGTCCTAAAAGGCAGTGATAGTACAAAAAAACAGGCATCTGTTCTCACGAATAGGTGCCTGTCTTTAGATTCACTCTTGAATCCGACTGAAATTAAGATTTCCGAGTATGAAATAAAAGTTTATCGAGTTCTTTTTATTATCTATCTATATTCATAATCTAAAGGTTAAAAAGAGCCACAGAAGGCTTGAGGATTAGAGCAGACTCTCCCCTTATAGAGGACTATGAAATCCGTCTATAAGTGAGAGTCCGTATAACGATGAGCCCCGTCAGGAATCAGACCGTCACCACCACTTGCCAGCTAACGACAGTTAGTGTATGGAGCTTTCGGTGTTCGCTACCGTCCTTCCCGCGTCTTCTCCAATCAACTCTTGCGCTTCAGCCCTGGGTCCCACTTGCTGACTTTGTTTAATGTCGAAATGACGCGTGGTGTATTTAGCCGTCTCTTACACTCCGACCAAAGAACAGGGACAAAAAGAAGAGTCCCCATTCGCCGTTCGTGTCACACTCCGAACTTTGAATGAGGGCTCCCGTATATAGAGGAATTTTTTACCCGTAAACGTAGCTATCAGCGTGTGACTTCTAATAAGCGTTACAAAGATACGCAAAGTTGGGCAATCATCCAAATCTCTGTTTGCATCTGTTAACGCATCATAAAACCACCATATTGTAAAATATTTTATAAAATAGTTTTTGTATTACCAAAAAATTACCTACCTTTGCATTGAAACGCCGAGAATACTGACTATCAGATAGCTATAGCATTATGCATGTAATCCCATGCGGATCACAAAGAAAAGGACTTTACTTCGGTAAAGTCCTTTTTTGTTTAATTCTATCCTAACACCAAAGAAAAGCGCAAACCAAGAGCATCGGCAATACGCAAGAAAGTAGAAAGCTGCATATCCGTCTGTCCTTTTTCAAGAGCTGATATATACTCGCGTTTTTTTCCTATCTTCTCTGCCAACACCTTTTGTGTTACATTCTGGCGCTTACGCTCATCTTTAAGAAGTTCAGCATAGTACCAAGCTTTTGACTTAGCTTCAAACTCCTTACGTTCGGGACTATTTTCGTCACCATACCTTTCTTGCAGATGGTCGTCAAAAGTCTTGAGTCCAGCAAGTTTGTTTTTATCAAGTTTCAACATATTCAATCCTCCAAATAACGTTTAACTATGTTTTCGGCCTTCTTAATTTCAGTCATCCGAGTAGATAATATTCCTTATCAAATTCTCTTCCATACTGCAAAATTAATTAATTTATTACATATAAATAAGGAAAAGTAATATATTAATTACATGCAATCATCCATAAAGACCATATAAAGACTCGATTGCAAATAAAACGAGATACATAAGCATAGATGCAAATATCGCACAAGCAGTAAAAATCTGTTACAAAAGAAAAATCGATTCTGCAGATTTCATGTAAGGATTTATTATTGGAGCCTCTTTGCGTTTCAAAAGGACTCCTTTTGCACTCCAAAAGGACTCGTTTTACACTCCAAAAGGACTCGTTTTACACTCCAAAAGGAGTCCTTCTACAAGCCAAAAGGACTCCTTTTGAAAGCCCGTCCGTAAACCCTTTTATGCCCATACCAAAAGTAATTCCCCCAAAATGCCGCCTGCGACACTTTGGGGGAATTATGTTTTATGTATTATCACTTGCTGAACGTCAATCCTTCTACATGATCGTTGACGTATATGTTAGCCATGTCGGCTGTCTTATACCATCGTGGTTTGCCGGGCATATCGTCCGATATGAGTTTGCCGTTGATTGTAAGGTTCTCAAAGCGGATGTTCTTCACCATACGGCTTTGGTCGTAACCGGCTATTATACCCATATTGGGAGCCGAGCCACGATAGGCAATGTTGCGCAGCGTAATGTTCTGAATGCCTCGTCCTGGGGCTGAACAGTACTTCTTGTTGTAGCACACACGTATGTTGAAGAGCATTCCACAGCGTATGTTATCGATGTTGAAGTTCAGGAAGGTGACGTTCTTCACCGTGATGTTGTCGCCGTTGTTGATGCCGATGCAACCCTGATAGTCTATCTGATTTTCTGCATGTTCGAGTATTTCGATGCCGTCGTACAGCACATTGTCAATCACTTCGTCCTCAGGAGTTTCGCTGTGCAGACCTATCATGATTGGATGTGCCACATCAGCCCAATACACGCAGTCCTTGATTGTTATATTACGGCAACCGCCATGATAATTCTTTCGGGTGCAATAGATGGTAGAGCAGTCGTCGCTGGTGCGTGCAAACAGATGCTCCTGATAGACGTTGTCGCTTGCAAAGATATTAAAGCCATCGCCCCAACCATACCAACTCATCACCTTGGCGTTCCTTACAGTTATAGAATCAGAACCTCCGATAGGCAACTGAGTGGTAAGCGGTCCGTCAATAAGTACGTTCTTCGAGTATCTCACCATTATTCCTTCATGATGTCCGGGCATCACAATGCCGTGGCCAAGAATCTTCACGTCGCGCGAACCGTATGTCGACAGCCATCCTTTTATTACCGCTCCATTGTCGATGAATACCGTTTTGCCCGAAGGAATGTGTATGGAGTCGCCCTTGAAGTCGTGCACTCCCGGACAAAAATACATCAAGTCCTTCTTCTTCCTGACCTTCGGCTTTTCGAGAATGTTGTCGGCAAAGAGCTGAAGATTCTGATAGATGTTGCCGTTTATTTCTACTGATATGTAGCGAGGGCGGTCGAGCGAGAACGTCAAAGTATTGCCCTCCTGCCTGGCTTTTATTACATAAGAGTCGGGACGAACCTTAAAGCTCCTGATGTTCTGGGCAATGCTCTTGACCTGCACTTCAACCTTTCCGTCGAATTCAAACTTTGCCACCGATGTAATCTCTACATTATGCTTGGCGTCAGCCACTCGGTCTACCTTGAAAGCATAGGTATCTATGTTCCTCCATTCACCGTTCGGAGTGCGCGCCTTCACCTCAAAGTCGTGCTTAAGCTCAATGCCTGCGGGTGCTTTTGCTGTCACAAGGCGGTCGGCAGCCGATACAGATAGCGTAGCAAGGCATAACGCCATTGTTGTGAAAAATCTGTTCATATAAATCATTATTGTTGTTAATATTCTATAGTCAACGTATTGCTCATATACATATATAATACGAACGAAAACCGTTTTTTCTTATACGAAACGCTGACTTTTTACGTATTAGTGTTATGACGGTCGTATTATATTCAAAACATACATCCGAAAAAACAAAAAATCAATGAAACAGAGTTTAATATATGTAGCTGTATTGCTGCTAAGTTTATGCTCAACAGCATCGGCTAAGAAAAAGACCGACAACCCAGAGACTGTCAAGCTAAAGAGCAAGATAGAGAATGTGATGGCGAAGGTGGACGCTCAGCCCGACTGGCTCTACTCACGATTGCAGATGTTCTGGAACACTCACGCCACCGATGTATTCATCAATGGCGAGCGGTTTGACCATCCCGGTGGTGAGCGTGCAGCAGAACCTACGGTGAAATACAACGGTACGCGAGGCACGGAGTCGCAATACAACCTACCAAAGCTCGAAGACATGGTGCCTTACGACGATGACGAGCAGGGCAATGTGACCTATATAAATAAGGTAACTGGCAAGATGGAGAAGACTTCGCCAGCCAAGACGGGTTGCAATATAGCCAGCGTCAACCGCCAGATTATGTCCGTTGCCCGTGATGCCGCACTCGTTTATGCTGCCACAGGCGAGGAGCGTTATGGCCGAATGGCATCCAAAGTGTTCGAGGTTTATATGAAAGGCATTGCCTGTCGAAATGTGCCTGTCGACCTCAACCATGGTCATCAGCAGACACTTGTGGGTATGACTACTTTCGAGGTGATACATGAGGACATCATCAACGAGCTCACCCAGATGTATCCGCTCATACGCAATCTCGTCAAAAACGACCAATCTATAATCGAAGCAGGATTCAAGAAATGGGCTGAAAACATCATCGCCAACGGCGTGCCCCACAACAACTGGAACCTCTTTCAGGCTGACTTCATCGTCAAGATTGCCCTCGTATTACAGGACAACAATGCCTATGCCGACGGCAAGGGAAAACAATACTACCTCGACTACGTTGTCAATCAGAACAGCATACGCCAGTGGAGCATGAACAAACTGATTGACTTCGGCTTCGATGCCAATGCCAAGACTTGGTATGAGTCGCCTGGCTACAGCACAACGGTGCTTGGCACCATCTGCGATTTTGCCAATATGCTCGACGAGAAGGCAGGCATCGACCTCTTCAAACTTCGCCCGATACTAATTGACGGAGTAAAGACTTCAGCCGAATACCTCTTCCCCAACCGTATGATTGCAGGATTTGGCGACACACATCCGGGCTATCTCAACCAGGGCGGCATCAACAATATCCTTAAATATGCAACCCGTCATAAGGACAAGACACTTATCGCCGACATGAATATCTTCAAGAATGCGGTGGACGCAAAGGCTCCGCTGTCGGCTATTGAGCAATATACGAGCACCATGTTCTATGCTCCCAACGTCTCATGGATAGCTATGCGCTCGGGTATGGACAAGCAGCACGACCTCATGGCATCCGTCAACGGCAGCCTTGGCAATCATGCTCACGCCAACGGAATCTCCTTGGAGCTTTACGGCAAGGGATATGTGCTCGGTCCGGATGCCGGTATTGGCAAGTTCATGTACAGCGGATTGGACTATCTGGAGTATTATTCGCAGATGCCGGCACACAATACGGTAGTGGTAGACGGCGTGTCGAGCTATCCAGTAATGATGTCGCAGCATGCCTTCAAGCTTATAGCCTCTTACCCGGAGGTGTCTAACGAGCAACCTGCAAGCAAGAAACTCGCTGAGCAGAAGGAGAGTATGACATACGCCACCGTCAGCTTCATCGAGCCGGAGACACAATCCTTGCAGCAGCGCACCACTGCCGTAGTGAAGACTTCTGATAAGGGTGGCTACTACATCGACGTGTTCCGCAGCAAGAGACAGGACGGCAACGACAAGACGCACGACTACTTCTATCACAATCTCGGTCAGGAAATGAAGGTGACGGATGCCACGACCGACAAGCCGCTCGACATGAAGCCTACCGAAGAACTGGCTTTTGCCGGAGGTCATCTGTATGCCTACTCCTATATATATAATAAGGTGTGCGCTGAGATGACATCTGCTGTAAAGACGAAGTTCGTAACCAAGATGGAAGACGAGAAGGTGATTGAGGCTATGAACGGCCAGCGCGAGATAACCATGACAATGTGGATGAAGGCTGACAAGAACCGCACCATATTCAAGGCACTGTCGCCTGCCAACCTCGAATATGAGCGTATGCCCAACCAACCGTATAACGTAGAGGAACAACCCGTCCTCACTTTCGTGGCACGACAGAAAGGCGAGGCTTGGAATCATCCCTTCGTTTGCGTGTACGAACCAAGTTCTGACACCGAACCGGGCGACATTGCATCGGTTGACTATTTCGAACCGAGCGAGAAGGGAGCCGTTGGCATTATCGTGAAGCTGAAGGACGGAACCGAACAGCACATCGTTTGCTCGGAGAACGGAAAAATGGAAATAAAACAATAGGAAACTTATGAACAATATACAGAAATTCTTACGCCGCTGCTCGCTTGTCTGCTCATTACTGATGGCAGCGTTGACGGGCCATGCACAAGAGTCGTTGCAGTCGCCCGACGGCAAATTCACCTTTGTCTTTGCACAAAAGAAAGGGCTGCTCACCTACTCTCTCTCCTATAGCGACAAGACCATTATTGAGCAAGGCGAACTGGGTGTCAACATCGACAACCACCTGGTGGAGTCGGCAATGGGCATTCCCGTCGACACCAACCGTGTGTGGACAAAGGGAATGAAGGTGATAAATGTGTCGCGCCGAAGCGAGGACAACATCTGGAAACCTACGTATGGCGAATACGCACAGATACGCAATCACTACAACGAGATGACCATCCACCTTATGAAGGGTGGCAGTCACGACAACAGCAACAACGGATATGACAAGCGCCAGCAGTATCTCTTCGACATCATAGTGCGTGCCTACGACGAGGGAGTTGCCATTCGCTATCACTTTCCCGAAGCTACCAACGGACTGTTCATGCACATCACCGACGATCTCACATCGTTCACCGTCGCTCTGGGTGCTGTGGCTTGGCACTTCGCTTGGGCACAGTCGCATGCCGAACGTGTGCCGCTGCTCAAGAGCGAACCTGCCTGGCGCGAAAAGGCAGAGCGTCCGTTGACGCTGCGTCTTGCCAATGGCATGTATGCAGCGATAGGCGAAGCTGCGCTCAGCGACTTTGTCCGTGGCAAACTACAGCTCATTGACGACAACCGACTGAAAATGTCGATGTACGATTCTGCCGACATCATCACCGCTTACGACATGCCGTGGCGATATATTATGGTTGGCGAGAAGCCTGTAGACCTTATCAACAACAAGCAGATGGTGCTCAATCTCAACGCTCCATGCCAGATAGAGGACACCAGTTGGATTCGTCCGGGCAAGGCTTTCCGTGTCTGCCGTCTGGATATGAAGACCGCCATGGAGGCTGTCGACTTCTGCACAGACCGTGGTTTGCAGTACATTGAGCTGGACGCAGGATGGTATGGGCCGGAGATGAATATGGCGTCGTCGGCATTGAAGGTGGCTGACAACCGCGACCTCGACATGCCCAGACTCTGCCAGTATGCCAAGAGCAAGGGCATCGGCGTATGGGTGTATGTCAATCAGCGTGCTCTATATCAGGATCTCGACCGCATACTGCCGCTTTACGAGCAATGGGGCATCAGCGGCATAAAGTTCGGCTTTGTGCAGATAGGTTCGCAGGAGTGGACCACATGGCTGCATCGTGCCGTGCGCAAGTGTGCCGACCACCACATAATGGTAGACATTCACGACGAGTATCGCCCTACGGGATGGAGCCGCACCTACCCCAACCTCATGACTCAGGAAGGAATAGGCGGCAACGAGGAAATGCCCGATGCCAAGCACAACACCATTCTGCCATTCACCCGATTCCTCTGCGGACCAGCCGACTACACTCCGTGCTACTTCAACGGCAGAGTGAAGAACACCAAGGCACACCAGTTGGCTATGCCCGTAGTGTATTACAGTCCGATAACATTCCTCTACTGGTACGACCTGCCCGATGCTTACAAGGGCGAGACAGAACTCAACTTCTGGAAGCATTGCCCCACAGTGTGGGACGAAAGCAAGGCTCTCGACGGCGAGATAGGCGAATACATAGTCCAGGCACGCCGTTCGGGCAACGAATGGTTTGTGGGTGCCATGAACGGATTGCAACCACGCGACATAACAATTGCAACATCGCGATTCCTTCAGCAAGGCAAACGCTATCAAATGGAGGTATACAACGACGACCCTTCGCTCAATACACGCACCAAGGTGTCGTCTACCATCATAAACATAAAGGCTGGCAAGACCCTGCGTCTGCATCTGCAGGCATCGGGAGGAGCAGCCTTGCGCTTTGTATTAATGGACAAATAAGCCCTTGCGACCATAAAATATCCCCCTTGAAACAATAGGTACATAGCGATAGAACAACAGAAAACATGCTTGAAGTGGGGCGGTAACTCGAAAAAAAACATAGTTACCGCCCCACTTCAAGCATGTTTTTCTTGTTTATGAGGAATTAAAGCGTTATCTTTGCATCTAACAATCAGATAGTTACGTCAATTCAACTAATTATACGATTATGATTCAAAAGATAATAGGACGCAAGGCAGAACAGGAATTGTTGCTTGAATGTTACGAATCAAACAAACCAGAGTTTGTTGCAGTATATGGCAGACGACGTATCGGCAAAACATTTCTTGTAAAACAGTTCTTTAAAGAAAAGTTTGATTTCTATTTTACAGGAGCCTATCAAGCCACGAAGAAAGACCAACTTTTCAATTTTAAGATGACATTGGAGTCTTATTCAGGCAAGAAGCAGAAAACCCCAAACACATGGTTGGAAGCATTCTTTCAGCTTAAGGACTATTTGGCTTCGCTTGGAGAGCGCAGAAAAGTAGTGTTTATTGATGAGTTGCCATGGTTTGACACGCCACGTTCCAATTTCATAAGTGCTATAGAATTGTTTTGGAACCAGTGGGCTTCCGATCAGAATCTTATCCCAAGTTTGACAGTTTGAAGAAATTTTCATCATTTTTTTGCTGTAAGTGATTGA
>OQVZ01000149.1_pt1 | contig 25095 bp, 15 predicted proteins | sample 1691571 | NCBI WGS metagenome assembly OQVZ01 (sample SAMN03418261, study PRJEB22391) | human gut metagenome | biome: human-gut; feature: organic feature; material: feces | host: Homo sapiens | place: Tanzania | collected 2013-01
ATATACTACCGACAGACTTCATAACCACATCAAAAACGCCAACTACGGAAGTAAAATCGTGCCAACTGCGGAAGTGAAAACGCGCCAACTGCGGAAATGAAATCGCGCCAACTGCGGAAATACAAATTTTTATTTGTACATTTGCATACGAACTTATTAATTGTAACACAATGGAATACAGAAGCAGAATAGCCGACAAAATATTAGCAGACAAACTTGCCTCAAAAGGAGCTGTACTGATAGAAGGGCCGAAGTGGTGCGGAAAGACCACAACAGCCGAACAACATGCTAAGAGCATATTGTATATGGACAATCCCGCAACACTTCAGAGCAACCTGCGTATGGCTGAACTCGACCCTTCATTATTGCTCAGCGGTGATACTCCGCGACTTATTGACGAATGGCAACTCGCCCCTAAATTATGGGATAGCATGCGTTTTGAAATTGACCATAGGCACGACGTAGGGCAATTTATTGTGACTGGGTCAGCCGTTCCGGCAAGCGAGGAAGACATGCACCATTCCGGTACTGGCAGATTCAGTTGGCTTACAATGCGACCAATGACTCTGTTTGAGTCAGGTGAATCGTCAGGCAAGGTCAGCTTGCGACACCTCTTTGACAATGGTGGACCAATTGCAGAAACTTGCAAACTTGATATTTCAGACATTGCATATCTGATATGCCGTGGCGGATGGCCGTTTGCATGCGGACTGGAGAGAAAGGCTGCTCTCGCCCAAGCCTACGATTATGTTGATGCCGTAGTAAAGAAAGACATATCGCGTGTGGACGGTGTAAAGCGAAGCGCTACAACTGCCAAACTCTTGATGCGCTCATATGCACGTCATCAAGGTGCACAAGCCACTATCGGAACAATCGTAGCAGACCTGTCTGCAAATAGTGACAAAACAGTAAGCGAGAAAACCATCAGTTCGTATATAGAAGCATTGCGCAAAATATTTGTAATAGAGGATTCAGAAGCGTGGAACCCCAACTTACGCTCAAAGTCGGCAATACGAACTGCAAGCACCAGATATTTCATAGACCCGTCTATAGGAACTGCCTCTCTTGGTCTTGGACCTGACGACTTGCTGCAAGACCTTAATACAATGGGGCTGTTTTTCGAGACGTTATGCGTGAGAGACCTGCGTGTATATGCAGAAGCGCTCGACGGCCAAGTGTTCCATTTCCGTGACAAGACCGGATTGGAATGCGATGCTGTTGTACATCTGCGCAATGGCAAGTATGGACTGATTGAAGTAAAACTCGGTGGCGACAAACTTATTGATGAAGGCGCTGAGAATCTGAAGGCATTGTCTTCAAGAATCGACACCGACAAGATGAAGACTCCATCGTTTCTCATGATTCTTACTGCCGTAGGCGACTTTGCCTACCAACGCAAGGACGGCGTGTATGTAATACCGATAGGTTGCTTGAAGGATTAAGACTCGTCACAAAAACAAAGAAAGCGCACACACTACATCACACGTAGGTTTTATGTGCGTGCCGATGCCAAGCGCTATGCAATACGATAGTATGTACCTTTACAATCGTGACACTAATCTCTGGGTCGTGATATAAAGAAACGTTACGTGTCTTGAAATGATCGTATCATGCCTTGATATGACCGTATCATGCCTTGAAATGATCGTATCATGCCATGATACGAAGGTTTTTACCGGATAATAGCCGAGCACTGGGGTGAAGTTGTCGTCGCGTGAAACAATAACAAAACAATAACAAAAAAAAGAAAGCGTATATTCCTATACCAACAGCGTGGTAGGAATATACGCTTTCATTATATTAAATCAGATGTTCAGCCTTTATTTTAGTTCTGATCATCCTCTGATAGCATCTTGTTGTTCTCAATCTCCTTGATAGGAATCTGATAACGGAAGTTGCGAGACTCCTGGTCGAGTTTGATACGAGCACCTTCAAAATGGTTGTTTTTCGGGTCTTTTGACGTGCGGTCAAGCGGGATGTTGAGACGGCGGTTGTCGAGGAACTCGATACCCTCACCCCAGAATTCAACACGCTTCTGGAAATTGATCTCCTTGATAAGCGCCTGTGTTGTCATATCGCCCTTATACTCGTAGCTTGGCTGACGAGTCACCATCACCTGCTCAAGCAGCTCCTTGGCTCCCTGAAGATCATTCTTATGAGCCAGAATCTCCATCTTCATGAAGTAAGCCTCTTCCGAACGCAGATAGATATAGTCGCCAAGTTCCCATCCGGGGGCAGAAGCACCTTCGGCAATAGCATCGGCATTTGCCAATACAGCGTCACGGCCGGCACCGATAAACTTAACTGACTGATACTCGCATGCGGCCGGAGCCATTACATCGCGCAACAATGTATAACGTTTTCCTTTAATGTCAGTACCGGTAGAACGGTCGCAGCAGAACCACTTCAAACGTACATCGTCATCAGCAATCTTGTCAACGAATGGTCCATAAGCCGCACGAGTTACACCAATAGCAGCATAACCTGCACCATAAGCATCCATCTGCGAGAACCATGACATATAAGTACTAGCATTGTCAGCAGTAATGTCACATCCAAACACGACGTCGGTGAGATTGAGCGAGCTAAAGCCCTGCAACAGATCGTTCTCATTTTCAAGAACAGGATAATTGTCGCATACTGCATTTGCATAATCGAGAGCCTTGTCCCACTGATGCATGATCATATATGCACGTGCAAGATACATAGCAGCAACCGTACCGTCGAAGTCAGTATTGGCGGCTGTCTTGATCCCGCCAAGATTCTCATAAATCTTATAGCAAGCCTCAAGGTCGTCGGTAACCTGCTTCATCACCTGCTTCACTGTCGACAACGGCTGGTCGCCTTCAGTCTTCTCGGTAATGATCGGCACACACTTCGACTCTGAATAGTCGTAGTGCTTGCCCTTGCCCCACTCCGTATCTTCACAGCCAACATAGTAGCTCTGCTGATAGAGGTAAGACAGCTGCAGATAGGCTTGTCCACGGAAGCCCAAAGCCTCAGCACGATACTTCTGCATCAAAGCACTCTTGCCTTCGGGATCGGCAGCATTAATGGCCTTAATCACCTTGTTGGCATCGTCGATACGCTTGTAATACTCAGCCCATCGGTTGGCTGTAGCCGTGAAGGTCTGTCCCCAATAGTCGCAGAGATAATGATAAAGACTCATAGCGAATTGGCCGGTCATAACCATATCATTGCCCATAAGCGACGTAAGGTAGTCGAAACTCTTCTGGCCGAAGTAGTTATGTGTCATATCGGTCTTGACATAGTTCTGCATGTCATTGTACATAGCTGTCACGGCAGCGTCAATAACGCCGGTCGCATCGTCACCCAACAGCTCCTGACGGCGTTGTTCTGTCAGGTATGTGCTCTGGTCGGCATCATCCATACATGAACTGAATAGCGACATCGAAGCCAGTGCAAGCATTAATATCTTTGACTTTTTCATTGTTTCTTTTCTTTAAAGAGTTTAGAATGTAAGGTTTATACCAGCTGTGATAGAGCGCATCGGTGAGTAGCCACCGTAATTGCTGTTGCCACCACTCATTGAGACACGTGGGTCAAAGCCCTGACGCTTAGAGAAGAGTGCGAGGTTGTCGCCTGTAGCAAATACACGGAGCGAACCGATACCCAGACGCTTCATCAAGCTCGACGGGAATGTATAGCCCACTGTAAGGTTACGGATGCTGAAATAGCTTGCGCTGATAAGATGGGCATCCGAAGTCTGTGTGTACGAGTTGCTCGAATTATTGGCATTCCATATTGGCAACGAGCCCTTACCTGTCTCAGGGTTGAACGTATTCCAGAGATCCTTGTTATGACCTACATAGTATGTTGAGCTTAATCCGTCAAGATACTGTGAGTCGTAAGCCCAACCACCAAGTTGGAAAGCAGTCGCGATGTTTACATCAAAGCCCTTGTATGAGAATGAAGTGTTCAAACCGCCATTGAAGTCAGGCAGAGCCTGCTTGCCAAGCCAGTACTTTGTTGCTGAGGTATAATTTTTAGTTGTTGTCTGGCCGGTAACGTTTCCGTTCTCGTCCTTTTCGTCTTTATACCACATTGCATTGCCCTTCTCGTCCATACCTGCATACTTATAGGTAAAGTACTCGTAGCGGCTCTTGCCCTCCATAAGTTTGAAGCTACCACTGGTGATACCATCCACACGGTTCTCCTCAGGAAGTGTCAATACCTTATTAGAATAGTGCGAACCGAGCAATGTTACGGTCCACTTCATATCCTTGTTCTTGATGATGTCGGCGTTCAACTCAAACTCGATACCGTTGTTGCGCATTGCACCGATGTTTTCCCAGTTGTACGGACGACCTGTTGATTCTGCCAAAGGACGCTCAAAGAGCATATCATCGGTACGACGTGTGAAGAAGTCGATATTACCATAGATGCGGTCAAGGAAGCGGAAGTCGAGACCAAGGTCGAATGTCTTCTGCTTCTCCCATGTCAGATTCTTGTTGCCATAGAATACTGTATTGTATGACAGAGACGAGCCATTCCATTCTACTATATACTGGTCAGTATAAGGAGTGTAGCCATAAGCATAACCAGGAAGGATGTTCTCATTACCCTGTGTACCGTACGATGCACGAAGCTTCAAGTCGTTGAGCCAAGAATTAGTGCCTTCCATGAACTTTTCAGACGAGATACGCCATCCTGCACCTACCGACCAGAAGTTACCCCAACGGTCGAGGAAGCGTGATGTGCCGTCACGACGGAACGCTGCTGAGAGATAATACTTGTGAGCATAGTCGTAATCTGCCATTGCGAAGTAACCCTCTACGTTATGCATGAGCTTGTTGCTTGAAAGACTCTGTATCTGTCCACCATTGTCAAGTTCAGGATTTGCAGGGTCAAGGAAGTTTGTCTTCTGTCCTTCCAAAGAGTTGGTAGTGTACTTATAGTACTCATGACCAAGCTTTGCAGCAAAGTGATGGTTCTCGGCAAATGTGTTTTCGTACGACAGAATCTGGTTGAAGTTACTTGTCACCTCGCTCGCATTGCTCTTAGTACCACGTCCACCGAATGAAGCACCGTCACCAATTGTAGGTGTATAGTAGACTGTGCTGAGCAGATTGGTATAGTCGTAGCTATAGTTGGCGACAAACTTGAAGTTGAGCGGCAACTTGATTTCTATGTATGAGCGTGATGAGAGGTTGTGATATTCACTCTTTCTAATATCCTCGCTCATTGAGCAGATGACGTTCTGGTTGGTAGCAACAGGACGTTTTGTTGTGCCGTCGACCTGACCGGTACCAGCATCATAAATAGGATTGCCCTTTTCGTCATACTTCATGTTGCCCTCGGCATCGTAAGCATGTACCGGGAATATAGGAGCCCAGCTACGAGCTACGGCAAACGGGTTAGAAGCAGCTCCCGCTCTTTCCTGCACACCATACTGATTGGTGTGTGAATAAGCGATATTGGTACCAACCTTAAGCCATGACTTAAGCTGAGAATTCAGGTTGGCACGCATAGTGAAGCGGTCGTACGACGAACCGATTACGTAAGAGTCGTTGTCGAGATAGCCCATTGACACGTAGTAGTCGCTGCGGTCGTTGCCACCTGATGCAGAAACGGTGTATTCCTGACGGAATGACGACTTGAACAGAGCATCGGCAAATGTGTCCTTATAACGGCGCTTTGCGTTAGGGTTGAGCGTACCGTCGGTGTTGACAAGATACTCGCCATCGGGAACTATGAAAGCATTGTAGTTGCCAAGATTTTTAAGAAGGTTCTTGCTCGCATACTCATTATAAACTGACATCTCATTCTGGTCACCATATCTTGCCCACATAGTATTACGTATACCATACCATGCAAGGCGATAGAATTCGCCCGGATCGGTCACCATGTCATAATCCTTGTATGCGCGGTTTGTCACACCCCAAGTGCCACGGAAGTTGATAGATGTCTTCTCCTTGCTACCCGACTTTGTCATTACCATAACAACGCCACCGGCAGCACGTGCACCGTAAAGTGAGTTAGACACAGCGTCCTTGGATACTGTGATTGAAGCGATATCCTGCGGGTTGATGTCAGACAGCTTACCATTGAACGGAACACCGTCAACAACGATAAGAGCAGCATTGCTGGCAGACATAGAGCCAACGCCACGTACATAAATAGAAGCATCACTACCAGGCTGACCAGAATCGCTAAGTACCTGAACACCTGCTACGGCACCCTCAAGAGCGCTTGAAACAGAAGCAGCCTGCGCATTGGCAACGATTGTCTTGTTTACGGTAGTAACCGAACCTACAACGTCCTGCTTGCGCTTTGTACCATAAGCCACAACTGTAACCTCGCCCAACTGCTCATGGTCTTCCTCAATGACAATAACAAGATTGGTACGGTTCTTCACCTGTACAGTCTGTGGTTTGTAGCCAATATAAGTGATGTTGAGCTTACTGTTGGCCGGCACCGAGATGGAGAATTGTCCATCGCCAGCGGTAACGGCACCTACATTCTTCGAACCTTCAACCTTAACGGTAGCTCCTATGATAGGAGAACCATTGGCATCGGTAATCTTGCCTGTCACAGTACGGTTCTGTGCCATAGCCATAGAGCCGGCAACAAGTGCTGTGCAAAGCGTGAGTGCAATTTTCTTTACCATAAATCTCTCTCTTTTGGTGAATAATATAATTGTAATTGTTATTATCGAGTCATAACGTCCGCCATTGTCGGCGAGACTTCTCCGCCTACGGGCGGGAGGTTCTTTAGGGGTGTCTGTTGCAACGCTTGATGTGTTGTTGTTGCTTATATATATAATAGGTGTAGACAGTATGTAATTGTCGGCCTATCGTTGTCGAAGTAATTGCTTATTTTCTTTTGTTTTTGTGTAGGCGTAAACCCACGATGAATGTTTTAATTTTTCTAAATATTTCAATTCATTTGCAAAAATAGTTATTATTTGTCATAGTTCCAAATATTTTGAAACAAAATGTTCAGAAAAATTGCATTTTTATTACATAAGTCAATAAAACACTTATTAAATATTAGTTTTTGCAATATTCGTGTACGAACACATTTACATATGAAAGGTATAATTATGCAGAAATACCGCATAAACATACAGCAAAATGAATTATTGTTGTACTTTTGTTTACATTCCAACAATTAATATTTGTAAATTTAAAAGATGACAAAAATAAAAGAAACGCAGCATTATTTTGCAATATGAAAGCAAAACCACGCTGCGTTTATTGTAAATAAAGAATATTATTGTCTTTTTGTAATTTCCGGTTTTTATGCCGTCTATTTAGTCTCGTCGGTCACGGCGAACAAATCGTCGAGAATAACCTCATCATCAACAATTGCCGAATGTTTTCCTGGTAAAACTCCGTATGTAGTTACCATTGTCATGCGTGTGCTGCAACGTGTTGCTGTTTCTGCACGGAATATAGCAATACGTTCACGTAAACGACGTTCATAGTCGGCATTTATTATATAAGGTGTACCGGAAAATTTCATTTCACAGATGTTTATATTCCGGTCAGCACGTTCTATTACAAGGCCAATCTGTGTTCCATGACCGTCTTGTCGGCTACGCCATGCACTTGAATCGTTGAGGATTCGGTCTATGCCAAGTGCCTGCTTTATCTCGTCCAGATGCATCAGACATAGCAATTCGAAACTGAATCCCTGCCAACTTACCACTTGTTGGCTCGAAGACAGATGAGTCCAGCGGTGCGGATCTTTCGTGTCTACACCTTGTATATATTTATAGAAGAACAGAGTGTAGAAGTCTTTTATGCGATATATTGTATTGTTGCGCTTATTGCCGTAGCGTGCATAAGGCAGTACAAAATCGCATTGTTCAAGATCAGAGAGTATCTTCGTGAGCGCAGCGCCACCCAGCCCCGTTTGTTCTGAAATCTCCTTGCGCGTATATCCTTCTTTCCGTTGTACGAGAAGACGTATTACCGTAAGGTAATTGTCTGGCCGTTTGAAGAGTGTATCATACAGTTCGTTGTGTTCTGTCCTTAACATTGCGTGGCTGTCGGCAAAGAACAGCTCGTCAATGTTTGACAATAGCGACATGTGCGGATTTAGAAGTGTCAGATAGAAAGGCACACCTCCCAATATCATGTAGCATTGTGCAATCTGATAGCGACTCCAATTGAAGTGGTGTTCGTCCATGTACTGCTCCACTTCATATAGGCGGAACGGACGTAGATATATCTTGCGCGTGATACGATTGAAGAGTCCACCCTGATTATGGAGCAGACTGTCAATCATCCACGATGTGGCTGAGCCGCAAGCTACAAACACTATATCATCGCGCATTGCTGCCCATCCGTTCCAAAAGTTCTCCAATGACGACACGAAATCCGACTTTGGGGTGTCCATCCACGGCATTTCGTCGAAGAAAATCACTTTCTTTCTGCTTGTGTCTTTTGCTTCAAGCAGTTTGGCAAGACCGTCGAAAGCCTGTGTCCAATTCTTCAGTTCTGGAGTAAATTCTGAGGAAGAGTAGCGTTGCAATGTCTTTGCGAAATCGGCAAGTTGCTGTTCGCGTGGCATATCATGCTTGCCTACAAACGAAAAGTCGTAAGTGTCGTTGAAGAAACGACGCACAAGAAAAGTTTTGCCAATACGACGACGACCATATATGACTACAAATTCCGACCGTCCCGATTCAAGACAGTTCTTCAGTATCAACTGTTCTTTATGCCTTCCGATTAACTTGTCCATATGCCATTTATTATTGATAACTTGCCAAAATTACGAAAAAAATGCGGTTTTGGCAAGTTATCGGTTTGGATAACTTGCCAAAACTTACAAAAAATCATGATTTTGGCAAGTTATCGGATTCGTTGTCGTCACATTACACCTAATGCCTGCATCATCTTTTTGTTGGCTTCGGCAAGCGAAGGGTCGAACAATGCGCGTATATATATTAAGGTGGTGGAGAGTTTGGTATGACCCATAGCCTTGGCTATTTGCGAAATGTCGAGTCCGGAGCGGTAGGCAAGGCTTGCCCAGGAGTGACGTGCTACGTAAGACGAGAGCTTCCTTTGGCTGCTGATGAGTAGTGATAGGCGGCGAAGGGCATAATTGTAGGAGCGCAGCCGTTTGAGGTAAGTGCGGTGAATGTTGTCGGCTGTGGTGCCGGCGAGCATCGGAAACACGTAGTCGCTGCCCGGTATGGTGTGGCGTTTGATGATTTCAGCCATACAGGGTTCAACGTTTACGCACACCTTATGACCCGTTTTGTGGCGTGCGTAGTGCATCACACCGTCGTGTATCTGGTGCCATTTCAGGTGGGCGATGTCTACAAACGGCATTCCCATAGCCATAAAGCTGAACACAAATAGGTCGCGAGCCAAGGCAAGATGCGACTGGCTGTCGAGCCGAAGCGCAAGCAATTGGCGTATTTCAGAGTCGGTGACGCTGCGTTTGGCTGTCTGTTCATGTCCTGTGAATACTGCTGAGAACGGACTGTCGCCATTGTCTTCCACTGCCCGATTGTACAAGGCACGCAGCGTACGCATATATACCGACACGGTATTTAGCCTTAGGCCTCGGTTGCAAAGCCACCGCTGATAGCGCTCGAGCATAGCGGTTGTGATGTCGGCAAAGCACCATTTGTCGTTGCCGATGAATTGCGTGAGCGAGCGTACGGCTGTGAGATAGTTGTAAGCGGTCTTGTGGCGTTGCTCTTTGTCAATCCGTTCAGCCTCAGCCTTGGCAAAGCTCATTCCGTTCAACCGCCTTGCAATTGTAGCGTTACACTTGTTTTCTTTCGGATCTTTTCCCAATCCCATTTCAATTCTGAAGTAAACCATAACATTAAAACATTTAAGGGTTAGACAATACGAGTCTCAATTTACTATAATAATCGGTACGGGCAATACTTGCAACGGCAGTTTCTCAGTACCGATTTCAGTACCGCACAACTGGTACTGGAGTTTTACACCGTCCTTCACCACCTCCCGCCCGTAGGCGGATACGCCGACACCATTTACAGACACAGTAAGAAGGTGAAGCCGACACAGTAAAAAGAAGAGAACAATTACATTATATTATATTATTCACCAAAAGAGAGAGATTTTTATGGAAAAAAGATTCATGACTTTTGTAGCCTGCCTTTTCCTGAGCATAGGAATGGCACTGGCTCAATCTCGCATTTCCGGTAAGGTCACCTCAGCCGAAGACGGACAACCCGTTGTTGGTGCAACAATTAAGGTTGTGGGCTCGAAGACAGCGAGCGCCATAACCGACGTCAACGGCAACTTCTCGATCAGCGTACCAGCAGGTTCGCGTCTTGAAGTGACCTACATCGGTATGGTTCCTAAGACTGTCAAGGCTTCAAGCAATATGAGCATTGAGCTTAATGCCGACAGTCATGCACTTGACGACGTAATCGTAGTTGGTTATGGTACTACACGCCGTGAAGCCAAGACCGGTTCTATTACATCGGTAAGCTCAAAGGAGTTGGCCGACGTTCCCGCTACATCATTCGACAAGATGCTTGCCGGCAAGATGGCAGGTGTGAGCATTACACAGACAACCGGCCAGCCGGGTTCTAACTCACAGATTCGTATTCGTGGTATCAGCTCTATCTCAGCCGGCAACGAACCATTGTACGTTGTCGACGGACTGCCTATAACATCAGGCGACGACGGTGCATTCACCAACAGTAGCAACGCTCTGTCGGCTATCAACCCTGACGACATCGAAAGCATCACAGTATTGAAGGATGCCGCTGCCGCTTCGGTTTACGGTTCGCGCGCTGCCAACGGTGTTATTCTTATTACAACCAAGAGCGGTAAGGAGGGCAAGAGCCACCTTACGGCACGTGCCAAGTTCGGTATTTCGCAACTTGCCAACGACAACAACTACGGAGTGATGAACGCACAGCAGCTTCTTGAATATGAGCGCACAGCCATTCGCAATGCAGGTATGGATCCGGACAATCCAGCCAACCCGGCAAACGCTTATCGCCCGATGTCTATTCTGCAGGGCCCGCTCTACAACTGGATGGACGCCGTGACACGCAACGGCAAGATGCAGGACTACGAACTGACACTCTCGGGTGGCTCGGCTCGCACCAAGTACTACAACTCGTTGAACTATCAGAAGACCGAAGGTATATTCCCGGGCTTCGAATTCAGCCGTATCAACTTCCGTGTCAATGCCGATCACGAGATCAACCGATTCCTCAAGACCGGTGCGCGCATCAATGCCGGCTACTCATACAGCGAGGACGTACCTACACAGAAGTTCTATTATGCAAACCCAATCTTTACGGGTATGACTATAGAACCGTGGCAAAAGCCCTTCAACGAGGACGGAACACCCAACGTAAATCTTCCTACCAACAGCAACACCAACCCGCTTGCCACTGCCAAGTACGACGACCAGTGGAGCAAGCGCTATGCTTTCAACGGTAGCATATACCTTGAGTGGAAGCCTATCAAGCAACTTACATTCAAGACTACTGACGGTGCCGAGCTGTCGTTCATCAACGGCCGCCGCTACTGGAGCCCCGATGCCCACACCGACCAGAAAGGTACGGGTACGCTGCAGACCGACCAAATGATATACCGTTCGTTCACTACATCTAACACAGCCACCTATCAGGACCAGCTGGGCAAGCACTATCTGCGCGTATTGCTGGGTCAGGAGGCCAACTACAGCGATTCTGAGGAGAACTTCCAGAGTTCGAAGGGACTCGACCCGCAGATACCTTACCACGTAAACGGCAGCTCTACCAACGATATAGGCTACGCCATCGGCACTGTGACTATGATGTCATGGTTTGGCATTGCCGACTACAACTTCGACAACCGCTACTTCATCCAGGCATCGCTTCGTTCGGACGGTAGCTCAATATTCGGCAAGAACTGCCGCTGGGGTACATTCTGGTCGGTAGGAACATCATGGAACATCCACAACGAGAAGTTCATGGAGTCTACCAAGGATTGGTTGCAGGTGCTCAAGTTGCGCGCCAGCTACGGTATCAACGGTAACGACAACATCACCAACTACCTCTCGTACGGTACCTATACACAGTCAGTGTACAACGGCATCACCGGTCTTCGTCCTGACAAACCAGCCAACCCCGACCTTTCATGGGAGAAGAACAAGTCGTTCAACGTAGGTCTCGACTTCCACGTACTGAAGCGCCTCTCGGGTAGCATCGACTTCTATACACGTAAGACTTCCGACATGCTTCTTGCCAAGTCGCAGTCGTCAACATCAGGCTTCAACTCGATGACCACCAACATCGGTTCGCTGCGCAACACTGGTGTAGAATTCCAGCTCAACGCCAGCATCATCGACTCGAAGGACTGGAAGTGGGACATGGGATTCAACATCTCACACAATCAGTCGAAAGTGCTTGAACTCGCAGGTGAGGACTACCTCACATACGGCGACGGATTTATCCGCCACTTCGTAGGCGAGAAGCTCTATACATTCTATCTGCGCGACTATTACGGAGTCAATCCGGTTAACGGCGAGGCTTTGTGGCGCACCGAGGACGGCTCACTCTCAAACAACGTAAGCAACGCACGCTACGTGAAGTGCGGCAGTCCGGAGCCTACATACGCCGGCGGTATCAACACCACTGTATCATGGCGCAACCTTACGCTTAGCGTAGTAACCGAGTTCAAGGGCGGCAACAAGGTTCTCATCGCCGACAACAACTTCGTCAACAGCGACGGCTCACGTGTCAACATGAACCAGGCAGTCACAGCGCTCAACTACTGGAAGAAGCCGGGTGACACCGGATGCAACCCGAAGCCTATATACAACAACTCTACCAGCTCAAGTTTGACAAACTCGACACGTTTCCTCGAAAAGGGCGACTACTTCCGCATCAAGGACGTGACACTCTCGTACAGCTTCGACCGCTCGCTGCTCAGCAAGATCGGTCTGCAGGGAGCACGCGTCTACACCAGCGCCCTCAACCTCTACACATTCCACAATGTGAACTTCTGGGATCCGGAGCGTGGCGTTGACGGACTCGGCAAGGGTATCTATCCTGTGACAAAGACCTTCATGGTAGGTCTTGACATCACCCTGTAATGTTACAGAAAGGAAATAATCAAGTAACGAAACAAAAGGAACTGAATTTATGAAAAAGATATTTATCGGAATGGCTATCCTCTCGGCTGGATTATTCACGTCGTGCAGCGACTTCCTGACCGAGGAGCCAAAGCAGGAACAGAGCAACGAGCTGACGTTCGCAACATTCGACGGTGTCAACAAGGCTGCCGCTGCAATGTATGGAATGTTCCAGAGCGATGCATGGTACGACGGCGAATTCACGCTTATGTCTGAACTGCGCTGCGGCAATGCCAAGAACCCGACATCAGTGCCGGGCTCGGGCCGCTACCGCTCAGACACACAATGGATATACAGCGACCACAGCACTTCGCCCCTATGGAGCTACGCCTATTACACCATAGCACGTGCCAACAACGTGATAAACAATCTCGACGACAAGGTAGGCAAAGACGCTACACAGCAGCAGGTGAACAATGTCAAGGCAGAGGCGCTCTTCATACGCGCCCTGTGCTACTTCGACCTTGTGATAACCTACTGCCAGCCCTACAACTACAATGCCACCGAGGACGACAAGATGGGTGTGCCTCTGGTGCTCGTAACCGAGAACGGCAAGCCCGCACGCGACTCTAAGGAGAACGTATACAATCAGATTGTTGCCGACTTGCTGCAGGCTGAGAGCATAATGGCTGACGACTACGTTCGCTCAGGCGTAACCGACAAGGCTGCAACTCCTACAAAGCCGGCTATCCAGGCACTGCTCTCGCGCGTATACCTTTATATGAACAAGTGGCAGGAAGCTGCCAACTACGCTACAAAGGTTATCAACAACAAGAAGTATGAGCTTGCTCCGGCTGACGCTTATGCAGCCATGTTCTCGGCAGCTACGGCTCCTGAGGGCGGCGAGATAATCTTCGAGGTGTACGGTTCGGACAAGAACGAGTATTGGGACAACTCTGGTTGGGCTCACCTTCCATACATCACCACTACCGACGACCAAGGTTCGCACGGCGACGTTTGCGCTACTAAGGACCTTTACGACCTCTACTCTGAGGGCGACGTACGCAAATCGATGTTCAAGCAGCACGGCAACGACTACTTCCCGACAAAGTATTCGGGCAAGCCTAAGGACTCTGACCCGAAGTATACAAACGTTCCCATCCTGCGCCTTTCGGAGATGTACCTCAACCGTGCCGAGGCTATCATCAACGGAGCTTCTATTCAGGGCGTGACAGCCGAGAGCGACCTCCGCAAGATTGCCACAGTACGTGGCGCATCGCAGACAGCAGCCGCTACAAAGCAGGGCGTATTTGACGAGCGCCGTCGCGAGCTGGCTTTCGAGGGACACATCGCTGCCGACTACGCACGCTGCAACAAGTCGATGACACGTAAGGATTTCGACGACTCGAAGAACAAGGACGTGGCATTCCCAAGCTACATGTGGGCACTGCCTATACCTAACCGCGAGCGCACCGCCAATCCTAACGTGGCTCAGAACCCTGGTTATTAATCTAAAGAGAGAGAAAAGCTATGAAAATATTCAAGAATACAACCATAGTACTCGCAGCTCTTGCTGCCGTGGCACTCGCCTCGTGCAACAACGACCAGCCCGAGTTCAATGACAAGGATGCTTTCGTATCGTTCACCGACACAAAGGCTACGATCGACGAAAACAAGGCTACACTCGAAATTCCCGTACAGCTCTCGTCGCTCAAGGGAAAGGAAGGCACTGTCGACTTCGAGATTACTGCCGACAAGACAGCACCTGCCGTAGAGGGCACCAACTACACCGTTGCCAACGCTTCACGCACGCTCACCTTCACCAAGGAATCAAACGTGCAGAACATCAAGCTCAACATCGTTGACCTTGCAGGCACATTCACCGGTGACCTCCGTCTGAACATCAAGCTCAAGAATGCGCAGGGCGTAAACCTTGGAGCCGAAAGTTCGTTCGATGTGACAATCGTCGACCTCGACCATCCGTTGGCTTTCATGCTCGGAACGTTCAGCGCAAGCGGAACTTCACAGTATAACGGTGCTGAAACATGGACAGTTAAGATTGCCAAGGACGACAAAGACATCAACAAGGTATGGATTACCAATATGGTACTTGGTGGCTCATCGGCTGCTTATCCTATCTACGGAACCGTAAACGAAGAGAAGACCGAGATACGTATTCCTGCCTATCAGGTAATGATGAAGAGCAGTTCTTATCCAGGCATACTGTTCACCATCCTGGATTCAGAAGGAGAAAACCTTGTTGAAGACTATATGCTCGGCAAGATAACAACCGATGCCAACGGCAAGGCTATCATCACATTCGCCGACAACTTCTTCGGTACTGGTGTCTTCAGCTCTGCTACACCTTCGGAGGCCGCATTCCAGGGATTCTCCAATCTTTATCTGCCTGGTGTAGTGCTCAAGAAGAACTAAGTAAATAGATATTCACACTAACAACGACACATATAATTATGAAAAAGTTATTATATAGTCTTGCAGTCGCCTTTGCAGGTATTGCAGCCCTCACGGGCTGTACTACCTTCGACGACGAGCACTCAGAGCACTATGGCGAAGGCCCTGCCGTAGCCATAAATCTGACGGAGACCAAGGACAACTCGTTCACATTCACCGTCAATCCGGCTGAAGGCACCAACTATTATGCCTACACCGTTGTTGAGGGCGACGAAGCCGAGGACGTAAGCGAGGATGATGTGCTGAAGAAGACGATGGGTGGCGTAAGCGAAGCCATCGTTAACTACTCGAAGGCTGCATCCACTACCGTCAACATGCTCAACTCAAAGGGCGAGGGCATCTGCTCGCCCAACACATCGTATGTTATCTACGCCGTAGCTGCCAATGCCAATGGCATTACCGGTAAGGTACAGGCGCTCGTGGTGAAGACCACCGACGGCGACGCTCCTACACTCGAACCGTACGAAGCAGGCGACCCGTCAGCTGAGACAACCGCTACATTCTCTGAGCCAGTATTCAAGGGCGAAGGCACCGTTTCGGCTAAGTACTATCAGGAGTGGGGCGACGGCGAGCTTATCGACGTGCCTGCCGACAAGGTTCACGCAACAATCAATGGTGCCAACGTGACATTCACTGTCGACGACGTTCCTGCTGGAGCCTACGTGCTCTACTCTTGGACTGAGGGCGCATTCAATGACAGTTTCGGCAACAAGTGTCCGGCTGAGAACACCGTTATCGGCGACGAGGGATTCGTAGGCGTATACAACCGCCAGCCGCTCAAGCCGTTTGCCATCGAAGCCAAGCAGTTCACACCTGCCTCAGGCAGCACAATCGGCGAGTACGACAAGTTCAAAGGCGTCATAACATTCGCTTTCGACGTATTCCGCAACGACATTGAGGAGTCGGACGACTGCGTAAAGACAGGCGACCTCTCGCTCACTTACTCTAACGCCAAGCGCTCTACAACCATCAATCTCGAACCGAGCGACTGGAGCGTAAACGGCAAGACCGTAACATTCAAGATACCCGAGGCTGCTGCCGAAGGCGACAAGGTGACACTGAAGATAAAGGAAGGCGTCATCATGGACATCAACGGCAACGGCAATGAGGCTTTCGCTTCTACCGACGTAGCATGGAAGTACGACGGATACACAGCCACAGCTGCTATGCTCACGGGCAACTTTACGCTGACATACTACTCTGCCGCAAAGAAAAAGGAAGTGACCAACGCTGTCACTATAACCAAAGCCACGACTAACAACGAGGACGGCACCAAGTTTGTCATCAGCGGACTGTACGCAGCCGGCAGTCAGGTTGGCGCTGTAGCCGACTATGCTAACAACCGACTTTACATCCAGCCACTTTATGGAGTTGGCACGTATGACGACGGAGAAGTTTCGGGCACCATTGTTACCTTCTCGGCAAGCCAAGCCGAAGCTATTGAGTGCAAGATCAACAAGGACGGCAGCATCACCACATCCGACCTTGCACTTGCAGTATATGTTAAAGGTGAAGGCGTAATTGGAATCTTAGACAAACTGCAAAAAGCCAAGTTTGTCAAGACAACATCAGCTGCCAAAGCCAAGAGCCGCAGAGCTGCCAGAAAGTAAGAATTAAGGAAAATGAACCTTAAGTAAATCATACTGGAGTCCCCACTCTACATTGCATAAGTAATGTGGGGTGGGGATTTTGCTTTCGCCGAAATCCCTATGCCCTGCAAAAGGAGTCCTTTTGCTGTGTAAAAGGAGCCCTTTTAAAGGGCAAAAGGAGTCCTTTTGGAATGCAGAATATTTTGTATTGGATTTTGAGTGAATCGCTCTACTTAACGTGTTCTTCCAAATACTGATGCGCCTTGTTAGGATCGCTCGTGTAGAGCTGGATATTTCCTTCGGGGTCGATGACCACCAATGACGGAATATACCTTATATAATAAGCAGCCGTCAGAGCCTTCATCGAAGCTTCGGGCACCAACAACTGTCGCCAAGGCATCTGCTCCTGCTCCATCGCCTTTGTCCAGTCTGCCTTGCGCTTATCTACCGAAATGCTCACAATGTTGAGTTTTGTGTTCATTTTCTGATATAGCTGCTTCACGCTTGGAATGGCTGCGCGGCACGGTCCGCACCAAGAAGCCCAGAAGTCGATGAAGTTATACATACCCGGCTTTACTATATCCTTCAGATTTACTGCCGTTCCGTCGGGAGTCTCAAGCGACAAGTCCTTGTAACGACTGCCTTTCAAGTAAGCCTTCATATCCGCTACGGTCTTCACAAAGGCATCGTAACGCAGCCGGTCGTAATTGCCGGCAAACGTCTGAAGCATACGGTCGTACTCGGCAAGGGTAAAGGCAAACGGCTTCTCAAGCTCGTCGCCCTGCAGCAAAAGACTCACGGCGTAATCGGGATGGGCTGCAATGAAGGCGGCACTGGCTTTCGATTCTGCCATCTGGGCAGCCTCCAATATGGGCTGCAGACGGTTCACCTCGGCAGTATCCGGTCCACCCTCCTTGCGCGAACGGAACTGGGCATTGCGCAGCTGGCGCCTCAATAGGTTTGTATTAAGACGTACATCGTACGTGGCATCAGCCCACTCCTGATACTGCTGCTGCGCCTTTGAACCCGCAATCTTCAGATTCTTGGCGTGAAGCATAGGTCCGGAAGTCAAGGAATAGTTGAGCGGAATGCTGTCGAAACAAGCCGCGCTGACAGTATAGTCGGCTGCTTCGAGCATGAAATTGCCACCTCTGTCTTGCGGATATTCATCCTGCCGATACTCACTCTGAGGCTTGTCGTCGATCTGGAGCTGCACCAACAGCGTGCCGCTCACATTGCCCGTCAATATGAACGAATCACCCTTAGAGAGACATTCGGCATTTATGCTCTTGCCATTTTCCTGACATCGCAGACTCACCTTTGTACCGTTCTTGATGCCGGGGATTGTACCCTTTACGGTAAAGTTTTGGGCAAAAGCACCCACAGCCACAAAAGTGGCTGCAAGCGCTAACAAAAGAGAATTGAATAAAAGTTTCATTACTATATACATTTTTATTATAGTGTCGGACGATATGCTACTTAAGATATTGCTGCACGACCTCCGGACTATGCGTGATGCAAAGCACCTTGCCGTCAGTATCTATCAACACCAGTCGGGGAATGGAAGTGATGGAGTAAGCCACCGATGCCTTCTCTATCTTCGACATTGGCAGAAAGAGTTGCTGCCATGGCATGGCTTCTTCCAGTTCGGCCTTCAGCCACTTGTCCTTCTTCTCGTCTACCGAGCATGACACGACCTGCAACTTGTCGGAATGTTCCTTAGCCATAGCCTTGACCTTGGGTATTGCAACACGACACGGACCGCACCACGAAGCCCAGAAGTCAATGAGCATCATCTTGCCCTTACTCATCAACGACGACAATGCTACCGATTTGCCCGCCTTGTCTTCTGCCGTAAAGTCGGTATACGGCGCACCGTTGGCGTGCGAACGGAAGTAGTCGAGATTGTGCTTGATGAAGTTGACGTGCAGAGTGTCGGCATTATCGGCAAGCGAGGCATACTGACGGTCGAACAGTTCGAGCGAATAGCTGAAGGGCTTGTAGGCATAGAGCGACACCAAGGCTGCCGTTAGGGCATAGTCGGGATGCGCGGCAACAAATTCATTGCGCTTGGCCTCCTGCACAGCTTTGGCAGCAGCAGTCCGTTGGGTATAGTCCTTCACAACTTCATCATTTCCCATATTGTCAAACCAAACCTTCGCCTCTGCATAGCTGGCGCTGTCGGCTGTAATCGTAGCGGCACGCATATAGTCAAGATATTCGTCCATCTGCCGCTGCAATCGGCCTGCCTCTATAGTCAGTCTGCCGTCCGGTTTGTTGGCAAAACCTTGTTTCTGCTGATACGGCATCTCTTGTTTCAGGAGGTCATGGTCGATATTCAGAGTTATAGGACTGCCGTCGGTCAGCAGCTGAAATTCAGAGTTCTTGCTCCATCGTTTGCCCGACTTGACAAAGATACTGAGATTTACCAGTCGTGGGGCCGACTTGACGGAAGCCTCAAACTCGAATTTTTCTCCAGCGAACCTGATTGAAGCGATGCGTTTCTTTTCATATCCTTCGACATCGTCCAATGACACCTGGCAGCTGTCGCTTATTCCTTTTATCTGCCCCGACACCTTTACTGTGGTTTGGGCATTGCCGGCGACGCTTGCCATGAGCATTGCCGCCAACAATAATGTATTCGGTTTCATTAGTCTAAATAATATCTACACCTTATTAATATATATCTACTTGGCATCACGAACGTAGCGCACGCTTAGACAATGCTGCTCCTGAAGCACCACTAAGCGGTTGACGGCATTAGTGCCCGGAGTAATCATGCGGGCATAGGCAGCCGGTTCCTTGTTCACCTCAACGTCGGTTGCCGTCCAGTAATAGCCATAGTCGTACTGATGATAAAGCCCTATCAAGGAGTAGGAGTAATTGCATATCTCACCACCAAAAACGAAATTAAGGCAGGTTCCTTCCCCTTTCTGCATCATAAGGCGTGAAGCGCCCTTGCGCCAACCTTCCTTATCAAGGTCTGTTTGCTTTATGCCCAGAGCGCGTTCCAATGCCTTGAAGTCGTCGTCGGTAGGCAGTCGCCATCCCTCAGGCGCATTGCTTACGGCTTCTTCCCATGTGTAATAGTTGCCGAAATCGGCATACCACTGTTTCCAGTCTTCAACGGTTCCGGTCAGTCTAAGTCCGTAGCCAAACTCGTTTGTCCATTTCGGATTGTACACATCTTCATAGAAAGGATCGTCGCAACGCAGGTTCTCGGTCATCCAATCGAGATTTCCGATTCTCACCCATTTGTATTCATTGCCGTCCTTATCCAATACCGTACCCGTACTGGTAGGAGAAACAGAGGGCTGGTCGTCATCATCACTACATGCAATAAAGGTCAAAGCACCAGCCAATACGACCGCCCACAGATATATGTATTTGAACATTTTCATATTGCTTATCATTATGTTATTCAACGTCAACATTCACTCCCAACGACTCAATGAGCGCCTTCATCTTGGCAAAGCGTGCCAGACAGATAGGATAATCGGCGAACTCATCCTGAAATTCAGCATCGGTATATGTGAAAACAGCCGTCACATAATCGCTGATGTCATACTTTTTCGCACGGAAATACCATGAGCTTCCATCACGCAGGAATCCCAGCGAACGTGCCAAGTCATCGTCATATCCTACTGGATAATCCAGTTCATCCTTGTAATAATACTGATACTTGTCGTAATCTTCTATCAAGGCAAAGAAATCCTTCAAGAAAGTGTTGCCCTTGGCATTCACTTTGGCAAGAACGATTTGCGCAATGAGATTGTTGAAGAACGAAGGGTCGGTGAAAGCCTTGCCTTGCTCAAGGCTGAACACGTAACATTGAGAACCAAGATAGTAAGTAGGATCCTTCTTGGGCTTTGCCTCCAGTACGCCGTCGTTATATGCCCAGGCATGAATCTTGTCCACTATCATTATGGAGAACGGCGAACTGCTGCCCAAACGTTTCAGAATGCTCTCTCTTACCATTTCGGCTGCCTTCTTCTGTGAGCTGAAATCCTCTATATAATCATAGGTGTAGGTATACGAATCGGTTGGTGTACTGAACATGTCGTAGCTCACGTCAAGCACTCCCCTATCATCAAAAAGCAGATAAGTGCCCGTGTTCTTATAGTAGTCACGGCGGTAATTGGCCTATACGTTGTGTCTTCATCGCTTGTACAAGCGGTGAACCCAACACCAATGCAAGCCAGCATCAAGAATAAATATATCTTTTTCATAGTTGTCATGTTTATTTATAATCGATTACCAGTCATTGTCGTCATCACCACTGTCGCCTGCGCTGAAGTCTTCACTCTCAAAGGCAGGACGTGCCGGACGCTGATTACTACCGATAGTGGGCTGGAAATCCTTCACCTGCTTCGGGATGTCGAGCGTATAGGCAGCGTCGTTCTTTTCGAGCCGATACTTGCTCAGATTTGAACGATATTCGCTCCAATTCTGGCTTTTGAAGGAAGACATAGTGTGTACTATCTCCTTTGCGAACGGATACGTCGGGTCTACCATATAGCGACGAAGGTCGAACCAGCGCTGACCTTCAAGGAAGAATTCACGCTCGCGTTCCTCACGAATGAAATCAATCAGTTCGGCTCCGGCAAGTCCTACAGTGCCTCCACCGGCAATGCGGTTCTGGCGCAACTTGCCAATCCATCGGCAAGCCTCGCCGTCGTTGCCCAGCTGAGCCTCAGCTTCAGCCATATTGATATAAGCCTCAGCGGTGCGAATACTGAACACGTCGCTCACCTCCTTGTATTTGCCATACGATGCCATACTGCAATCTATCTTATGATAGGTAGGAAAAGAATTGGTCAGGTCGTCGTCGGTCGTGATGTAAGTAGTCTTGCGATAATCGTCGTCATCGAACATAGCATAAAGGTTATCCGAAAGATACCACGTCGGTGAAACTTCATAATAAGAGCCCTCATCGGCAGGTTTGACAAACAGAATATTGCCCAACATACTTGCACCATTCGAGAAAACCACCTCAGCATTCTGCCTGTTGAGCGGATAGGATGTAGAAGGCACGTTCTGCAAATTCATCAGATAGCCGTCCTTGTCGATAGCTTTCTGTGCATAGGTTTTGGCAGTCTGCCAATCCTGCATATACAAAGCCACACGACTACGCAATATATATACAGCCTCAACACTGGGATGATAGATGCTGACGGGAGCCGATGCTGAGACAAGAAGGGTTTCGGCTTCGTTCAAGTCACTTGTTATCTGGGCATAGACATCGGCTACCGAAGCACGGCTAAAGTCCCTGTTCTCCACATTCGGGCTCAACTTGATGGGCACGGAGGGTTCGGTGGCAGCCGTTGACGGCGTATATGGCTTGCCATAAAGATTGACAAGCATCAGATAATAGGATGCGCGCAGATAGCAGAGTTCGCCCTTCACCTTTCGCACTTCAGCCTCTTCCTCCTCCGAATGAGTAGCAAGCCGGTCGGCAGCATCAAGCACCATGTTGCAATTGTTGATGAGTCTGTATGCCAAATCCCATAGTTCAGCCTCGTTGCTTTCGTACGAACTCTTGCCGTTCTTGTCAATATAGAGATTCTGTTGCCATGTAAAATAAGGGAACATCTTGTCGCGATAGCCAATGAATCCGTCCACATCCTCCTCGGTATTGACGTTCTCTTGCAGCTCATCGCTCATAAAATGAACACAGAGGTAATTGGGATTATTGGTCTGAAAGCTTGAATGCTCGTTCGCAAACAGACTCTTGGGCATGAGACAATCGCCTATCAGCAACTCATTCAGGTCGTCGACAGTCTGCACTCTTCCCAAATCCTGCGAATACTCTTTGAGAAAGTCGCTTGAACACGAAGCCAACGCAAGCCATGCCGTTGCTATACATATTATATTAAACAGTTTCTTTTTCATCGTCATTGTCATTTTATAGTACGTAAGAAATTCTTCTCGCATTATGCATCAGAATATCACATTCAGTCCGAGTGAGAAACTTGGACGGTCGCTCAATTGCGCGCTCGAGAATCCACCTTGCGTAGGTGTCTGTCCTTTAAGGGCAGAATCGCAGATAGTAAAGAGATTGTAAGCCGACGCAGTAACCGCAATGCGCTGCAATCCGATACGATTCAGTACACTCATCGGCATCTCGTAGGTCACACTCATGCTCTGAAGCTTCAGATAATCGGCACTTACCACACGTATGTTTGAATAATCGTACATGTCCCAATAGTCATTGGCTATCGTCGGAATATCACTATAATCAGTCATGTTATTTGACCAGAAGTTGTTGTATTTCCAGTAGGCATCCGAACCGGAAGGTATGATTGCAGGGATATTGGTATGGTTTTCATCGCCCGGTTTCTGCCAGCGCTTCATGTAGTCGCGACTGTAATTCTTCTCCGAATAAATCGAAGAGCCGTATGCTCCACCCGAAGCTGCGCTGCCGAACATGGCAAACAGACGGGTCTTGGCTCCCAAGCTATAGCCCAGACTCAACGAAGCACGCCAGTTCTTGTAGCGGAACGTATTGGTAAGACTGCCCTGGATGTCGGCATCACGCTTGCCCGAAGCCTCAAGAACGGTAGTGTACACATCATACTTGCTCATTCCTCGCAGAGCAGCCTGATTGTCAAAGTAGTCGTCAAACAACGGACCTCCATCTACAGGACTCAATCCCAGGAATCGATAGCTATAAAAGGTGTTCACCGACTTGCCCTCAACAAGTGCCGAACCATTCAAGAAATCTTCCAAATCGTAGGTCTGCGCATCAGGACGCGAGTCAATGCTGTTGATGACTTTCGATATAGAAGTAGAGAGCGACCAGCGGAAATCCTTAGTACGAATGGCATTGTACGTAATGTCAAAGCTATAGCCCTTGTTGGTGACATCGCCACCGTTGATGACATACGAGGTGACACCATTGACCGACGACACCTTCTTGCTCATGAAGGCGTCCTTTGTCTTCTTGTAATAGGCACTGATTTCCATTTCCAGACGATGGTCGAACAGACTCATATCCAAACCTATATTGTACGAATTGGTCTTCTCCCACTTCAAGTCGGGATTAGGATGTGCATAGATAGTAGAGCCGAACTCGTTGTAATAAGCATCCATTGCGCCCTTCTTTATGGTCATGACCGGCGACTCGGAGTCGAGCATATTGCCCTGAAAACCATACGAAGCCTTGGCTGTAATGTAGTCAATCCATTTGGCTTTGAAAAGGCTTCCCAGGTCGTAACTGCCCGACAACGACCATATAGGCAGGAATTTGTCGTTTGAACGGTCGCCAAACTTATTGGAACCATCAATACGTCCGTTCAGATTTACACGCCACAAACGCTTGTAGGCGTATGTCACGGAGAGGTAAGTAGAGAACTTATTGGAAAGGTCGTCGACAATTGTCGGCACGTTGTTGCTCAACCATGTGGCATAGCCTGTATATTTGGTGAGGTCAATGCCCGACACAAACGTCTCGCCACGGTCGGGATAATAGCCGCGAGCCACGCTCGAATGGCTCTTGTACTTGTCGGAATTGATTTCCAATCCGAATGTAGCGTCAATGTTGTGCTTGTCGTCTTCGCCAAAGTATTTGTTGGCATTGAGCTGCAGACGAGCCGTATAACTCTGGTTGCGGATTGAAGTCTTGCTCAGTTCGCCACCCTGCGGCAGGGTGCAGTCTTCAAAGTTTGTCACGCTCTCGCCATAATTAGTGGTACGCAGATATGCCACATGCGTAGTCTTCTCGCCCCAATAACCCTCCTGGTCGGTATTCGATTGGGTCATCGAGAAGATAGCATTGGCATTGAGCCAGTCGGTGAAACGGAACTTAAGATTGGCGGTTACGGTGAACGAATTGGTCTCCTGCTTCTTATAGCTGTTGTCCAATTCGTTCAATATATTATACTTATATTTATAGCCGTAGTTCAGCCGCAGCTTCTGGACGATGGCGTTCTTCAGCGTTTCCTTGTTGTAGGTCATGTGTGGTGTATCCTCCTATGGTCAAAGGTTCTCATAAATATGGCGG
>OQVZ01000150.1_pt1 | contig 25051 bp, 13 predicted proteins | sample 1691571 | NCBI WGS metagenome assembly OQVZ01 (sample SAMN03418261, study PRJEB22391) | human gut metagenome | biome: human-gut; feature: organic feature; material: feces | host: Homo sapiens | place: Tanzania | collected 2013-01
TTTTAGACTTTTGTAGGGGTCGGCGTCCCCGACGACCCGTAATATAAATTATAATTTATAAGGCAAACTCGGTTTGCCTTTATTTTTTGCCTTAAAATGTCAGGCTTTTCGACAATTTATAATTAAAATCTAAAAAAACATTGAAATTGTTATATAAAAATAATATAATATTATAAACTATATTTAAAAATTTCTTATATATAAAAGAAGGTATAAAAATGAGATCAGATTTAATAAAAGAAGGTCCGTCAAGGGCGCCGCACCGTTCTCTTTTAAGAGCACTCGGTATTGACGAACTTGAAATGAAAAGACCTTTTGTTGCCGTTGTTAACTCAAAGAGCGACTACATTCCGGGTCATATGCATCTTGACAAAATTGCAGAGCAGGTAAAAGCGGGTATCAGAAATGCAGGCGGTGTTCCGTTTGAATTTAACACTATCGGTGTTTGCGACGGTATCGCTATGAACCACAAGGGTATGAAATATTCACTTTGCTCAAGAGAGCTTATTGCAGATTCTATTGAAGTTATGCTTACTGCTCATCCTCTTGACGCTATCGTATTTATCCCTAACTGTGACAAGATTGTACCGGGTATGCTTCTTGCCGCTTGCAGGCTTAATTTGCCTTGCATCTTTATCAGCGGCGGTCCTATGCTTCCGGGTAAGAGCACCGAAACTGCAAACCGTATCGGTCTTTCAGAGCAGTTTGAATATGTAGGCGCTAACGCAGTAGGCAAAATGAGCGATGAAAATCTTGAATCTTGTGCATTTACCGCTTGCCCAACTTGCGGTTCTTGCTCAGGTATGTATACAGCAAACTCAATGAACTGCCTTACCGAAACTATCGGTATGTCACTTCCTGGTTCAGGCACTATTCCCGCTGTTATGAGTGCAAGGCTCAGACTTGCCAAGCAGGCAGGCGAAAGAGTAATGGACCTCCTTAAAGAAGACATTAAACCGTCAGATATCATTACCGAAAAAGCTATTGAAAACGCAATGCGTACTGATATGGCTATCGGTTGCTCAACAAATACTATTCTTCACCTTACTGCCATTGCCCACGCAGCAGGTCACGATATTGACCTTGCAGAGCTTGACGCTTACGGCAGAAAGACACCGCAGATTTGTAAACTTAACCCTGCATCTTCTGTATTTATTACCGACCTTAACGATGTAGGCGGTATTCAGGCAGTTGTTAAGGAACTTGCAAGAGGCGGTATGATTAACACAGATGCACTTACCGTTAACGGCACTGTTGCAGACAGAATTGCAAAAGCACCTGACGCTGACGGAACTATTATTCGTAAGATTGAAGACCCATTCTCAGCAGACGGCGGTATCGCTGTTCTTACCGGCAACTTGGCAATGGACGGCGCTGTAGTTAAGAAGGGCGCAGTTGCTCCGGAAATGATGCAGCATAAAGGCCCTGCTAAGTGCTACAACAGTGAAGAAGAAGCTATTGCAGCTATCACAGGCGGCAAGGTTGTTGCAGGTGATGTTGTTGTTATCAGATATGAAGGTCCAAAGGGCGGCCCGGGTATGAGAGAGATGCTTTCTCCTACTTCTGCTATTATCGGTATGGGTCTTGGCTCATCAGTAGCACTTCTTACCGACGGTCGTTTTTCGGGTGCTACCCGTGGCGCATCTATCGGTCATATCAGCCCTGAAGCTGCAATGGGCGGTACTATTGCTCTTGTTGAGGACGGCGACGAAATTGAAATCGATATCCCTGCAAGAGTTCTTAAAGTTAATGTTTCTGACGAAGTTCTTGCCGAGAGAAAAGCTAAATGGCATCCTCCGGTTCAGGAACTTACAGGTTACCTCAAGCGTTATGCACAGCATGTAACAAGCGGCGCAAAGGGTGCTGTTTTTGAAGACTAAGCGGAGTTAATATATGAACGATACGAATGAGAAGAGTAAAAAAAGGCACTCTCATCGCAGGCGTAAATCACCTAATGATTTTGCAAGGGAAGTAACGGTTTTGGTTGTTATTTCCCTTGTTGCAATGATAGTTTGTGTTTTTGCCGTAAACAAAACGGCGTGCGATTTTGTCCATAAGCTTGAAAGTCAAATGCCTATGCAGGTTCGTGATTTGGTTGTCGAAGAAAACGGAGAATATGCAAATATTTCAAAAGACGAACTTCAATACGGCACACTTATTGCTAACATATCAATAGAAAGCAGAGGCGTTAACGCACCGGTTTATTTCGGTCTTAACAGAGCTTCACTCAGATACGGCGTCGGTGTTTCCAGCAAGGAAAATCAAAAACCGTTTATAAGCGGCAAAAAAGATATTGTAGGCGGATACGACGAAACATATTTTAAATCGTTAAAATATGTAAAAATCGGTGATAAAGTAACCGTAACATCAAAAGATAAAGTTATAAGCTATGAAGTAGTTGACTGTTTTGAAGCTGAAAAAGGCGACGAAAAAGTTAATGATTATGACTGCGATTTAGTGCTTTACAGTATTTTTTCAAACTACAGTGAAAACGGCGGTAAATGTTTTTATGCTTTGCTTAATAAAACTAATGAGGAGGTAAATGCAAATGAGCAGTAAACTCCACGATACAAAGTCTGATTTTATAGGAAGAAAAATACTTTCGTTTTTCCTCTTTTTATCTCTTGTTTTGTTAAGTATCGCCTGCGTTGCCAAAGGTGCGATAATAAACGGCAATATGATTGAAAACAAATTCACTTCTTATGCAGCCGTTTCCGCTCTCAGGCAAGATATTATTACTTTTACAAAAGACGGCTTTTTAAAAAATGGCTTGAATGACGAGAATATTAATGATATAATCAGTCAGGCGAAAGTTGAAGCTGTTGCAAAATCTTTTGCGGCGAGTGAGTTTAAGTCGAAAACAGGATACACGAAAGCAAGCTCAAAGCAAGATGTTGCAGCGCTCTGTAATGACATTAAGGCGGAAATTGTGAAGCAGGTCAAAGCTTCCGGTTTTGAGTATAACGAGGAAGCGGTTAATTCTCAGGTTCAAAATATTGATGAATTTATCAATGCTCAGCTTGTTATGCCCGGCTCAAAATATATTGAAACAGCTTTCAATGTCGGCAAAATCGGCGTGAATATATTTGTTGCGGCTTCGGTTTTTCTTACTTTGGTGTTCGGCTCAATGCTTTTCTTTACCGGCAAGAGGGAATACAGAAGTATAAGGAGTATCGGCGTTTCGTTTTGCAGTGCGGGTATTGCCGATTTGCTTGCTTCAATAATTGCGCTGATAATATTCAGTATAAAATCTATAGATATATATCCTATGTTTATCAAAAATGCGATTGACGCTTATATAAGCACATCAATCGGTGCAGTTGCCGCTTGCGGTGCGTGCCTTGTTTTGATAACATTGGTGCTTTTGGCAATAAGCTGGAAGTTGAAGCGTGAAAGGTAGTTTTGCGCAAAAAACGATTGGGTGGTGTTTTAATGGATAATGATGTTGCAATCAAAGTTGATGATGTTACAATGTCGTTTATTCTTAATAAAGAAAAAGTGGACAACATTAAAGAATATGCCATTAAGTTTATTACAGGCAAGCTCGAATACAATAAATTCGACGCATTAAAAAATATAAGCTTTGAGGTTAAAAAGGGCGAACACCTTGCCATTATGGGTCTTAACGGTGCCGGTAAAAGTACACTTTTAAAAACAATAGTAGGCGTGTACAAACCGACTAAAGGCAAGATTGAAAAACAGGGTGTTATTGCTCCGCTTCTTGAACTCGGCGCAGGTTTTGACGGCAACTATTCCGGCAGGGAAAATATTTTCCTTTACGGCGCTATTTTGGGCTATTCAAGAGAGTTTATTCAGTCGAAGTACGATGAGATAGTTGCATTTTCCGAACTCGGCGATTTTATTGAAGTTCCTGTTAAAAACTATTCAAGCGGTATGAAAGCAAGGCTTGGTTTCTCAATCGCAACGGCTGTAGAACCGGATGTGCTTATCCTTGATGAAGTTCTTTCTGTCGGTGACGCAGGCTTCAGAAAAAAGAGTCTTGCAAAAGTTCAATCTCTTTTTGACAAAGGTGTTACCGTACTTTTCGTTTCTCACAGCATTGACCAGGTTTTGGCAATTTGCGATACGGCGATTTTGCTCGAACACGGCAAGATTATTTCGCAGGGTCCCGTTGAAGAGGTTACTACCGTTTATGAAGAAAAGTTAAATGCTCCTAAAAATAAGAAAAAATAAAAAAATTATTGATACACAGTTCCTTGGGACTGTGTATTTTTTTATGGTAAATTATAGTTTATCTTAATAAGGCTTCCCCTTGAGGGGAAGCTGTCAGTTTACTGACTGATGAGGTGGAAAGTATACGAATATGAATATTCTACACCTCATCCGACGACATTCGTCGCCACCTTCCCCTCAAGGGGAAGGCTATAAACTATAATTTATATACAAAGTAGACAAAATGTATTATAAAATGAGGAAATATTTGTGTTATAATAGTTAATATATAAAGCATTATGCTTAGAAGTATAAGAATTTTAAATACAAAATATATTTGTCAGTGGGGGATAAAATGAAACGGCTGATTTGTTTAGCCTTAGCTTTTGTATTTTTTCTGACTACTTTTGCAATTCTCACACCTTGCGTAAATGAAAAAAAGAAATTGGAGAACGCTTCATTAATTTCTACGCAAATCAACACACTTGTCGAAAAATATGAGAGCAGGCAGGATACCCAAAACAGACTTATTGTTAATTCAAATAAGTTAAATAAAAGCTACGGTGCCGTGGCTGTAATAAAAGCACGCAATTTTCAGATTTTGCAGTTTGATTCTTTGCAAAAATGTGAAAGTGCAAAGCGTCAAATTGATAAGCTCGGCATAAGCTGCGAAAACGATTCGTTTGCATATGTTGAAGCGAGAAGCAAAGCACCGAGCAAAAAAGATATGTGGGCGATTAAAAATGTTCAGTCCGATGTTGCGAATGAATTTTTGTCGTCAAACGGAAGTTATAAAGAAGTTATTGTGGCTGTTATGGATACGGGAATAAATGCAAGCCATGAGCTTTTTAAAAACAGAATAGTTGAATGTAACAAAAATTTCAGCTCAACGGGTCAGCAAAATTGCAGCGATGATGATAACGGTCACGGAACGAGCGTTGCAGGTATCGTTGCGCTCAATACGCTTGATAATGTTAAAATCAAGCCGTATAAAACATTTGACAGTGACGGCAAATGTACAAATTCGCAAATTATTGCGACGCTTAATTATATTTTGAGTGAAAAAAAGCTGCCTGATGTTATCAATATGAGTTTTAGTATTCAGTCGATTGCAAGCAGTATTACCCGTGATTCAATTACCCGCCAGCTAATTTCAAGAGGTGTAACCATAGTTACTTCTGCGGGCAACAAGGGCGTTAATGCTAAATATTATTATCCTGCAAATATCAGCGAAGTTATTACAGTTTCGGCTTCTAACAAGAAGAATGAAAAGGCAGATTTTTCAAACTACGGCAACTGCGTTGACCTTGCCGCTCCGGGAACAGGTATTTATACGAGTGACAAAGACGGTACATATACCTATCAAAACGGAACATCTTTTTCCGCTTCGTTTGTTTCAGCAGCCGCCGCTACTTTGCTTATGCAGGACGGTTCTCTCAACTGTTATCAAGTTGAAGATAGGCTTTGTAATGCTGCTGTACCCGTTTATAATCAAATTACGCAGTACGCATGGTGCGGTGCAGGTGTTGTTAATTTCAGCGGAATAATCTGCGGTACAAAAATTGAAGCACCTTCCTTTAGCGTTGACCAGGGAAAATATAACGAACCGTTTGAACTTGAGATTAAGTCAAATTCAGGCGAGAAAATTATGTATACGCTTGATAATACAATTCCTACCGCTAAAAACGGAATAGAATACACAAAGCCTATTGGAATTGATGATGACACGCATATTATTGCTGTTGCATATGAAGAAACGAAAAAGAGTATGTATACAGCATCAACATATGAAATTGTATATAACGGAAGGGAAGCCGATTTTGAAGTGTCTGACGATGGCGTCCTAACTTCATATAACGGTGATAAAGCGAATATTACCGTTCCCGAAATAGTTGACGGAATTACGGTCAGGGCAGTAGGCGATAATGTGTTTAACAGCAGCAGCCTTAAAAGCATTGTGCTTCCGTACACTGTTAAACGAATCGGCGTCAGCGCTTTTGCCAACAGTAAGCTTACTTCAATAACGGCTAACGGAGTTATCGATGTTGATGACGGTGCGTTTGAGGGTTGCGAATCACTTGTGAGCCTCAATATGCAATCGGTAAAAACCGTCGGCAACAGATGTTTTAAAAATTGTAAGTCGCTGACGGAAGTAGAGTTTGACCAAACTGTTTGTGAAATAGGCAATAATTCATTCTCGTTCACTTCGCTTTCTTCTGCGGAATTTCCTAATGTTTCTTCTGCCGACTCGGCTTTTGAGGGCACAAAGATAGTCGTTGCCGATTTACCTTTGGTAAAGAGTACATATCGTACTTTTGCAGATTGCTCGCTTCTTGCAAGCGTAAATATGCCGAGCCTTGAAGATGTCGGCAATTTCACATTTTACGGCTGCACTTCGCTTAATAATATTGATTTGAGCGGCGTTAAATCGGTCGGTGTAAGTGCTTTTAAAAGTTCGGCAATAACTGCGACTTCGCTTCCTGAGTGTGAATTTGTTGACAGGCAAGCCTTTTATGATTGTAAAAATATGACGAGCGTATCACTGCCTAAGCTTAAAACACTTTGCGACAATACTTTTTCGTATTGCTATAACCTTAAAAATATCAATATCGACAATTTGGAGAAATTTGACGATGTAAACGAGCACTATTTTACAGACTGCATTTCGCTCACCGGTCTGTATTTGCCGCATTGCACAAATTTAGCCAATGTTTCTTGGTCGTCGAGTATGCTCAGTAACATTGCGTTTGGTACTAAACCGAAGCTTTCGTTTGTATTTGCCCCAAATGCGGTTGAAGTGGCAGGCAGCAGAGATGCGCCGTTTGCATACAAATGCAGCAAGCTTAAATATGCTGTTTTGACAAGCGCTAAAGAAATTAATAATATTGAAAATGTAAATTCAAGCGTTTGGTATCTTAACTCATGCGCTCAAAGCTTGCCGAGTAAATCGCTTGATATCACCGTTGTTGCACCTGACAGCAGCGTTGCAATAAAATGGGCAAAGGCAAATGATGTTGATTTTGTTTTAAGCTCTCGGCTTGATTTGACTGCCGTTTCTTCAAGTGAACTTATATATGAAGTCGGCGGAAAAGAGTATAGATTGCCGGCAAAATATGTTAAATCGCTTTGGAATACGAAGTTAATAAATTCTCAAAGCGGGGAAAACACTGTTGCCGCACTCCTTGATTTTAACAATGATTCTACAATTAATGTTAAAGACTATGTGCTGATAAATAAAACATAAAAAGACAGTACAACAAAAAATGGGTTGCATCACAAAATCGTGAAACAACCCATTTTTTATATTTTTACTTATTTTCTTCCTTTAAGCACCGGGGAGAGCGGTTTATAGATGAGCATTGAAACAAGCACGCTTATAAGTCCTTTAACAAAAGTAAACGGAAGGTTAAAAATAAAAAGTGCCTGCAAAATGCTTTTTGTTTTCGGCAAAATAAGTTGGTACATTTGAAGTACGGCAACCTCAGGGAAACCTAAAACATTATAATAAAGCGGATAGATAACAAAGTAGTTGAGCGGCACGCAAACTATCGCCATAACGAGAGAAGCGATGACGCCTGCAAGCATGGCTTTGCCTTTTGTTTTTTTGTGCTTATAAATAAGACCTGCTGTGAGCGAGAAAACTGCGCCGAGCAAAAAGTTTGACAGTTCGCCAACAAAACCGCTTTGACTTACTGCCAAATGAATTAAGTTTTTGAGCAGAGCGATAAGCACACCTGCAAGCGGACCGTAAGCAAATGCACCGATAAGTTCCGGCAAATCGGAAAAGTCGAGTTTAATAAAACTCGGCATTATTGGAATTGCAATTTCAATATATTGCAGTCCTACGGCAACGGCTGTAAGCATGGCGGTGCCTGTAATAAGCCTGATTTTTTTGTTTGTGTTTTCTTTCATTGTTTTCTCCTTTTTGGGCAAAAGAGAAGCCCCAACAAGTTTGTTGGGGCGTAAATGCTTTGACCTATGGCGGCAATAAATATATTTTTGTTTTGCCTACCAAACATTTTCTCTCATCCGGACTTTAACCGTCGGTAACGGAATTTCACCGTTTCGGCCACCGCAGTGGTTCGCAGACTTTACTGCCGGTGAGGAATTGCACCTCGCCCTGAAATTGTTTGTGAATATATTATATGCTAATAAATAATAAATGTCAAATAGAATTTGACTTCAAAAAATGAAAAAACGCAAAAACCGGTAAGGCTCGATGTCCTCGCCGGTTTATCAGTATATTATTTTATGAATTTGTCAATAGCTTCGTTAAGTTCTTCAAGCATTTCGGTGTTACCTTCCTCAACTGCGTGGACAATGCAGTGGTCAAGGTGGTCTTTAAGGATAACTTTGCCGGTGTTATTAAGCGCAGATTTAACCGCCGCAAGCTGAATTAGTACATCGGAGCAGTCCTCGCCGTTTTCAACCATCTGTTTGACTTTTTGAAGATGACCTATTGCCCGTGCAAGGCGGTTGGTAACTTCCTTTGTGTGTGCGTGGGAATGAGTATGAGTGTGTGAATGTTTGTGTTCACCCACATTTTGCGAAGTATTATTTTCTTTTTCGCTCATACTTTCACTCCTTTTAGTTAGATTTGTGCAAGTGCCTGTTCAATATCGGCTATTATGTCCTCGCTGTCTTCAATGCCACAACTGAAACGAACAAGGTCGGCGCTCACTCCGCATTCTTCAAGCTGGGCGTCGGTAAGCTGACGGTGAGTTGTTGAAGCGGGATGCAAACAGCAACTTCTTGCGTCTGCCACATGAGTAACGATAGCTGCAAGTTTAAGCGAATCCATAAACTTTGTTGCTGCAGCTCTGCCGCCTTTAATGCCGAAACTTACAACACCGCAGGTGCCGTTTGGCATATATTTTTGTGCCTTGGCATATTGCTTGTCGGTTTTGAGCATTGGGCAGTTTACCCAAGTGATTTTGTCGTTGCCGCTGAGATACTCTGCCACCTTTTTCGCATTTTCACAGTGGCGTGCAACACGAAGATGGAGCGACTCTAAACCGACATTGAGCAAAAAGGCATCGTGAGGTGACGGAATAGAACCGAGGTCACGCATAAGCTGAACAGTAGCTTTTGTGATGTATGCACCCTTGCCGAAAGTATCGGTATATGTTATGCCGTGATAACTTTCGTCCGGAGTTGTAAGACCCGGGAATTTATCGTTTTGCGTCCAGTCAAAATTGCCGCTGTCAACGATTACACCGCCAACTGTTGAAGCATGGCCCTCCATATATTTTGTTGTTGAATGGGTAACAATGTCAGCGCCCCATTCAAAAACTCTGCAATTAATAGGCGTTGCAAAAGTGTTGTCAACAATAAGAGGAACACCGTTTTTGTGGGCAACATTGGCAAAGCGCTCGATGTCAAGAATGTCAAGGCTCGGGTTAGAAATGGTTTCGCCGAAAACAGCCTTTGTATTTGGTTTAAATGCAGCTTGAATTTCTTCTTCTGTAGCGTCCGGACTTACAAAAGTAAAGTCAATTCCGAGCTTGCGCAAAGTAACATTGAAAAGGTTGTAAGTGCCGCCGTAAATTGCAGAAGAACTGACAATGTGGTCACCTGCGCCGGCAATGTTGAGCACAGCGTAAAAGTTTGCCGATTGACCGCTTGATGTGAGCATACCTGCAACGCCGCCCTCAAGCATTGTGATTTTTTCGGCAACCTTGTCATTTGTCGGGTTTTGAAGTCGAGAGTAGAAATATCCGCTCTTTTTTAAATCAAAGAGGTCACCCATTTCCTCGCTTGATTCATATTTGTAAGTTGTGCTTTGTACAATCGGCAAAACCCTCGGTTCGCCGTTTTTTGGGCGGTATGCGCCCTGCACGCAAATAGTTCCTTGTTTCATAATGATAATATTTCCCTTATTATATATGTTTATATTTTGATTTTTGTAGGGGTCGGCGTCCTCGACGACCCGTTATCATTATTAGGCGGACGAATGATATTCGTCCCTACGAAAATTTTTATTAGCTAAACTTCTTTAAACTAATACTAATCTTCCAAAAAATGTTTCATAATGCTTGGACCGTGGTCAATGAAGTTGCCGGTTTGCTTTGCGGTTTCTTCATTAATTGTGTCAACACCGTCAATTTCATTGCCCTTATGATAAATAAGATAAGGCACAGGGTCACTTGCGTGAGTGCGTGTAACGATAGGTGTCGGATGGTCTGGCAAAATCATAATTTTGTAGTCGTCATATTTTTTAAGACCGTCAAAAAGAATAGGAAGAACTTTTTCATCAATAAGCTCAATAGCTCTAACCTTATTTTCAGGCTCGTTTCTGTGACCGCATTCGTCAGGTGCTTCAAAGTGGATGTAAACAAGGTCGTTTCTCTCTAAGCAGTCAAGAGCCGCTTTTGCCTTGCCTTCAAAGTTGGTGTCAATATAACCGGTTGCACCCTCAACTTCGGCAACTTCCATTTTTGCGCAGCCGCCGATACCTTTAATAAGGTCAACGGCAGAAACAACAGCACCTTTGATGCCGTAAATTTCTTCAAACGGTGAAAGAGCAGGCCTTTTGCCCTCGCCCCAAAGCCAGATTGAATTTGCAGGTCTTTTGCCTGCTTTCTTTCTTGCGATGTTAACAGGGTGGTCTTTGAGCAAATCGTAACTTTTTTTCATCATTTCAATAAGAGGTTTTGCATTTTCGCTTGTTGAAAGATATTCTGTAATAACCTTGCCTGTAATATCGTGAGGAGGCGTCATTTTGCCAAGGTCGGTTGTACCGTTATTCCAAATAAGGCAGTGACGGTAAGAAACACCCGGATAAAATTTGAATTCGTCGTTTCCAAGCTTTTCGTCAATGTATTTGATAAGAATTTCTGCTTCTTCGCTTGAAATATCGTCGGCGCAGTAGTCCTCAATAGTCTTTTGCTCGTATGGAAGGTCGTCCTCGGAAAGAGTAACAAGATTTGTACGAAGCGATACATCAGTCGGCTTCATATCAATGCCGATAGATGCAGCTTCAAGCGGACTCCTGCCGGTGTAATACTTCATAGGGTCAAAGCCCAAAACGCTCATATTTGCAACATCGGAACCCGGCTTTAAACCGTCTGCCACTGTTTTGATAAGACCTACCTCGGCTCTTTTTGCAAGAAAGTCCATATTAGGCTTTTTTGCACACATCATAGGTGTTTTGCCGCCGAGTGCCGGTACGGGATAGTCAGCCATACCGTCGTATAAAACAACTACATATTTCATATTTTTTTCCTTTCAATATTGAAATCGCAGGGAGAAACAAGTTCTCCCACACGAAAAATATTTTATTTAAAGTAATTTACGCCGCTTTCAAAGATTTTCATATCCTTTTCAAACGGAACATTAGCGTAAAGGTTGTTGCCCTTTCTTTCAACATGACCCATTTTACCTAAAACTCTGCCGTCAGGAGATGTGATACCCTCAACTGCACAAACAGAACCGTTAGGGTTAAACGGCATATCGCTTACAGGGATACCGTCAATGTTGACATATTGAGTAGCAACCTGACCGTTTTCAATAAGCTTTTTCATAACTTCGTCGTTTGCAACAAATCTGCCCTCACCGTGGCTGATAGGCACTGCAAAAACATCGCCCGCAATTACGCTGCTAAACCAAGGAGATTTAACGCTTGTAACTCTTGTGTAAGCCATTGATGAAATATGCCTGCCGATTGTGTTGAATGTAAGGGTAGGGTCGTTTTCGTTGATTTCTTTAATTTCACCGTAAGGAACAAGACCGAGCTTGATAAGTGCTTGGAAACCGTTGCAGATGCCGAGCATCAAACCGTCACGGTTGTTGAGAAGTTTTGTAACCGCTTCCTTAACCTTTGGGTTTCTAAAGGTTGTTGCGATAAATTTACCCGAACCTTCCGGTTCGTCACCGCCGGAGAAACCGCCCGGAAGCATAATGATTTGTGACTTTTCAATCTCTTCTACCATTTTGTCGATTGTTTCATTAATAGCTGAAGACGAAAGGTTGTTAACAACAAGAATATTAGCTTGTGCACCTGCTTTTTCAAATGCTCTTGCCGAGTCAACTTCGCAGTTAGTGCCCGGGAACGCAGGAATAAATACCTTTGGTTTGGCAACTTTGTTTTTGGCAACGAAAATTGAACGCTCTTTATAAAGCGGAATATCATATGGCATCTTAGCTTTCTTGCCTGAATCTGTAGCAAATACTTTTTCAAGCTTTGAACACCAAGCACCGATGAGCTCGTCAACAGTTTGAACTTCACCGTCAATGATAAATACACCGTTGTCGTTTGTTTTGCCGAGAACTATGCCGTCATATGCGTTTTCATCTGCAAGTTCAACAACAAAAGATGCTTCCTTAGGGGCAAACAAAGTTTCTTTGTCAAGACCTTGAGCGAATGTGAAGCCGAACTTGTTACCGAATGCCATTTTGCATACGCAAGCGGCAGAACCGCCCTCTTTGATAACTGAAGCAGAAAGAATCTTACCGTTTCTTACGCCCTCGTATACACTGACCATAAGAGCCATAGCCTTGTCATAATCAGGCAAACCGGTTTCCTCGTCAACAGGAAGTTCAAGGAGTTTAACTGTAGAATTGATACGCTTAAACTGAGCGGAAACAGTTTTTGAAGCTTCGCTCATGCCAACAGCAAATGAAACAAGAGTAGGCGGAACATCAAGGTCGTTAAAGCTGCCGCTCATTGAGTCTTTACCGCCGATTGACGGGCACTTGTAACCAACCTGAGCAGTGAGTGCACCGAGAAGTGCGGCTGTAGGTTTGCCCCAACGGGACGGGGTATCATTAAGTCTTTCAAAATATTCTTGGAAAGTGAGTCTTGCCTGTGACGGGTCGCAACCGACAACTGCAAGTTTAGCAAGTGATTCCGAAACTGCGAAAGCGGCAGAGTGGAACGGTGACCAGCGTGAAAGCTTAGGAATAAAGCCATAAGCCATTACTGTTGCTGTGTCTGTTTCACCCTCAAGGAGAGGAATTTTTGCAACCATAGCTTCTTCAGGAGTAAGCTGATATTTGCCGGCGTATGGCATAAGTACGGTTGAAGCTCCGATTGATGAGTCAAATCTTTCAACAAGACCCTTTTGACTGCAAACTTCCAAACGGGAAAGGTTGGCTTTGAGCGCTTCTGAAAGTGAAAGGTCCGAAAGTACAACAGGCACTTGATTTCTGTAATTGTTGTTTTCGTCAACGGCGGTGATTTCAACCTTAGCGTGCTGAGTTACACCGTTGGTGTTGAGGAAGTCACGGCTGAGGTCAACAATCTTGTCGCCTCTCCATGTCATTTCAAGTCTGTTTTCGTTTGTAACTACTGCCACAGGAGTAGCTTCAAGGTTTTCCTCGTTTGAAAGAGCGATAAACTTGTCAACATCGTTTTTGTCAAGCACAACGGCCATTCTTTCCTGCGATTCCGAAATGGCAAGCTCGGTACCGTCAAGACCGTCATATTTTTTAGGAACTTTGTCAAGGTCGATTTTAAGACCGTCTGCGAGTTCGCCGATAGCAACGGAAACGCCGCCTGCACCAAAGTCATTGCAACGCTTAATCATCTTTGCTACCTCAGCCTTGCGGAACAAACGCTGAATTTTGCGCTCGGTAGGCGGATTACCTTTTTGCACTTCTGCGCCGCAGGTTTCGATTGATGACGAGTTGTGAGCTTTTGATGAACCTGTCGCACCGCCGCAGCCGTCACGACCTGTTCTGCCGCCGAGAAGAACGATGATATCACCGTCCTGCGGACATTCTCTTTTAACATTATCTTTAGGTGAAGCACCGATAACAGCGCCGATTTCCATTCTTTTAGCTACATAGCCCTCATCGTAAAGCTCTGTAACCTGACCTGTTGCAAGACCTATCTGGTTGCCGTAGCTTGAATAACCTGCGGCAGCACCGGTTGTAATCTTGCTTTGAGGTAATTTTGCATCAAGTGTTTCTTCAAAAGGAGTAGTTGGGTCGCCCGAACCGGTAACACGCATAGCCTGATAAACATATGCTCTGCCTGAAAGCGGGTCACGAATAGCACCGCCGAGGCAGGTTGCCGCACCGCCGAAAGGCTCAATTTCAGTTGGGTGGTTGTGAGTTTCGTTTTTAAACTGAACGAGCCATTGCTCTGTTTTGCCGTCAATAACAACAGGCACTTCGATTGAACAAGCGTTAATTTCTTCGCTTTCGTCAAGGTTTGTAACATAGCCACGCTTTTTGAGCACTTTAGTGCCGATGCAAGCCATATCCATAAGGCAAACGATTTTATCTCTGTCGCCGTAAACTTCTTTTCTTATATCAAAATACTGTTCAAGCGCTTTGTTGATAGCTTCGGTATATTTGCCCTCATCAATCTTGATTTCGTCAAGCTCGGTTGCAAAAGTGGTGTGGCGGCAGTGGTCCGACCAATAAGTGTCAATAACTTTAAGCTCTGTAAGGCTTGGGTTTCTGTTTTCGTCCTTGGCAAAATAATCTCTTACCCAGCAAAGGTCCGCAATGCTCATGGCAAAACCCATTGATTGATGATAAGCCTTAATTTCGTCGTCGCTCATATTGATAAAGCCGTCAATTCTTGCAATATCCGACGGAACATTCGACTTGATATCGAGTGACTGAGGCATATCAAAAGAAGCAAGCCTTGATTCAACAGGGTTTATTATGTAATGCTTAATTTTTTCAAATTCTTCGTCGGTAATGTCGCCTTTAACAGCAATAATTTTGGCATACTGAACCATAGGTCTTTCACCTGCTGTAAGAAGCTGAATACATTGTGCTGCCGAATCGGCTCTTTGGTCATACTGACCCGGCAAAAATTCGGTTGCAAAATATCTGTAATCGTCAGGTATTGAAAGATTGGTGTAAACATTGTCGAGGTTAGGCTCGGACAAAATTTGCTTTACCGCAAGGTCAAATTCTTCCTCGCTCAAACCCTGAGCGTAATAACGATTTATCACCCTCAAATCTTCAAGTGCGCTAAGACCTACATTGTCACGCAAATCTGCAAGAGTTTGTCCCGCTTCAATGTCGTTTCCCTTTTTCTTTTCAACAAAAATACGAAAAACTTTTGACATATTATTGTTCTCCTTTGGTCATCATTAAAGAAATATCTTGATGTATATAATATACATTTCTATTTTAACACAAAGAAGTTCGTTTTCCTATAGTAAATTAATATTTTTATATAAAAAAATATGTTAAAAAAATCACAAAATTTAATAAAAGTTTACAAATCATATTCATTGTCACCACAATTTATGCTATAATTATTATTTGGAAAGATATGACACAGTGATTTTTACGCACTTTGTATAATACATAAAATATTCTAAAGGAGGAGAGAGAGATTTATAGTTTAAGCGATGATGAAGTTTACGAGGTTGAGTTTATGAACCTCGTTGTTGATAAAGCAGACGGACTTAAAGTAGTTGACTGCGACAGTCATTTCTGCGATTTTACCGGTGTACATATATCAAAAATTAAGCAAGGCAAACTCTTTTTGCACGATATAATCAAGCCGATTTACAGAGAAAATATAATGCAGGCTTTGTGCAGGAAAAATTCGCCTTATGTATATTTTGACGCCGAGTTTATAAACAAAAAGGGTGACGAAATTTTTATTCACTGTACCGGTCAAAATTATGAAAATTCGAGTCTTTGCAAGCTTACTCTTGCAGATGTGTCAAAGTCGCAAAAGCTTCAGCAGCAGCTTCGCAACAAGGCAAAAGAGATGAATTATCTTATCGACCTTGTAACGGGCGGCGTGTGTCTGTTTAAGGTTACGAGCGATATGCATATTGAAGCGCAGTATCTTAACGAGGGTGCGTGCAGAATTTTCGGCACAACAAAGCAAGCTTATCACAAGCAGAGTTACAGGCTTGACGAACTTATTCATCCCGACGACAAAAGTATTGTTTTTCAGGCTATCGGCAAGGCTATGGCAACCGACGGCGAATGTGATTTGGAAATAAGAACCATCGTTCATAAAGGCGAGTACCGGTGGTGCAAATTTAACTGCGCAATACAAAAATATGACAGTGACAACACCCCGATTTTCCACGCAATGATAACCGATATTACCCAAATAAAAGAGGCTGAGGAAGAAGCGGATAAAATGAGCGATATGCTTGTTGAAATGTTCAAAAATCTTCCCGACCCAATCTTTTGTACGGACACGCAGGATGTTTGGCAACTTCAAATTGTCAGTGAAGATTTCATTAAATTTCTCGGTTTTTCACGCTCTCACATTTTTGAAGAACACAAGGGCAGGCTTGATGATTTTGTGAGCGACAGAGAAGCAAAATTTATTGAAGCCCAAATAAAAAAGCAGATAAATGAAGGCAAGAGTACAACCGTTTCACGCTACAGCGTAAGAACAAAATCGGGCAGGTTCCTTGTTGTTGAGGATAGGCGAAAGCTTGTTAAACAGGCGGACGGCTCGTATTCTATGATTTGCAGGCTTAAAAATGTGACAAATTCGTACAGCGAAATGTTTTGACAAACTATCGTTTATCTTAGCGGGTCGTCGGGGACACCGACCCCTACATCGTCTAAGGAAATTCCGTGTTTGAATAAACACTTCATTCCTTTATCCTCTTCCCCAAATACAGATTTTCGTAGGGATGGGGCTTGCTCCATCCGAACAGGTCTTACAGCATTCGTTTTATCAGCACTATTATAAACTATAATTCAAACCCTAAAAGTCGTCTTTTGACGGCTTTTTCTTTTTATTCAAACTGTCTTTAGTGCACTTTTTTGTTTATTAATGAACAGGTTGGTGATTATAACCAAACAAATTGTTAAAAATTTGTGAATAATTACAAGCGGATATTTATTGAAATAATATGCAATAAATATTATAATTATTATGTATTATAATTTGGGAATATTATACCGTTTTCCAAGTTGGTTCAAGGCGAATAAAACAAAGGAGATTTTATGCTATGAAAAGAAAGAGCAAAAAAATGCTGAGTATTTTCCTTGCGGTTTTAATGGCTGTCACGGGAATAATGCCGGCGGTAAGCGCTTTTGCCGGTGACGGTGTTGAAGGTTATTGGGACATTGAACTGTTCTATAAAGACACCGACACCATGGTTCCGTCATATGTTGACGAAACGGCAGAAGAAAAGCAGGTCTATGTTCAAACTATGAAGGAGGGTGAAAAGCTCAACCTTACATATAAGCTCATAGACACCGATATGCCGGACAACGGCTATATCAAATGGTACAGCGATATGCCGACTTTGGTTGATGTTGACCAAAACGGTACCGTTAAGGCTTTCGACTCGTCAAAGGGTGCGGTTATTCACGCATGGATAGACAATGAGGTTAAGCCTATTCCGCTTGTTGGTAAAATTATGGCAACGGTGCTTGAAAAGGCGCTTTTCAACGATAAAGTTGATGTTGACACAATGGATACCGAAGCAATCATTGATATTGTTGAAGCCGCATTCGGTTCAGATTCACCTATTGCAGGTTGGGTAGATTCATATAAGGGCCAACTTATTGATTCCCTTCGTGAATATCTCAACAATATTAACTCTGTTATCCATGTTGCGCTTTATGACAAGGATGGCACTGAACTTGACAATGATTCGCTTCGTATCAATATTGTTAAGAATGACGAATGGTATTCAAATTTCCTTCCGAACGGTACGCATATTACTAATAAATCGCAAATACCTACCACTGTGGCAGTCGGCTCAACAGTTCAGCTTTCTGCTATCACAACACCGGTAAGGCTTCACTTCGGCACGGTATATTCTGTTAAGAGTTCTTCAATCTTTACTCAGGGTAAAGTTGTTGCAACAGTTAACGACAGCGGCCTTGTAACATTTAAGAATAAAGGTACCGTTACAATTATGGTATCACCCGATTCTGACGATGTTATCAACGGTATTTTAGGTCTTGTTAATAAGTTTTACGAAGTTAACGGTACTCTTGATACCGACAAGATTGCAGGTATTCTTATTGATTATATCGGCATTGATATAAATCGTGAAGTTCTTGCGGCAATTCTTGATGTGTGCTTTGCAATTAAGGATATTGTGGGCGATACCGCTGACCCGGTTCAGCTTACCGCAACTGCCATTAAGATTATCAGTAACCTTATTCTTCAGTTTGTATATAACGATACAATTACTTTTGAAGTTGTTGATTCTCAGCCGCTTGAGAGTTTTGATATTGAAGGCGCAAATACAGTTCAGGAAGGTTCGCAAATTCAGCTTTCTTTAACGAATATTAAGCCTACCGCAGGTGACACTTCGGATATTACTTGGACTTCGTCAAATCCTGAAGTTGCATATGTCGACCCAAAGACCGGTACAATAACCGGTAGAGATGCAGGCGGTTCGCTTGGTAATATTTCTACTCAAAAATGTACAATTACCGCAACTTCTGCAGCTAACGGGGTATCGAAAGATGTTGAACTTACGGTTACGGGTAAAACGGGTAAATATTTGTCCGATGTTGAAATTACCGGTAAAAATTATCTCGAAATGGGGCAGGAAACGGACCTTAGCTACGCTGTTTATCCAAAGCGTGTTGCACAAAGTGACAACCTTTACATCACTTGGGGTATGGTAACGGGTGAAGATGAAGAAGGCAACACGACCTATTCTTGGGCAACAGACGAAACTCCGGCAACAGACGGTTTGGGTCAAATTGACAGCAAAGGTCATTATTCGCTGCTTTCAGGCGGTAACTCAACCGTAGTTGTTAAGGCTCAAACGGGTTACTACCTTTCAAACGGTAATTTTTATGAAATTTCTTCTTTTATAGCTACTTATGATATGTCAAACGGTATTCCGGTTGAAAATATCAAAATTTCCGTTGACAGTGCACTCGGTATTGCAAGCAAGATTAACAAGAGCACAGATGTTAATATTGCAGGAACAGACTATACATATGTATCTGTTAATGCCGGCACTCAGTATGCAGGTTTAGGTGCACAACTTTCAGCAACGGTTGAGCCTGAAAATGCTTCAAACAAAACCCTTACTTGGGTAGTTGATAACGGCTATTATTCAACTGCACTTTCAAATGAAACTCATACTGCTAAAATCACTCAAAATGCCGCTCACGAAAATGCAGACACATTTAATGTTTATGCGGTTTCGGCAGACGGAAAAATTAAGTCTAACGAAATAACCGTAACGGTTGCTAAAAATAATGCGTCATCAAATGTTATTGACCAAGAAGCTATTGAAGTTACAAAAGGCAAAACAGCAGATGCAACTCATACATTAAAATTCAGCGGTGCTGACGGTACATATTCAGCTTGCTACAAATGTAATTGGTATTCAAGTGATGAAAATGTATTTACTGTTTCTCCTAAAAATAATGATAACCGTGACGCAACAATCACCGGTGTTGATGTAGGTACAGCTACTCTTTACTGCGTATCTGCCGACGGCGGTATTGTTGACAGTGTTGAAGTTACTGTTTATCCTGACAAGGAATACCTTGCAAACATTGTTTCTCTTTGCGACCAAACAGTTGTAAGGCGTACTAAGGAAAACAGAAAGTTATATAATCAGTATTCCGGTAAGCTTGACCTTGCATACTATGTTCTTTACGATTCGCCTATGGCAAGTCAGGACACATGTGACACTTACGCTCAGGAACTTCTTTATTCTTTCTACAAAATCGGCGGCTTTGTCGGTATTTTAGGCGTTGATATTCTTGGCACGAGGTCAACTTTGCTTGAAACAAATCATGTAACGGTTAATGTTTCAACGGCAAAACCTTATACAAGTTACAAATATGATTTTGATATGAAGCTCACGCCTGCGAATGCTATGTATAACAGCATTAATTGGACTTCGTCAAATCCTGATATTACAGTTGACAAAAACGGTATTTGTCGCCCTAAATCAAATAAAGCTTGCTCGTCAATTATCACTTGCACAGTTACAGACTATATGGGTACTAAAATGAGTGCAAATGCATTCATCACTTTTGCAAATATTCCTGTAACAGGTGTTTCACTTGATACAGATGCAATCGAGGGCGGCAAGATTGGCGAAACTCAAACTCTTAAAGCTACGGTTACACCAAAGGGCACACCGGGTATCGGCGCAAGCTGTACCGATGTTTATTGGTATTCAAGCGATGAAAACATTGCAACAGTTGACCAAAACGGTGTTGTTACATTTAAAGAGGGCGGCGACTGCGTAATCACTTGCCAAACTTATGACGGCGCTTATGAAGCAAAATGCAATGTTAATGTTGTAACTAACTACACCGCTCTTGAAAATCTTGTTAAATCATATAATGACCAACAGCTTAACGAAGTAAACTACTTCCCTGAAAGCTGGGAAACATTCACTGCCGCTATGCAAAAGGCTCAAGCTATGATTGATGCAAACAACAGCTCCCAGGCTAAGGTTGACGCAATGGTAGCAGAACTACAGGATGCATTTAACGGACTTCAAAAATATAACTATATCCAAAAAATAGAACTTTATCTTGACGGTGAACCTACTAAGGAGTTCTATCAGTATGACCTCAGTCTTCTTAAAGAGGGCGTAAGTTATAAAAATGCAGTACTTGACCTTAATGTAAGGCTTTATCCTAACAACGGTTCTTACAAGTCGGTTACTTGGCAATCATCAAATGAACTTATCAGCGTAAGCGAGGACGGTAAGTGTACTCCTACAAAGAATGAATCTTGCTACGGCTTAATTACCTGTACGGTTGAGGACCACTTCGGCAATAAGTATCAGGATACTGTTTGGGTATCATATGCATTCAATCCTGTAACTGCGGTTGAAGTCAGCCCGACAAGTGTTGCAGGTGCTATCGGAACAACTGCGCAGCTTTCAAAAACTATTAAACCGGAGGGTACATCGCTTACTCATATCGGCTCGGCAAGCATTAAAGATGTTTACTGGGAATCAGACGATGAAAATATCGCAACAGTTGATGAAAACGGTCTTGTAACATTCGTTTCAGCCGGTGCAACAACAGTTCGTTGCGTATCATATGACGGCGGTATCTTCGGCGAATGCCATGTTTCATCAGACGGTGACCGTACCGCTCTTAAAAAAGCAGTTGAAGATTATAAGGATGTTGACTATAAAGACTATGCATACGATTACGGTCAAACATTTAAGGCGGCTTATGAGGATGCGGTAAATGCTCTTACAGATGACACTCTTACTCAGGCAAAGATTGACGAAATTGCAGAAACTCTTGTTAATGCTTATACCCAAATGGCAGAGCATCCTTATATTCATGTAACAGATGCAAGCATTGCTTACAAAACTTATGCTAAACCGCTTGTAGGCAGTTACAGTGAAAAGGAAAGTGGCACTGTAAGCGAAAATTCAGTTTCCGTTAACCTTTCAAACAGCAATTATTCAAGTTATAATGATTATAATAAGATAGAGCTTACAGCAAGCGCTTTGCCGCTCGGTGCTATGTATAAAACTTCTGTTTGGAGCGTTGTTGATTCAAGTGGAGTTAACACTTCAATAAGCGACCAAACAATCACCGTTCAGCCAAAGAGCAGAAACAGCGGCGGTTGGGCACAGGTTAAGGTTTCATACACCGATGAATACGACAGAGTATTTGAAAAGACGATTAATGTTACACTCAGTGACAATATCGCAACCGGTTTTGATATTAAAGAATCAGCGCTTACATATTATGTAAACGACCCTGAAACACAAATTGAATACACACTTTCAGGCTCACCTGAATTTAACAAGATTACTTGGACTTCAAGTAACGAAGATGTGGTTAAAGTTTCAAGCGAAGGCAAACTCACATTTGTTGAAAAGGGTGAAGCAACAATCACCGCAACAACATTTGACGGTGGCTTTACCGATAAAGTTAAGATTACCGTTCTTACCGACTTCAGTGCTCTTGCCGCAAAGCAAAATGAGTATAACGAACTTATTGAAAGCGTTAAAGATTCATACACTTATACAAAGGACAGTCTTACAACTCTCAGCATCGCTGTTGCAGAAGCTAAGACTATGATTGATGACGGCAAAGCTACTCAGGCTGAAGCTGATGCAATGCTCCAAAAACTTAATGACGCTTACGATGCACTCATTCTTTATGTTCCGACAACCGGTGTTGAAATCGGTTATTATGAAGAAGACGGCGTAACAAACCCTAACCCGGGATACTACCGTTTCACAGGTTCGTTTTTAAACGGAAAAACAATCAGCCTTAAAGCTAACGAGTTACCTGAAAATTCAGTATATTCAAAGGCTGAATGGACTTCATCAAATGAAAATGTAACAGTAAGTGAAAGCGGTGTTGTTACAAACAATACCGGCACGGCTCAGTCGGCAGAAATCACTTGCACACTTACTAATGAAAAGGGCGGTACATGCTCATCAACAGTAACGGTTACATTTGTAAGATACGGTGTAACAGGTTTGAGTTTTGCAGATGAAAAGGTATTCGGCGCTCCTGCTCAAACAGCTACTCTTTCACCTAAGTTTGAACTCGGCGGCAATGTTTCTGTAATTAAAGACTGCACATATAAGTCTGACGATGAAAACATTGCAACAGTTGACGAAAACGGTGTTGTAACATTTATCACTCAGGGCAGCACAACCATCACTGCTACTGCTAAAGACGGCGGTTACACTGCAACAATTACAGCGTACACCACTTGGGATACAACAGCACTCAAAGCCGCTATTGACGAAGCAAATAAAATTACAGTTACAGATTATGCTGTGTCATATGCAAATACATTCTCGGCTGCTCTTGAAAAAGCAAACGAAGTTTATGCAAATATGACTGCTTCTCAGGCAGAGATTGATGCTGCTTGTATGGCTCTTACAGAGGCTGCAAACAACCTTGAGGGTCACGAGTTTATCACTCCTGTTATCAATATTAAAAACGGTGATACCGTTCTTGAAGAAACAGCACTTCTTCAGGTTGCCGAGGATACACAGTCGGCAACACTCAGCCTTGCGCTTAACGACGGCGCTATGGTTAAGTCTGTAAACATTGCTTCAAGCGAGGAAAACAATGCTACCGCTTCTGTAAACGGCAACAATGTTACAATCACCAAAACCGGTGAAACCGGCAGCTTAAAACTTACGGTTACAGTTGTTGACGATTGGGACAGAGAGATTACAAAGACTTACACATTAAATGTAATTAATGTTGTTATCCCTGTAACATCACTTGTTCTTACAGTTGACGGTACTGCAGTAACCGGCAGCAATATGACGGTAAGCGCAGGCGGCAGATACACGAAGTTTAATGGTGTTCAAATCGGCTACATCCCAACTCCTGCCGACGCTAACGCAATCACTTCAGTAAGCTACAAACTTTCAAACACAACTATGTTTGCAATCGACGGCAACGGCAAGGTTACACTTACCAGCCTTGGTAAGATTTCTTCAGTTTCTCAACTTTCAACAACAGTTACGGTAACTGTTACAAACGCAGACGGCTCAACTGCCGAAGCGCATTTTGATTTATTAGTAACCAGAGCATAATAGGAGGCACAAATGAATAAGAAAATTAAAAAGGGCTTATCGGTGCTTCTTGCGACTGTATTGGCAACAGGCTGTCTTTCGGCAGCCGTTGCCTACGGCAGTGATTCGGTAGCTATTGATGAGGTGAATTTCCCTGACGCTAATTTCAGGCAATACATTTTGGACACAAAAGATTTGGACGGCAACCGTTACCTCAGCGCAAGCGAAAGAAATATTACTATGATGAGCGTTACCGAAGATGACGAGATTAAAACGCTCAAAGGTATTGAAAATTTTACAAACCTTAAAATTCTTCGTTGCAGTAATATCGGTCTTGAACAGCTTGATGTTTCGGCATTGACCGAACTTACGGCGCTTACCTGTATGGGCAATCAGCTTACTTCTCTTGACCTTTTCAATAACGGCAAACTTCAAAGGGTTAACTGCTCCGATAATTCTTTGACATCTCTCAGGCTTTTATCGTCGTCACTTACTCAGCTTGACTGCTATGCAAACAATCTTAAAACTCTTGATTTAAGCTTAGTTTCATCGCTTCAAAAACTCAGATGTGACCAAAACGAGCTTACCTCTCTTGACTTGACAAGCAATCCGCAGCTTGTTGACCTTAACTGTACATATAACCATTTAACCGACCTTAATCTAAGCAAAAATACCGAACTTACCGATGTAACAAACGCTATGATTGGTGAGCAAACCATTGAGTTAAAGGCAACTTTTGACGGTCCTATGATTGTTGTTCCGTTTACAGAGCATAACCTTGATTCTTCAAATTATGTTTCAAGTTCGCTTGAAGATTACGGCGACGGTGCAGGCTTCACTTATGACAGGTTTGTTGCATACGATGTTAGCGAAATTGATAACGGCATCACATATTATTGCAGTACCAAACTTGAGGGAAGCGAAAATATGAAAGTTGATGTCACTGTTTCAAGAGATTTCCGCCAGGTTAATTTCTATTCAAACTCTGACTGTACAGACCTTATCGGCAAAGCGTTTGCAAAGGACGGCGGTACGGTTAAGGCTCCTGAAATAACTAACCCACCGCAGTGCAAGGTTCTTGATGCTTGGAGCGATTCGCTTAGCAATGTGACGGAAGATAAGAATATTTACGCTAATTGGAAAGATAATCACAATTATGCGCTTACTTCCTTTGCCGGCGATACCGCAACTGTTAAATGCTTCGCTTGCGGCGACAGCTTCACGCTAAGCTTTATTGACGCAGTCAACTCAAAGACCGGTGATGAAAAGTACAGCAAGTTCCTTGATGTAACCGGTGACGGCGTAATCAACGCAAAAGACTTTTCAAAGCTTAACAAAATGAAATAACCATTAAATCAAAAAAACGCATCTCTTTTGAGGTGCGTTTTTCAGACTGTCGATAAAGTGGCTAAACCGTGCCGAGTTTTAAAAATTCAGCAGGACTATTCGTAGGGCAGGGGCTTGCTCCT
>OQVZ01000151.1_pt1 | contig 25014 bp, 17 predicted proteins | sample 1691571 | NCBI WGS metagenome assembly OQVZ01 (sample SAMN03418261, study PRJEB22391) | human gut metagenome | biome: human-gut; feature: organic feature; material: feces | host: Homo sapiens | place: Tanzania | collected 2013-01
TCCATTGACGATTCGGCAACAAAGCATAATTTATCCCCACAAATTTTCCACTGATTCAGTAAATATCGGTGCTAATTGTCTTAATATTACACATCTTTTTATAATTTTGCATCAATTATCAACATTTACAGTCAATTAATTTTATTCGCATGAGAAGATTGATTTTTGGATTATTGGCTTGCTTGGTGGCTGGCAGCGTTGCCTGGGCCGCTCCTCGCCAATACGAGAGCGTGGCTGGCGACCTTACCGCCACTCGCATCTACACGTTGCCCAATGGGCTTAAGGTGTATTTGAGCGTGAACAAGGACAAACCCCGCATTTCCGCATTGATTGCCGTACGCACCGGCTCGCGCAACGACCCTGCCGAAACCACCGGTTTGGCACACTATCTTGAGCACCTGATGTTTAAGGGCACACAAAAGTTCGGCACCAGCAACTATGCAGCCGAAGTGCCGCTGCTCAATGACATTGAGGCGCGCTACGAGCAATACCGCAAGGTGACCGACCCTGAATTGCGCAAAAAACTCTATCACGAAATCGACAGCGTGTCGCAACTGGCTGCACAATACAACATTCCGAATGAATACGATAAGATGATGGCGTCGATTGGTGGCGAAGGTACTAACGCCTACACCAGCAACGATGTGACCTGCTACACCGAAAACATTCCTGCCAACGAGGTGGAAAACTGGTCACGCATTCAGAGCGACCGCTTCCAAAACATGGTGATTCGCGGTTTCCACACCGAGCTTGAAGCCGTGTATGAGGAAAAGAACATCGGCATGGCGCAAGACAACCGCAAACTGTTTGAAGCGCTCTTCGCCAAATTGTTCCCCAGTCACCCCTATGGCACACAAAGCACCATCGGCACTCAGGAACACCTCAAAAATCCGTCAATCACCAACATCAAAAACTACTTCAACCGCTACTATTGCCCCAACAATGTGGCAATTTGCCTTGCTGGCGACCTCGATTTCGACGCCACAATGGACGTGATTGAGCGCTACTTCGGCGAATGGAAGCCAAACGAAAACCTTTCTCGCCCCGAATTTGCCCCAATGGCGCCTATCACCGCACCTGTCGACACTACTGTGATGGGTAAGGAATCGCCTTATATGGCTATGGCATGGCGTATGCCTGCTGCCCGATGCGCCGAGAGCGACACGCTGGAAGTGGTGTCGATGCTGCTGAGCAACGGCAATGCCGGTCTGATCGACCTCGACCTCAATCAAAAAATGAAAGTGCTGAGCGCTGGCGTAAGCAGCGAACTGATGACCGACTACTCTATGCTGTTCGTTTACGCTATGCCAAAGGAAGGGCAAACGCTGAATGAGGCACGCCAGCTTATCCTCGACGAAATAGCAAAGGTGGGCCGTGGCGAATTTAGCGACGAATTGCTGACATCGGTTATCAACAATGCGAAACGCAACTATTACAAGGCGATTGAGAGCAACCGCACTCGCACCGATATGATGGTCGACGCGTTTATCAACGGCATTGAATGGAGCAAGGAAGTGGAGCAAATCAAGCGCATCGAGGGTATGACCAAGGCGCAGATTGCCGACTTCGCACGCCGTCACTTCAATGAGCACAACTATGTGATTTGCTACAAGGAACAGGGCGACGACCCCAATCAAAAGAAGATTGAGAAACCAGCCATCACCCCAATTCCTACCAACCGCGACAAAAAGAGCCAATTCGTGGAAGATATTGCCAATTCAGAGCCTGCACCAATTGCTCCACGCTTTATCGACTTCAAGCAAGACCTCTCCGTGAGCAAGACCAAGAACGGTCTGCCATTGCTTTACAAGCAAAATACTGAAAACGGCTTGTTCAACCTCTGCTTTGTGTGGAACTTCGGCATGGAGGCCGACAAGCGTCTGAATACTCTTTTCGACTACATGGACTATCTGGGCACCGACAAGATGAGCAACGAGGAATTTAAAAAGAAAATGTATGCCCTCGCTTGCGACTACAGTTTCTCATCAAGCAACGAAAATGTGTATTTGCAAATTAGCGGTTTGAGCGAGAATATGAGCAAGGCTATCGCCCTCGTGGAAGACCTTGTGAAAAATGCAAAACCCGACCAAGAGGCCTACAACCAATATGTGGCAATGGTGCTGAAAGGTCGCGCCGACAACAAGACCAACCAAGGCGCCAATTTCAATGCACTGCGCAATTATGCCATTTTCGGTACTTACAACAGCACACTCAACGACATGAGCGAAAGCGAACTCCGCGAGGCTAAGCCTGCCGAACTGCTTGCCATCATGAAAGATTTGCGCAATATGAAGCACTTGGTGATGTATTACGGTCCCGACAGCGAAAAGCAAGTGATTGCCGCCATCGACAAGGGTCACAAGGTGGCTAAGAAGTTGAAAGATGTGCCTGTGAACAAACCTTACAAGAGTATGCCAGTCACTCAAAACGAGGTAATCATTGCCCCATACGAGGCTAAGAACATCTACATGATGCAATATACCGACGAGGGTCGTGGCCGCAACTTCGAACGTCTGCCCATTATTGTGGCATTCAACGAATACTTTGGCGGTGGCATGAACAGCATCGTATTCCAGGAGCTACGCGAGGCGCGCGGCTTGGCATACGCGGCTTCAGCCAACTACAGCTTCCCTTACCGCAACAACGACACCGAATCGGCATTCACCTACATCGCAACACAAAACGATAAGATGACCGACTGTATCGCAGAATTTAACCACCTCATCGACAGTATTCCACAATCTGAACAAGCTTTCAATTTGGCTAAAAACGCACTCAGAAAGCAATACGCCACTGATCGCACCACCAAGATGAGCGTGCTCTGGGCATACTTCAACGCACAGAAAAACGGTTATGACTTCGACCCATCACAAAAGGTGTATGAAGCACTGCCAGCCATCAAGTTGGCAGACGTGGTGAACTTTGAGAAAGCCAATATGGCTGGCAAGCCATACCGCTACATCATTCTCGGCGATGAAAAGGAACTCGACATCAAAGCCCTCGAAAAAATCGGACCTATCCGCCGCGTAACCACCGAAGAAATCTTCGGCTACTAAGTTCCCACACCCATCTCCACAAAAAAACTCGCAGACCACTCAAGTCTGCGAGTTTTTTTTATTTGCTAATTTTATTGATTTCTTTTTTGAAGAAGAACTCGGAGCACTCAGACATCTCTCATCTAACCTCTAATTTCTTAAAAAAATAGCGGCCTTTGGTGGTGGTGGCTTTGGCGTATTGGATGGCGCGGGCGGGGCAGCGGTGTAGGCAACTGAGGCACATGGCGCAACGGCCGTTCCAGTGGGGTGTGCCGTCGGTGAGCGTGATGTTGTGCATCGGGCAATTCTTCACACATGCGCCACAATGGGTGCATGCATCGGCATCGACTACAAATTTCTTGTCGCTCATGGCGTTTTTCAGAAACCATGGACGAATCACCTTGCTTTTCACCCAAGCAAATCGCCCTGTCACCACATCTATCACCGCTTTTTGTTCGGCAATGTCGGTTGCCACTTGATGCAGTCGGCTGGGGGCGGCGTTGAGTTTTGCAGTTCTCACGGCATCGGAGTCCACATCAAAACCTTTCATGTTGATGTAGTTGTTGGGCATCTGCACCGAGTGGGCGCTTTGGAGCGTGAAGCTACGACGCGCTAACGCCTTAGCCATAATCTCCACCGACAGCCCGATATCGTCGCCACATGTGGTGACCATGAAGCAAAAACTCGGCGTGCCAGTAATCTGCATTTTCTCTACAAATTCCGTCACCACAGGAGCAGGACCCCAAGAGTAGGTGGGGAACACAAAGCCCAGGCGTTCGCCATCGTGGAGCATGAGATGCATATCACCGCTGCCGGTCAAAGCCTCTGCCACCGATACCATGCGTTCGCCCAGTGCCGAAGCCAGTTGCTCCGCCACCCATTCGCTATTCCCCGTACCTGAAAACCAAATAATCATTAGTTGTTAAATGTATTGAATTACAATGATTTGCGACTTAATGATAACACAATAGCGTAGGGACATGCCTTTGGCATGTTGCAAACGAAAACCACCATTGTGCCAACCGCATTAGAAACATGCCGAAGGCGAGAGCACTGAAAAAGTAAAACCAACTTTCAGATTGAAAGTTAATAACGGAGAAATAGTCGTTTTACCCTTCTTTTTCTGCCTATCATAGCCTTATTGAGGCGATTTGTGGAAAGAAAAGTTATAAATCGTAAGCATTTTTCGTTTTGGTCTTTAAAAAACTGGACTTTTTCAGTGCTCTCGATACTTCACGTCCGCCACAAATGGTGATTAATCACCGTGTCAACTGCTGTCTGTGATTATATGAAAAACCACCAATTCAAAACAAGATAATGAATTGATTGCCAAGTGATAGGCGGACGTGAAGTATCACGTCCCTACCGTTGAGGTTATAATTTCCCACATCTTGGATGTATTTTTTGTTTTAGATTCCATTGACGATTCCACCACAGTGCATAATCTATGGTCCCAGTGATTTTCCACTGATTGGTGTTTCCCATAGATACATCGGGTGAGCCTAAGTCAAGTACCTTGTTGTTCCACTTTCAATATTCCAAACTATTAGGGTTGAGCAGAAAGTCCATCAAGCCCATGATAACGATGCCTTTCTCGTTGCGCCACGGCTTGATGTCACGATTCACGATGACAATTTTCTTGAAAGAATCATCAACGTTGTTCAGGCTTCGGGTTTCTTGCTCTTCCTTCTCTCGGGTAGGAATAGCGAGAGCCGATTGGATATAGTATCGTTGGCTGCCTTGATTCACCACGAAGTCGATTTCCAAATGTACCCTGACTCTTTGACCATCTTCTGTCTGCTTGCGTATCTCTACATCGCCCACATCTACATTGTAGCCACGGATGCGCAGTTCGTTGTAGATGACGTTCTCCATGATGTGGGTTTCCTCTTGCTGACGGAAGTTGAGAGCTGCATTTCGGATGCCGACATCCTCAAAATAATATTTGGCGAGCGTGCCGATATACTTGCGCCCTTTCACATCGTAACGGTCGGCCTTGCTGATAATGAACGCATCGGAAAGATAACTCAGATAGCGGTCGATGGTTGTGCTTGCAATCGAAGTGTTCTCCACACTCTTGAAGGTGTTGGCTATTCTTGTGGGGTTGCATGGCGTACCTATGGAAGAAGCTATGATGTCAACTAATTTTCGTAATTCTGCATCGTTTCTGATGTTATACCGCTCCAAAATATCGAATATCGGCCATGTATGCAGTTTGGAAGAGCGATTGCAAATAGTTTGACTTTTCACGGTCTGTTTTGTATGACAATATCAGGGGTAGTCCTCCAAAGGTATAGAAATTTTCCCATGCCACACGTCTGTCACCACCAATAGCAGAATAATACTCGGCAAAACTTAGCGGATAAAGGCGTATTTGATGGTCACACCCCCGGAACTCCGTGGCTATGTCGGTAGCGAGGAATCGTGAGTTGCTACCTGTGACGTACACGTCGGCGTTACGGATGTGCATAAAGCTGTTCAACACGTCTACAAACTCCTCCAACTTCTGCACCTCGTCTATAATGATATAATATGGGTCGCTGTCTGTAACCAATGACCGCACATGGTACAACATTTTATCGGGATTGCGAAGTTCCTTATTGATACGGTCTTCCAACGCTATCTCAATGATGTGGTCTTCGCCGACACCTTCGTCAATCAGGTATTCGTGAAAGATGGTTGTCAGCAAGAATGACTTGCCGCAACGCCTCGGCCCTGTTATCACCTTGATGAGTCCGTTCTGTTTGGCATCTATCAGCTGCTGAAGGTATGTGTCTCTTTTTATCGTCATACTGTGTGATATTATTGGTACATGTACCGTTTTTGTGACGCAAAGGTATAAAAGGTTTTTCTCTCTTACAATTTTCATGTTACAAAATCGGGCGATGTACCACTTTTTTGACATAAAAAACCTGAGATTGTCAGTGTGGTCAATTCATTTGCCTTTTTGCAAAGTTGGGAGGCAGAAGCGACATAGCGGTGTAAGTTAAATTTATTGCCGCTTTTCACAAATGTACTGACTGAAGCCCGAATCAACTGATTAGTTGTGGACTGCATTACTGACTGTCTGCAAACACTGAAAAATAGTTATCGTTTAAGATTTTCATTTATATTGATTTTCCAATCATATGCCCCCTCTGCAACATCGCCCACCTCTTTGAGTGTGTGGCGATGCTTGATTTCATCAAAGGGCTGCTTTTGTTCCGCATAGCTACACAACCATTCGCCAACCGCCTGTTGCATTTCGGTTGTTTCTCCATACTCCTGCATCACACTTTTGATGTCTGCGGCTTCGGATGGGGCAAATAGTGATTTGTGTTGCTCTGTCCCAAAATGGATAATCGCATTGATGGCTCGTCTGAACACCTCGCTTGCTTGGTAGAGAATATCGGCTATGACATTCCGAATTTTTCGGCGTGCACTTCTACAACAACATGCGCCCACACATGAGCGTGGACATGATGACACCGGCCCAGGCGGCGCGCTGCCACGGTGAAATAGTCAAATGGTGGAAAAGTTACCGTGAGGAGGCCATAAAAAATGGCCGAGCATGATGACAATCGCTAAAAAAAGTTTACCTTTGTCGCTTGGGAAAGGCCGCATTCCGGCCTACGGCCTCCAGGCAACCCTTCCCAAGGCTGACGAAACCGTCAAGTCAACCCCTAACAGGGATAAGTTTAACCGAGTCAACTCCCATCAGGGATAGCACCCAAAACAGTCAATACAGTATGATCAAACAGCTTGAATTCCAAATCCGAAACTTGAGATTCTACATATCTCTTTTCTTCTTGTTCATGGCAATGACATCATTTGCTCAAGAACAAATATCGGGTATTGTTGTAGGCGATAATAGTAAACCTATTGAATTTGCGACAATACTACAATTATCTGCCGATTCTACAGCCATAGATGGTACTGTTTCCGACAACAATGGTAAATTTAAACTAACAAAAGACATCAATGCGAAACTTCTAAAAGTAAGTTACATTGGCTATCAAAATCGAATAATAAACCTCCCTCTAAAGAAAGATACTATTCATCTTTCTATAAATCAAGAACAGCTACAAGAGGTAGTTGTTACCGCTCGCAAACAATTGACAAAACGCATTACCAGTGGCATATCTTACGATATGTCCCAGAACAAACGTGCTCAAAGCGAAAGTTTGCTTCAAGCCTTACGCTATGTCCCAACATTGGATGTGGCATTAAATGGCAATGTCACAGTGAAAGGCAGCTCCTCATACCGAATTTATGTGAATGGACGTTCTTATGATATGGCGCAATCCAATCCACAGCAAGTCTTGCAAAGCATTCCTGCAAAGTCGATTAAGAAAGTAGAAGTGATTACAGAACCATCAGAAGCCTTTGGCAATAGCCCAGGCGAATACATTATTAATATCATTACAGATAAAGATGCGCTGGATGGTGTCTATGTAAACACTACGCTTCAGGGAAATACTCAGCCAGCGACCAATGATGGCATTATGGTGATGGCGAAAAAGAAGAATGTAGATTTTTCTCTATCATATAATTATGATCTTAATGGTCAACACAATCAACCACTGACTCAAGAGATAAAAACACCGGAATCCACGACTTTTCTTAGCAGTATCGGCAATGGTAACTGGCAGACTCATCTTGTTAGAGCCATTACCGATATCCGCATTGACAGTGTGAATACAATTTATGCCGACTTTCACACCAGTTTATTGCGTACAGACATTACTGGCTCTTGGGAACAACACACTACAATAGATCCCAAAATCTATCGTATGGAACAATTGAATCATGATATTGCTGGCACTATCGAGGCGAATGCCCTATATCGTAATTATTTCAAAAAGAGACCTGGTATAGAACATTTTTCTTTGGGATATCGCTATACTCACAATCCAGACAAACATCACTTTGCAACTACTGTCTATAGCGATAATGGCACAACCATCAACAATCAGCAGACAGATGGATCAATGAATGAGCACACGATTAGAGGGTCTTTGTATCAGCCTATTGCTAAGAACCATACACTCAGAATTATTGCAAAACAAGTATTGCGAGATGGTAATGTAGAATCCTCCGACGACAAAAATATTGCATATAATCAGTCGTTATCTCAAGCAACTGCATATTATAGCGGTCAGATAAGCGACTGGAACTTTTATGCCTTGCTGGCAGGAGAAAATGACTATATGAATATGCGTTTACCTCTCACTGGCGAAGAAAATAGGCACAATGAGTTCCACCTCTTACCACAATTAGGTGCGTCATGGAACGCAAATCAATACACCCAACTATCGGCTCAGTATTCACGCAGCACTACACGACCTGGGTTAGCAATGCTTAATCCTTTTTATAGAGTAATTAACAACAGTGCAGCGTCACAAGGCAATCCGAATCTGTCATCCGAAATGAATGACATGCTTTTAGTCAAATTCCTGTATATGCGTGGAAATTTGTATTGTCAAATGGGCATAACCGGTACTATCACTAATAATGCTGTATTCTATTACGAGAAAGGCATAGATAGCGAAGGCCGACTGCTGAGCACCTACGATAATATAGGCAAGAGCAAAAGCATAGGTGTTGACCTGTTTGCTAATTGGCGTCCATGGTCTTTTGCGTCCTTTTCTACATACCTTAAAGCATCACATGGCAATATTAAGGCTGAGGAAATGAATCTGAATCAAAATTTCTGGACATATTATGCAAATGTTTCAGCAGACTTTTATCTACCAAAGAATTGGAGTTTACAAGGCCGTTACTCGGCTTCAAAACAGGCTCCAATGCTTTGGGGTACGGTAAATACAACTCATCGTTACTCTTTCAAAATAGACAAAAGCCTAATGGATGGCCGTCTGAATATTGGAGTAGAGGTAAACAGTCCATTTTCCAAATACTCAAGACTTGAGCAACGCGTAGTGAAACCTGAAATGGAGACAATACAAACTAACTACATAACAGCACGTTCTTTTGGTGTTTATATCTCTTATACTTTCCAAAAAGGCAAACGCGTGAATATTGAGCGCAACAATACGTTAAAAGCAACCGACCAACAAACAGGTGTAGAATGAAACAGATCTTTCAACACGATTCAATGGAATGCGGAGCTGCTTGTATAGCAATGATCTGCTCTCACTTCTGTTAAGGCGATGGCTTTTCACGAAAGGGACTGATGGTGAAGTGATTTAGCTACTCTTTTAGTGTTGTCGCTTTTGGCGATTATACTTTTCTCCAGATAGGTCTTTTTTTGCAATTTGCCGATTGGGCTTAATTTAGAGTGAGATTTTTGAGACTGTTATGGTGAAGAAAAAGAAACTTAGTAGAAATGCAATTATTGGTTACCCGGCTGGTATTATCACAGGTGTGACCTATGGTTTGAATCCTCTGTTTGGCAAGCCTTTGATGGACAATGGGGCTTCGATTGACACGATTCTCTTTTACCGTTACTTTTTTGCCGTGGTGTTTTTGGGCGGATTTTTGCTGCTCACGAAGCAGAGTTTTAAGGTCACGGCTAAGCAGGCGGGCGTGTTGCTGGTGCTTGGCGTGCTCTATACGATGAGCAGCACCACGCTGTTTGAGGCTTACAATTACATTGCTTCGGGCTTGGCCACTACGCTGGTGTTTCTCTATCCAGTGCTGGTGGCTATCATCATGGTGTTTTTGCGTGTGGTGCCGTCGTGGCAGGTGTGGCTCTCGATTATTGCCACGTTTATCGGTGTGATTATCATGACCATGGGCGATGCGGGGCAGAGTGCTGTCAATCCCGTGGGTGTGCTGCTCTCGATTGGTTCGGCTTCGGTGTATGCGCTCTTTATCGTGATTATCAACCGAAGCAAGACTATTAGTTCGATTTCAAACTCGCTACTCACATTCTATGCGCTGTTCACTGGCGTGCTGATATTCCTCGGCAAGATGCTGTTTCACCACACGGGCATGACCGAGGGTATTGAGGGCGTGGCGGCGTGGAGCAACCTTATGGGGCTGGCGTTGCTGCCAACGGTGGTATCGACCGCCACACTGGCTTTGGCTACCCGAAACATTGGTGCTACGAAGGCCTCGGTGCTTGGCGTGTTTGAACCCATCACGGCGATTCTGGTGGGCGCCATCGTATTTGGCGAAGCCCTCACCGCCAACATTGTGGTGGGCATCCTCATCTCGGTAGTGGCCATCACCTTCATGATCTCCGCCACCAAGCGATAGCCACTTCGCATATAGGAATTGAAATCATCCCAAATCAGTCATTAGGCCGTGTAATGATTTTTTATATTACTTCTTGCGGTCTTTCGGCTTTTAGAAGATGCCTTTTGCTTGTTTTTAATGAGTGATAGCCGGCTATCACTCATTAAAAGACAAACAAAATTCATTCTTCTAAAACTCCGAAATACCACAAGCCCTAATGACCGATTTGGGATTCCCAAATCAGTCTAATCTTAATCACTGATTTGGGATAATTGCTTTATGCTTGGAGGGTGTATGAATAACGATTTGCGGCAATCATTCAAGAATCTCCCAAAAACCGCCATTATCAGGACCTACACGGCGGAGATACTTGCCACGCATGGCTTCGATATTGCGAGAAATTGAGTTTTCGCTTATTCCAACATGTTTGGACAGTTCCGACTTTGGAATATATGGATCCTCAATCATTAATTTGATGATAAGTATTCGGTTTTTTGTGAGCTTCTCATTCAGAAGAGCAGCTTTTTCTATCACCTTTTCTATCACCTTTCTTCTTTTTTGAAGGGTACTCCTGTAGGAATTATATGTGTGTAGGCAGGTATGTAGCTAAGGTTATGCAAAATAAAATTTTTGTAAATATGATATTGCTGATATGTGTTCCAGTAGGATGCGATTTCAGCATATAGTTGATAATGTTTTGAGATTTGGCGATGTTGCATTCCGCTGGAATGCATAATACTGACAAATCTATTACAGGCATTTCGAAAAGATTCCATTTCGCTTCGCTCCATTACATCTTTTCTGCATACCTGCCTACACACATCAAATTCCTAACGGAATTTTGATTTTGGTGCGCCTTCTTTTGGCGTGATGGGAGGGGGATATGAAATGGGAAAAGCAGCTGATCTTCGCGATTAGCTGCTTTTTTTGTGATTAGGATTGATTACTAACTATTAACTTAATCGATTTCGATGGTTGTGGTCGATTAGAGTTGTTGTATTTATCGTTTATTGCAGGGTGAACGACAGTTTTTGAACGTCGCGGCTGTTTGGACCAACCATAACGTTGAACTCGCCTGGCTCGCAGATGTAGTTCAATTCGTTGTCGTAGAATTTCAACTTGTCGGCTGTGATGGTGAAGTTCACCACTTGGCTTTCACCCTTTTTGAGGAATATGCGCTTGAAGTCTTTCAGTTCCGACACAGGACGGGCGATTTTGCCCACCAAGTCGCGAATGTAGAGTTGAACCACTTCTGCACCATCGTAATTGCCGGTGTTGCTCACTTTCACCGATACGGTGAGGCTGCCATCTTGATTCATAGTGGTGCCGCTGATGGTGGGAGCGCCATACTGGAATGTGGTGTACGACTTGCCGTAGCCGAATGGATAGAGAGGCGCATTGTCGATGTCGAGGTAGTTGCTGGTGAACTTAGTGAACCATGTCTTGTTTGGGCGGCCAGTGTTGAGGTGGCTGTAGTAGATAGGAATTTGACCTACGCTCTTAGGCATTGTCACGCTGAGGTGACCGCTTGGAGCCACGTCGCCAAACACCACGTCGCAGATGGCGTCGCCAGTTTCGCTACCGCCAAACCATACGTTGAGAATGGTGCTGAAGTTTTCCTTTTCCCAGTTCATCACAGTGGCACGGCCAGAGAAGTTGAGCAGCACGATAGGCTTGCCAGTGGCTTTGAGAGCGGTGAGCAAGTCTTTTTGTGCGTCGAGGATTTCGAGGTTGGTGCGGCAGCTGCTTTCGCCAGTCATTTCGCTTGGCTCGCCAATGCAAGCCACCACCACATCGGCCTCTTGTGCAATCTTCACTGCTTCGGCACGCATCACGTCGGCATCGCGGTTGTCGCGCATTTCACGGCCAAACATGGTGCTGTTTTTCTCCATGATAGAATCGTAGCACACGTTGCAACCCTTAGCGTAGAGCACTTCTGCCTTGCCCTTCACGGCTTCGGTCATGGCTTCACGCACGGTTTTGTACTTGTCCATAGCGGCTGCCACGCTTCTTGGGCACTATCGAAAAGTCGCTCAACGAAGGCAAGGTGAGCATGGCGACTATCGACGCTGCTTGCCGCCGCATTCTTGAGGCTAAATACAAACTCGGCTTTCCACGGCTGCCTTGTAGGGTGGGAAGTATTCGTTAAACATGCGAGTGTGGCTCATGTCGGCGGTGTTGTAGTCGCGGCCAGCCTCAGCTGCGCCATAGAGGGCGAAGTGCTTCACACACGCCATCATGGTGTTGGGGGCGGTGAGGTCGGTGCCTTGGTAGCCTTCCACCATAGCCTTGGCGATTTGTGAGCCAAGATATGGGTCTTCGCCGCCGCCTTCAGCCATACGGCCCCAGCGAGGGTCGCGGCAGATGTCAACCATAGGGCTGAATGTCCAGGAGATACCGTCGGCGGTCGATTCCACTGCGGCAATGTGTGCCGAGTTGCGAATAGCGTCCATATCCCACGACATCGACAATGCCAAAGGAATAGGGAACACGGTCTCATAGCCGTGAATCACGTCCATACCGAAGAACAAAGGAATGCCCAGGCGGCTTTGCTTTACGGCAATCTCTTGCACTTCGCGGATTTTGTCCACACCTTTAAGGTTGAACAAACCGCCCACTTGACCTTTCTTGATTTTTTCAGCCACGTCGCTGCTTTTAGCCGATCCGGTCACGATTTCGCCCGATACGGGGAGGTTGAGCTGGCCGAGTTTCTCTTGAAGGGTCATCTTCGACATCAAATTGTCGATAAACTTGTTCATCTTAGCCTCGTCGGTTTTTGCCGATACGCTGAGCGCGGCAAGAGCCATCACGAGCAATAAAAACTTTTTCATACTGTCAGGTTTTATTTGGTTATTTATGTTATTGTTCTACTGTGAAATCCAATTTTTTCAGTCCTTCCTTCACCTCTGGGCAGTTCATAAATAACTTCCAGAGCAGACCGGTGCGGTAGTTCTCAATCATAGGAGCGATGGTGCACTGGTCGATTGCAAGGTAGCGTGGGAGCGTCCACTTCGCCTTTTCGCTAAAGGCATCGTAGAAGCCGTATTTGCCCCAAATCCAACTGCCCTTCTTCCAGAATCCCTTCAGCGCAGCCATCGACTGCTCAGGAGTGTAGGGGAACGACGAGAGGGCGGCGGTGGGGGTGATTACGCCTAAATCGTTGTTGGGCGCGTGTGCCGAGTAGCCGCCTACCGAATAACTTGCGGTCAAGCCCCAGCAGTCGGCACCATATCCGTCGTAGCCTTTAGGGTTAGCCACGCAATAGTCGTAGTCGCTGAGCACATGGTTGCGCATGGCGGTCCAATAGTCGGCGTAGCGGTCCTTCAAACCCTTAGGGCAAAGACCAATCCAACTGTAGTGCGCCCAGAAGAGCGGACCACCAGTTTGCTCTGCGCCATTGTGCTTCAGCAGCAATGGGTGGCCATAGGGGGCAGCGCCGGTTTTGATAGCACCGCTGCGTGCCCACCCCTTGTGGTAGCATGAAGCAGGGACGCTATGGGTGGGCGATGCCGCAGCGAGTATATATACAATCATGCACTCGTTGTAGCCTTCGAGTGGGAAGTTCATTTCCCAGCCGTATTCAGGCGACCAGTGCCAATATATCACGTCTTTTCCGCCGTTGCGATACCAGTCGAAATCCATATCGTGCCAAAGCACGTTGATTTTCTCGGCAAGCGCTTTCTCATCGGCGTTGCCATTCTTGAAATATTCTCTCACGCACAGCAGGCTTTGCATCATAAAGCAACTCTCCACCAAGTCGCCGCCGTTGTCCTTCTGTCCGAAAGGCACCACCTTGCCAGTGGGGCCGTTGAGCCAGTGTGGCCATACGCCATGGAAGCGGTCGGCTTTGGTGAGGTAGTCCACAATCTTGGTGAGGCGCGCCACGCCCTCGCTTCTGCCGATAAAGCCGCGGTCGATAGCCACGAGCAATCCAGCCACGCCGAAGCCGCTGCCGCCAGTGGTGACCACGTGCTTATCGTTGCTGGGGTAGATGCCGTCGAGGTGAATGCGTTCGGGAGCCAGCCCGGAGGTAGGCTCTGCGCCCTCCCACATATAGTTGAAGTGCACTTTCTGAATGTAGTCGAGGAAAGCGTCGTCGTTGGCAAACGAACTTGGGCGGTTAGGCACAATGGGGTCTTGCCCCGTGGTAGGAGGTTCTGGAACAGGGGTTGCCGTAGAACTGCACGCAGTGAGCAGCATCGCAATGGCAGCCAGTGTATAAACAATTCGGTACATAGTAGTATGAAGTTTTGTAAGTGTATATTTTAATGTGATATTTACTTTTTTGCAGGGGTGTAGGGGAGGGTGAGTTTGGCGGCAGGAGTGGAGGTGAAGTTACGCTTTACGCTGACGTGCGCCTTTTTGGTGGCTTTGTCAAACTCCACGGTCACGGTTTCGCCTGATATGAAATCTACCCAGTAGGTGTTGATAACTAATTTGTCGCGGTTTTCCCAACTGTAGCGTGCCGCTGTGGTGAATGGCTTGTTCAGCCCTTTGAACACACTCTTTGGGTGGATAGAGTAGGGTGGCTGCACGGTGCTGCTCGCATAGTGCCACTGGGCAGGAGCGGCGGTGATGGTGCGGCCGTCGAAGGTGTATTGCAAATTGCCGTCGGCACCGAATTGCAAGGCAAAACCGTCGTGCAATGCGATTGAAGGCTTGGCTTTCACCTTCACGCCCTTTACGGTGCGCTGGCTGGCTGAGGCGGTGAACTTGTCGAGCGCCTTTTGCTGGGCAGCGTCGAACTTTAATGGGCCATTGTCGGTGGCCACCTGCTTGATGAAGCGGAAAGTGGCGTCGATTTCCTCGTAGCCCTTCATGCTTGCGCCGTTGAGCACCACCACCATATCTTTTTCAGGCACCACGAAGATGTATTGGCCCAAAGCACCGTCGGCGCAGAACGAGCCGGGAATCTCGCACAGCCACAGTTGGTAGCCGTAGCCCGGATTTTGGATATTCTTCTTTGGATTGTCGGTAAATGGCACTTTGTGACATTGAGTCGCGCGGTCAATCCATTCGCGCGATATGAGTTGCTTGCCGTTCCAGTTGCCTTTTTGCAAAAGGAGTTGGCCAAATTTTGCTTCAGATTCGGCTTGGATACGCATACCCCAGCCGCCGGTGTTCACGCCTCTTGCGCTCTGCTCCCATTCGGCTTCGGTGATGCCGAGAGGTGCGAAAATGCGCTCTTGGAGCAGTTGGAGCACGGTGTGTCCGGTCACTTTTTGCACGATAGCCGAGAGCATGTAGGTGCTCATGGAATCGTAGAGGAATTTTTCGCCCGGCTCGTATTTAAGGTGCTTAGCGAGCCATGTTTTCTCCCACTCGGTGGTGATGGAACGCATGTTCCAGTCGGGAATGATGCCCGACGACATGGTGAGCAGGTCGTGAACGGTCATCTTCGCCAAACTTTCGCTGATGGCGTCGGGGAGAAATTCGGGGAAAAACGTGGCAACACGGTCGGTCACGCGCAGGCGGTTGTCGTCGATGCACAGCCCCACAGCCATACTGCAAAATGTTTTGCTTGCGCTATACAGCGTGTGCGCGTCGATTGCACGGAATGGAGCGGAGTGCAACTCGCTGATCACCTTGCCGTGTCGCATCACCACCACATGGTGAATCTCGGTTTGCTCCAGGCTCATAAGCGAGGTGTAGAGTTGAAGCACAGCCTTGGCTTCTACGCCCTCTTGGGCTGGATTGCTGCGAGAAATAGTGTTGGTTTGCGCAAATGACAGTTGCCAGAGCACTGCCAGTATCACGAAAGAGGATAACCGTTTGAAAATTGCCATCGTTGGTGTCGTTTTTTTGTAGTTGTTTAGTTTCTGATTTTAAAAAAATAGGGTGGGTAAATGTTGTGTCGTTCACCAACCCACCCTACTAACGAAAGTTTTTTATATTGCGTATGAAAAAAAAACGTCAATATTGGATTTGTGCAATCACAGGATAGTGGTCGGAAAGGTAATGACCTTCGGGTTTGTCTTGAATCACACGGCAGCGCTTCACATCGAAAGCCTTGCTCACGAACACATAGTCGAGAAGTTCCAGTTCCTCAGGCTTGGCTCTGCCATAGTCGTGGTATGAGAATTTTGGTCCATACACGATGGGTGAGAGTTGGTAGATGCTTTTCAGCCCAGCTGCGTTCAAGATGTCGAAAGGAGCGGTAGCGTCGGTGCAGTTGAAATCGCCTGAGATGAGCAATGGCAATTTTGGTGCAATCTGCTTAGCCCTTTCAAGCACGAGTTTGATGCCCTCGCGACGCGCTTGCACGCCGTCGTTGTCGAGGTGGGTGTTGAAGTAAGCAATCTTCTTGCCTGTTTTGCGGTCTTTAAGGATTGCCCAAGTGGCAATTCGGGGATATGAAGCGTCCCACCCTTTCACACCGTAAACGTTTGGATTCTCCGATAGAGCAAAATTTCCTGACTCAATCAGCACGAATCGATTTTTTTTGTAGAAAATAGGGCAGTGCTCGCCTTCGTTTTTACCATCGTCGCGTCCTGCGCCCACGTGTCCGTAGTTGGATAGGTTGGCATCAAGGTCGGCAAGTTGGTCGGGTCGCACTTCCTGCATTCCAATCAAGTCGGGTGAATAGTATTCAAGCATCTTGATGTTGTCGGCACTGCGGTTGGTCCATTTGTTCACGCCGTCGTCCGCGCTAAGGCGAATGTTGTACGTCATGATGCAAATGTCGGTCTTGCTTTTGGCAAGCGCATGGGAAAATCCCAGTATCACGAGAGATACGATGAATAATGCTTTTGCGAATCTTGTCATGATAGTGCTTAAAAGAAAGAGGGGGCAGGTGGGCATTTGATTTCACCAGCCCCCTCGGAGTTTAGTTATGGTTTAATGCCTTTGCAGCATTATTCCGAAATCATTTAGGGTCCTTTTCCAAGTCAGGAATGTTTTCGAGCTGAGTGGCAGGGAGAGGCCAGAAGGTCTTTTCTGCTGTCCAGCCTTTAGGACCGAGCACAGCGGCAGCCTTGCCAGTGCGCACGAGGTCGATGTAGCGCACACACCATTCACCGCAGAGCTCCATACGGCGCTCGTCGAGGATTTGGTCGAGGGTCACACCGGTGAGGGTAGGCATTTGAGCGCGGGTGCGAACTTCGTTGAATGAAGCGTCGCCGCTCTTGCCGTTTCTAACCTTTGCTTCAGCATTGATGAGGAGCACTTCTGAATAGCGGAGAATGCGCACGTTGTTGTTGCGACCCCAAGAAGTGGTACCTTCTGTCATTTGGTCGTAAGGGAGGTAGCCCTTGCCGTTGTAGTTGTGACCTTCGTTAGGATTCTTGGTGCAAACGTCGCCGCTTGGAGTAGGCACGCCAGGGATAATGATAGAAGTGGTGTAACGCACGGTTTCGCCACGTTCCTTAGCCCAGTTCACGAAAGTGTCTTCATACTTCATGAAGCCCCAGCCACCGAAAGTCTTGCCGGTAGCCTCGTTCTTCATAGCGCAACCAGCGAAGTTGAACCATTGGTCAACGCCAATGTAGTCGCCGCTTGGGTTACCGAAGTCGGTGCATTGGATTTCGAAGAGCGATTCGTCGCAGAGTTTGCCAGGAATCTTAAACAGGTTGTAGTAGTCGCTGTAGAGCGAGAATTTCTTGCTGTTGATGATTTCGTCAGAATACTTTTCAGCCTTGTCCCAGTTGCCTTGCACCAAAGCGGTTTGTGCAGCCACCATGGCAGCGGTGTAGTAAGTCACGGCTCCGTTGTGAGGCATTTGGTTAGGACGGCACTTGCTTGTGGCAGCCATTTCGCCCATTGCGGTTTCACATTCGGTGAGAATGTAGTTGAGCACGGTTTCTTGCTTGCTGCGCACGAAGTCGGTCTGGTTGTTGTTTTCGAGAATCACCACTGGACCGAAGTTGTTGGTGAGCTGATAGTAAGCCCATGCACGGATAGTGCGAGCCTCGCCACAGTATTGTGAATAGTTGGCAAGTTCTTGCGAGTTGCTTGGGTCGATGTGCGCCTTGTAGTTGTCGAGTGCTTCAAGAGCGGCGTTGCTGCTGCGAATGATAGAGTAGAAAGTTACCCACACATTGTTGAGCGCCCAGAAGCCGTTGTTGTAGTTGTAGTAGCGGCCGAAGTCCACTGCTGGGCCTTGGTCGTCGGTACGTCCCGACCACATGTCGCCGTCGCGAGAGAACATCAACAGTTGGTTAGCCCAGTGAGCTGCATAGGCGCGCACGTTGTTGTAAGCGCCAATCACAGGCTGATACATTTGAGCTGTGTTAGTGTAGTCAACAGCTTCTACGTCTTGCTGATTTTCGGGATCGATGTCGATGAAATCAGAACATGACGCCATACCCAGTGAAAAAACAGTAGCTGGGATAAGATATGCTAAGAATTTCTTGAGTTTCATAATTTTTTACGTTTTTAAGTTTCTGATTAGAAATCAATCTGCACACCGAATGTGTAAGTGGCTGTCAAAGGATAAGTTTGGGTATCCCAACCTTCAGCGTCGGCCAATTCAGGAGTGAAGCTGTTGGCCTTGAAAGTGGTGAATGGACGATCGGCTGTAGCGCTGATGCGGATGCCTGGCAATGTGTAGTTGCCGAGCTTGATGTTGCGGAAGCTGTAGCCGAGGGTGATGTTCTGGATGCGGAAGTAGTCGCTGCTTTCCACGAAGTAAGAAGCGTTGTTACTGTCGCTCACGTTCCAACTCTTGATCAGCGCTGCTGCGCTTGGGTCGGTGTTGCTTGTGCCAGCACCGTGCCAGCGGTTTTCGTATTGAGCGCGGTCGAAGTTGTAGTTAGATGCTGCGTAGCGAAGTGCGCGCTTGCGGTTCCAGAGTTCGCCACCTGCTTGGCCGTAGCAGCTGATGTTGAAGTCGAGAGCCTTCCATTGGAAGCCGAGGTTGAAGCCGTAAGTCACGTCGGGAACGTAGCTGCCGAGGCATTGCTTGTCGGCACCGTCGATTGCGCCGTCGTGGTTCACATCTTCATACTTGAAGTCGCCAGGCACGAGTTTGTTAGCCACTGCGATTGGGTCGGCTGCACATTCTTCAGGAGTTTGGTAGATGCCAATCACCTTGTAGCCGTAGTATGAGTTCATCTTTTCGCCCACTTTTTGCACGGTCTTGCCACCCTTGATGATGTTGAGGTTGTTCAAGAGGCTCTTCACTTCGTTGTGGAGGTAACCAATGTTGAAGCCCACATTATAAGAGAAGTCCTTGCTGAGTTTGTCAGCCCAGTTGAGCGACAGGTCAACACCGGTGTTGAGGATAGTAGCGTAGTTGCCGGCGATAGTGGTGTTCTGCATAGGAATGGTTGGTGAAATCACAGCGTTTTCAGTCTTGCGATAATACCAGTCGATGTCGCCAGAGAGGCGGTTGTTGAGGGTAGCGAAGTTCAAACCAACGTTGGTTTCGTTCACCACTTCCCAGCTGAGCCAAGAGAAGTTAGATTCGTAGGTGTAGCCGTCGAGCACTGTGTTGCCGAACACGCCACGCACTGGATTGGTGCTTGCGAAACCTGCTGAAGCGGCAATCTTGTCGTTACCGAGCTTACCCCAACTTGCGCGGAGTTTCAAGTAGTCGAGCACGTTTTGGTCAGCCATGAAGTCTTCGTTGCTGATTACCCAAGCAGCACCCACTGATGGGAAGTAACCCCACTTTTCGTTGTACTTAGAAGAACCGTCGGCACGGAATGTGGCGGTGAGCATATACTTGTCGGCGTAGTTGTAGCCCAAGCGAGCGAAGTAAGAGAGGCCGCGGTAGAGTGAGCCGTCGTCGCTCACGGTTACGCCTTCCTTGCTACCGAGGTTGAGGTACTTGTAAGAGTCCTTACCTTCTGGCACGTTTTTAGCGGTGGCAGTGAGGTAGTAGTAGCGTTCGTTACGCATTGAGAAACCAGCCATAGCGTTGAAGTGGTGCTTGTCGAATGTCTGGTTGTAGGTGAGCACGTTGTCCCATACCCACTTCTTGTAAGTGCTTTCGCTCTTGGTGAGTGAGGTTTGGTCGTTGTGTTGGTTCACAGAGCCTACGCAGTAGATAGGAGTGAACGCCACGCCCTTGGTGTTGGCATAGTCGTAAGCGTAGCTTGTGCGGAAGTTCAAGCGGTCTGGAACGAGTTGGAATTGAGCATAGAAGTTGCTGAGCACTTGGTAAGTGTCGTTCTTGCTGTCGAAGTAGTTGGCAGTAGCCACTGGGTTGTAGAAGTTGTTGGTCACGCCAATTTGTTCAGGAGAAGCATATCCGCCAGTGTAGATTTTTGAGTCACGAGTGGTGTCGTACACTGGATAGATGCCAGGAGCGTTGAATGCCTGTTGCCATGCGTTGTTGTTAGGCACGCGTTGGTCACCGTTGCTGAACACGCCGTTGAAACCCACCTTCAACCAATTGGTTGCGTCGAAGTCGAGAGATGCGCGGAAGTTGAGGCGGCGGTAGTAGTTTTCTACGTCCATTACACCGTCTTGAGCCAAGTAGCTCATACCCACAGCGTAGGCAGTCTTTTGAGTGCCGCCAGTCACGCTCAGAGAGTGGTTGGTGATCATAGCGGTGCGAAGGAGTTCGTTGTACCAGTCGGTATCGGCACCGAAGGTGAGGTCGTTCATGTTACCGCCCCAGTTCTTGATAGAGTTCTCAAACATGTAACTGTAAGCGCTCTTGTCGGCTTCGGTAAGCATGGTGGCATACTCGTGTGAGTTACACATTTCGAGCACGTTGGTAGCCTTTTGGAAACCTACGTAACCATTGTAGGTCACCTTAGCGTCTTGATTCTTAGCACCCTTCTTGGTGGTGATGATAACCACACCGTTAGCAGCGCGCACACCATAGATAGCGGCAGCAGAAGCGTCCTTCATGATGGTGAGGTCTTGAATGTCGGCGTTGTTGAGGAAGTTGATGTTGTCGTAGAACATACCGTCAACCACATAGAGAGGGGTGGTGTTGCCGAATGAACCCAAACCACGGATAGTAACGGTAGGACCATCGCCAGGAGTACCTGAGTTCACGATGTTCACACCAGCCACCTTGCCTTGGAGAGCGGTCATTGGTGATGATGATGGGGTGGCGATCAGTTTTTCGCCTTTCACTACTTCGATAGGAGCGGTGAGGTCTTTTGCCTTAGCGGCACCGTAACCAATTACCACCACCTCTTCGAGGTTTTGCACGTCGTCGGCCAGTTCGATTTTCATTTGGCCGTCGGCTGCCTTTACAGTTTTGCTGACCATGCCCACGTATGAGAAGGTTAGCACTGCGTTGTCTGGCGCATTACTGATAGTAAAGTTGCCATCTACGTCGGTCATGGCACCTAAGTTTGTACCGTTTACATGTACAGAGGCACCAATAACGGGCTGATTGACCTTGTCAACCACCGTACCTTTCACTGTGCGTGCCTGTATGCCGAAAGTTGCACACATACACACGAGTAAAAGTGTGAGTAATCTTTTATCCATTACACAATTTTAGATAGTTAGTTTATAAAGTTATTTATCTCAGTTTCTAAGGAACGGTTGCGTTGCTTACATGAGAAGAAACGACTTTTCGACAGCAAAGGAAATACCAAAATTTTTGCAACACAATTTTTTACATACTTGCGTACTACTTTTATGTTTTTTAGCACTACGATTTTACTACTATGGGGTGGTGTAAGCGATTGTGAATAAAATGAATACGAGAAGTAAAAAATTTTACGATACTTTCGCACTACTTTCAAAAAATATGAGTTTTTTCGTGCCGTATCACATCTTTTGGCGAAAATTTTGATATGTGATGTTTTATTTTTAACTTTGCCCTGACCATTAATCATAACGCTTGAACGCTCATGGATATGACTTTGACCAAAGTTCGACCCCCGCATCTTCTTTTAGTGCTGGCGCTGGCACTCGTGGCGGCATCGTCACATGCAGTCTCGTTTATGCCTATTTTGCACAATTTCGGTAAGAAAGATTACGGTGGCGCGCTCCAGAACTGGGACGTGACACAGGGCAAGAATGGCGAGATATATGTGGGCAACGCCGCTGGCGTGCTCCGCTTCGATGGCTACACTTGGAAACTCACCCCTCTGCCCAGCGGTGGCGTGGTGCGCTCGGTGATGGCTGATGGCGACAGGCTGTATGTGGGCAGTTACCGTGAGTTTGGCTATTTCACCGCCGATAAATTCGGCAACTACAAATACACCTCGCTCTATCCCGAAAATTTGCCCGACCAAGACGAGGAAATCTGGAATATCATGAAAGACAAGAACGGCGACATCTATTTCCAGTCGTTTTTCACATGGTTTCGCTACGACGGCAAGAAGGTGGAGCATCACTACGATATGAATATTCATCCGCTCTATTTCTTTGAGGTAGAGGGAAATATATATGCACAACTGCTGAATGGCGACTTCTATCAGGTGCAGGGGCGGAAGTTTCGCCGCCTCATCAGTCGCCAGCAGGTGGGTGGCAGCCACATCGTGTCGGCAGTGTCGGCAGGGCGTGGCAGAATGATTTTGAGCACGCAGTGGCAGGGGTTATATAAATATGAGAATGGCACTCTCACCAGCCTCCCCACCGAAGCCGATGCCGCACTCAAGTGCTCCAACGTGAACCGTGCCACCTTCGTGCCACACGATTCCACCATTGTGGTGGGCACCATTCTTGATGGCGTGTATGGCTTCGGGCTGAACGGAAAACTGAAGTGGCACTACAACATGAGTAACCGACTGGGCAACAACTCGGTGCTCGACGTGAAATGCGACCTCGCCGGCAATGTGTGGGTGGCACTCGATGCCGGTGTGGCACTCATCAACTCCAGTTCGCCTTTCTCGCTGCTCTCACCGGGCCATTCGGGCAAGGATTTCGGTATGGTGTATGGCGTGTATTCGCTTGCCGATAGGCTGTATTTCGCCACCAATCAAGCCGTTTGGGCTTTGTCAAAAACCACAGGCGAGTTTAGCATCATTCCCGGCACGGAAGGGCAAAACTGGTTTGTGGACAATTTCAACAATCAAATCATAGCGGGCAACAACGAGGGACCGAACCTGATTACTGGGCTTTCGTCGGCTCCGATTGCGCACACCAACCAGAGCAGCACGTCGATGAAGGTTTGCAACATAGCCGGGCAGCGTGTGATGCTTGAATCGAGTTACTACAGTCTGCAAGTGTATAAGGAGGTGAACGGGAAATGGGCGTTTTCGCACAGCGTGGCTAATTTCCACGCTCCTGTGGCGCAACTTGAGGTGGACCACTATGGCAATGTGTGGGCTTCGCACATGAGCCACGGCATGTTTCGCATCAACCTCTCCAACGACCTCAAAACCGCCACTTTCAAGCGATATGAGCATCTTGGCGGCGAGAAGGTGCTCGACCGCTTCCACGTGTTCAAGATGCGTGGGCGCGTGATTTTCTCCTATAACAAGAAACTCTACACCTACGACGACCTCAACGACACCATCGTGCGCTTCGACGATTTGAAGGAAATTGAGAAAAGCGACATCTATTCAGTCGCGAAGGTGGATGAGAACACCTATTGGATTTCCACTTCGAAGGACTTCGTGCGTGTGCGATGGAACGGCAAGCGGTATGTGGTGCTCAACAATGTGGCTCCGTCGCTGTTCGGGCTCGACAACAACGACGAGACCAACACCGTGTATGTGGATGGCGGTATGGCATACTTCTGCCTCAACAATGGCGTGGGCAGATTCAATATGGCGCAAGCCCAAGCGCGAAAGCAGCAGAAATACAGTCTGCGTGTGCTCAACGCCCTCACCACCGACAACCGTGGCGTGACCCGTAACCTGCCTATCGCTGGCGGTGGCGACATTGAGTCGAACATCACCATCACGCTCACATACCCCAACTACAGCTTCGAGCCGCTGCGCTTCTGTTACCACCTGAAAGGCGGTGGCATAACGGTTGACAACGAGTTGAACGAGCCAGTGATTACCTACAATTCGCTCTCGTATGGCGACTACCACCTCACCGCCACGGTGAAGAGCGTAGATGGCACCGAGTTGGCTACGGTGAAATACTGTTTCTCTTATCCGCGCCCATGGTATTTGGCGTGGTGGGCAATACTGCTGTATGTGCTGATGTCGGTGACGGCTATCTACCTATTCGTGCGCAACCGCACAAGGAAAACTGCACGCGACATGCAACGCCAATACGAGGATAAAAAACTCCAGCAAGACATCAAAATGCTTGAGCAAGAAAAAATTATCGCCGAGCAGAAGCAGCAACTCCTGGAAGCACAACTCAACGATAAGACCAAGGAGGTGGCTTCGATGGCACTCGATGCCATGGCGCGCAACCAGGCGATTGAGGGCATCAAGACTGCGCTGCGCGAAAAGCACCGAAAGGGCAGCATCAGCCAATCGGATATGCAGTCGATGCTCACCCAACTGGGCGCAAATGCCGACAGCGACAACTTCTGGGAACTGTATCAGAACAATTTCAACCTCATTCACAAGAATTTCTTCAAAAACCTGAAGGAGAAATATCCGTCGCTCACACCAAGCGACTTGCGATTCTGCGCCTTGCTGCGCCTCAACCTCTCCACCAAAGACATCGCCAAGTTCACCCAACTCAGCGTGCGTGGTGTGGAAGGCGCACGCTACCGCCTCCGCAAAAAATTCAACCTCGACGAAGGCACCTCCCTCATCGACTTCCTCCTCTCCTTCCAGTAACAAAAGGCGAATCCCTGCAAAAGGTTGCCAATGCAGGGGGATGATAGCGTAGGGACATGCCTTCGGCATGTTTCCAATGCGTTGATACATTGCGTGTTGGCATCGAAACATGCCGAAGGCATGAGTTCAGTGGATAAAAACTGGGGGCACAGAAACAAAAACATAAAAAACAGCCTTTTGCCGATGCCAGTGCT
>OQVZ01000152.1_pt1 | contig 24926 bp, 20 predicted proteins | sample 1691571 | NCBI WGS metagenome assembly OQVZ01 (sample SAMN03418261, study PRJEB22391) | human gut metagenome | biome: human-gut; feature: organic feature; material: feces | host: Homo sapiens | place: Tanzania | collected 2013-01
TGTAACGGTCGGAATAAGCCAATGGAGCAATCTTGTTCACAGCCTTGCCATCCTCAGTATAGATAGGAAGCGAAGGATTGAACTGCAACACATTCTGCAGGAAGCGGAGAAACGGATGACCAGGAACAGATTAAGGCTGAAACTCAGGCAGAAGCTGTAAGCAATATATTTGCGCCGTTATACAATACAGAACCGTATGAACGGATTTTGCTTCAGTATGCAACCGCAGCGTATTCCGATCAGCCTTTGTATGCATGTTTTCCTGTGGCAGATACTCAAAATAGCAAGAGTAAAGGCTGGGGATTGGATCAATGGTTCATTCGGACCGGAACTGTTGAAGATAATGGTGTGCGTCAGCGCACGGAGGGAGCTCTTGGAATTCAACGGGGATACAAGGATACAAACTTGAACGAAACAAATGCAGGGGTGATTGCTCTGAGTAAGAAAATCGATAGAGGAAATCATATTATGAATCTCTATTTAGATGGGGTTTCCGGTGTCGCTGATGTGCCGGAAAATAGTGGGAAAGGCATTTCTTCCTCATTGTTAAACAATATAAACAATGGGAATGATTTGTTTGCTTCATTTTTGCAAATGTTGATTGGGCAAATTTTGGGATCTTTTCTTGAGGGACTGGCTGATGAACTGTTTGATATTACAGCTTCCTGCGGAAATGCTCATAATGAACAGACGTTTATTCCGATGTGCAGCAGCGTTGATGAGAGCGTCAGTTTATATTCAGAGTATGAGTGGTCATCGGCGAAATGGGTTTGCCTTGCCAAACCTCAGCTGGGACTCCTGTTTATAGAATATAAACTTTGTGGAAAAAACAAAGAGGTAATCTGTGATTTCGGAGCCAAAAGAAATCATAAAGGAAAATGGTGTCGGAAATTGCATGTAAAACATGAAGGGTTCGGGCATTATCATATTCCTAAATGGTTTTGTGGAATGTATCCGCGCTTTCTTGGGGATAACGGGAGTATGTCCAAAACAGATAAGATGGTTCAGATTCCACTCCTTGATTTACAGCCTCCAATAACAGGCAGTATTGATAAAGATGGTCGTCATGGTTATATGGAGAGCACTTCAACGGTTGGCGATGCCATGCAACCCGTTAAAGGCGCTTTTAAGGGCAAGGAATCTTCAATGTCTCGTGAAGACTATAGGAGTTGTGTTCCGTTTATAGATGGAATGCTGGTAAACAGACTCAATTTTTTTACTGGAGGCTATCCAGGTCTCATCAATGGTCATGCCCGAATTTACGGAGATGACGAGGAGGTCTGGGAGGCAAATACGTATGTCGGAGAGGTGGCGAAGCCATGGGTGCTGAGCGAGAATTTCTTCTCCGGAGCTGGAACGATCGTTGTCGGTGTGGCGATGAAGCATGAGAATCCATTCGTGCAGATGCTCACGATGCTTCAGCAGGATGGCGGAATGATCAACGGCAAAAGTGTGCTTTCCGCATTTGATCCGCCGTCATACAAGGGTTTGAAGGTGAATGGCGACCGGATATCCGCCGGAAACTGCATCTGGACGATGTCCGCCGCCCGAGCAGGAGTCCGCCGTACCCGCCGGAATGGCGCATTCGACCAGGAACGAATGTATCAGGTGACCTACGACCCGACTTCCGATCCGGAAAATATGTTTTATTTTGCGAAGAATGAACCTTATCTTTATAAGGATGGCGGGTGGGTGAAATATGAAAGTGGGGATACCACTCATAAGGCTGTTTGTGTCCTTGGCGGTTGCATCTGCTCCCCAAGCGACGAAAATGACAAAGATAAGGATTCGAGATGGAAACAAATAAGCAAAGAGGAACTTTTGGAACAGAAACAAACAAACAAAGAGCAACTCCAGTTCGTCTGGAATCTTTGTGAAACGGATTGGGATGCGATATTGCTTCCGTTGCGTTATGCGGGAGTCGGTGCTCAGTTGTCAGGCTTAAGCAATGAGGCAACATACCAAGAGCGCAGAGAAAAAATTGAGAATATGGATCTGCAGAATGCCCCCGGAGATGGCAAGAACTGGACATGGGCTCCCGCATCGACGAATACCAGTGCGGGGAATGAGAACCCGATGAATCCCGGAAGCGGAAGCACGACGGGCTGGGCTCCGCTGGATTCTTCAAACACAGACAATGTGAAATTGGAGAGTCTGCTTCCGGATGGAGAAAAGAAGCTGAATCTGGAAATGCTGCTGCGTCAGAACCGGATTTTGTAAGAGATAATTTCAACAAAGCGAGGAACATATGAAACATTGCAAATGGAGTAAAGCCATGCTTGCGGCAGGTCTTCTGTGCACGTTTGGCGGAGTTGAAGCGGAGGAGACGGAAATGGATTATCAGCTGGATGCGGCGTTGACGGAAAGCGAGTTGCAGACGCAAGGCGCGCGGAATCCGGAACAGGCGTTCCGTGCGCTGTTTTCTGAAAGTGCAGCAAAAAAATGGCAATCTTTGACCGGTGACATTTTTATTCCGGAACAGATCCGGGATTTCTTCTGCGGCTCGGTGCTCCTGCGGGGACCTGTCAGCAAGGACGGGGCAATTGCAGGATTCTACAATCCATGGTGGGATGCAATTCTGATTACGGAAAGTTATCAGACAACTGCAAATGTCGACGGCGAATCCGGTAAAATTCGCAAGGTGAATGATTTTGCGTTTTTGAGCGGCGCCGCGTTCCGAGGTGAATCGCTTTCTGATACGGCTGTTGCGGAGCAGCTTGCCGCTCCGGGAGGCTCGCCCTCCCGGATTGTCATTCGTCTGATGGCTCTGACGCAGCGAAAATTTACAGAGCTGTACGGATCGCAGAGTGTGCCGCTTCTCCTGGAACATCCCGGCGACGGAACGGAGGCGTCGATGCGCCAGATCATTGCATGTGCGGGAGTCCGTTTGAAAATGACGCAGCTTCTGCTGAAAAATAAAATCCGTTATAACGACTGCTGGTCGCTTGCGAAAACTTTACGGACCGGTGAGATCGGAACATTCAACCTGCTTTTCCCGTCGGAGTTCGGCACGATGATGTCGCAGACATTTTGCCGTCTTCCGGAGAATATCCGGGCGGATTTTGAGCCTTACGGTTATTATCCGGACCGCAACGGCGGCAAAGCGCGTGTGTATGTTTATATCAACACCCGTTTCCCGCGTCTGTTTGCGGTGACGAGCGTAGGTCTTGGATCGGAAAGTTCGTTTGAGTGGTATGATTTTCTCCGTTGCGAGGAGTTGCTGAAAGGTTTTGAAATGGCAGAGAAAGGCGGTGCGAAATGAAACATTTGCTTGCAATGGCATTGCTTGCAGTCAGCGTTCTTGTGTCAGGCGCCGGAGTGTCCGCTCCGACACCGGGTCAGAAGGCTCTCAATGACTTGAAAACCGTTGGTTCGGAAGCGCTTCAGGCATATGTTTCTGATCATATCGGAACCAAAGGGGCTGCAACGATTAATTCGGCGGTTCAGAATTATATGAGTGCAGACGGGAATGCAAAAAGCGCTGCAAAGACGGCGTTGAATACAGCACTTGACCGGTATGTCCGGGATCCTGCGTCGAATGCCGCGTTGAAAGAGGCTTTTTCCAATCTGGAAGCCGGAAAGAGCGTAGACTACAAAAAAGTCGGAGGAGCCCTGGCACGCTATCAGGCGGATAAACAGATTGAACAATCGAATTTGAGTGCGAATCAGAAAAAGCTTGCACATGCGGCAATTGCAGAACTTGCAGGTCAGAATGGAGCGTTGGTTAATGCTACAGCTGACCATGTTCAGGCAAAGCTGATAAAGGCCGGAGTGCCGGCAGAAAGCGCGAAGAGCATTGCTGGCAACGTCAAAAGTTTTTTGAATGACACCAGCAATACCGCTGCGCTGAAGCTGGCCGGATCACAAGCTGCCCAGGAACTTGTTTCAACGTATGTCGGGCATAAAGGTGCGGAAGTTATCAATTCCGCGATAAAAGAGTACATGAGCGCGGAAGGATCTGCAAAGACGGCCGCGGAAAAAGCTCTGGATACAGCGCTTAACACTTATGTCCGCGACCCGGGTTCCAATGCCGCATTGAAACAGGCTGTTGCAGATATAAAGGCAGGCAACACTCCGGATTGTCTGGGGGTCGGGACAGCATTGGCAAAGCATGAAATGGACAAGATGATCGATAATTCAAATTTGAGTGCGAATCAGAAGAAACTTGCTCATGCGGCGATAGCGGAACTTGCCGGAGAAGACGGCGCTCTCCTGAACGCCACCGGAGAGTATATTGAGGCAAAGCTGACGAAAAAGGGAATTCCTGCGGAAAGCGCAAAGAGCATATCCGGGAATATCCAGAAGTTCCTTGCGGATACCGGAAATACGGAGGCACTGAAAGCCGCGGCAAGCGAGGCTGCGCAGGGGATTGTATCCAAATATGCCGGAGAAAAAGGGGCGGCGGTTATTAACGCTGCAATCAAAGAGTATATGAACGCAACCGGCGATGCAAAGAGTGCGGCGGGAGCGGCACTGAATACTGCGATCGACAAGTATGTCAAAGGTGACGATGCGAAAAAAGCTCTTAAAGATGCTCTTGAAAAGACAAAGAACGGTGAAAAGGTCGATTACAAGCAGGTCGGTTCAACCGTGTTTAATTCTTATGCGCTTGATGCGATAGAAAAATCCAATATGAGCGATGAGGAGAAGGAAGCAGCCCGCAGTGCAATCGCTTCTTTGAATGGAGAAGTCCCCTGGTCTGAAACCGGAGCGGAAGCCGTTGAAGCTCTTCTGATTAAAGCCGGTGTGTCAAAAGAGAATGCTGGAGCTCTGTCCGGTCAGATCATCGGTTTTGTGAAAGGGGATGTCGGCATTGGCGATGTCGCGAAAAGCGCCGTTACCGTCTTCAGCAGCGCTGTTGAAAAAGCCATCGACAAACAGCTGACAAAATGGAGCAAAAAGTATCCGTTCCTCGGGAAGCTGTTCGAAAAGTTCGGCATTGACGGTAAATCGATCGTGAAGTTTTTCAAGAACCTTTCTTTGGACAAGATCAAAAACTTCTTCAAAGATATTACCTCAAAGAGTATGGAGGATTGGATCCAGATAGGAAAAGCTCTGCTGAATAAAGCCTTGGACAAGGCGATTCAGGCAGTGACCAAGTATTTGACAAAACTGGTGGGAGAGATCCTCAATTGGCTGAAAAAGAAAGTCATTGCCGTTTTGAGCAAAGTCCATTTCCTTGAAAAATACATGGAGTATGTAAAACTTGGCGTTGGAATTGCGTCGGACTATGCTTCGCAAAAAGCGAACGAATGGATAAAAACAGGCGTTGAGCAGGGCGGAGCAAAGATAAGGTCTTTGTGGGAAAAGAAAGACCAGAACAAGAAAGAGCTTCAACATGCTCAATGACTGCAGGAAACGGGAGTTTGATTCGGAATGCGGATCGGTGGCATTGGAATTTATTCTGATGCTGCCGATATACCTGCTGCTGATTGGCGGAACCATGCTTGTGTTTGAACTCGGCATGGGAAAGCTGCATTTGCAGGAGGCAAACCGCAATCTGGCATGGGCGGGAGGCGACCGTTATTTTACGGACGCTTCTTCCGCCTCAAAGAAGTTGAACACTTTTATCCAGGAGTACTACGTAAAACGCAATATGCAGGAATATGCGATCAGCGGAAGCCGGGACTACTGGATGTTCGGAGATAAGAGCAATTTCTGGGCGGCGAGTGTGACAAGCAAAAAAACAGGAGAGAGGGTATTTTATCCGGATACGGAATGGGGGCTGATGGCTGCCGGCAATATGGAGCTGAGAATGAACCGGCTTTCCGGGGCGTTTCTTGGAATGATTGCTGTTTCTTCCGTTCTTCACCCCGTGTCTGCGGATGATCCGCCACCGAAGGTTTATGACAAATCGTTTGTCCTGACGCGGACAGTTGTTCCGGAAAATGAGGAGACCGAGGCGGATTTTCAACCGGAATCTTATCTGTATAAGCGTCGAAACAGCAATGCAGAACGTTCCGGCAGCAATATAGAGAAAGCGTACTCTGTGATTTCGGAAAGCTGGCCCGGTTTGGATGCGAAAGGGCAGATTTCCACTCCAGGAACAACTGCGGATCAGGCACTGTACGAACGAATTTTGTCAAAATGGGCGCAATAAAGGAGGTATGGCTATGAAATGGGGAATATTGGCAGTATTTTTGCTTTTCTGTCTGGGAATTTCTGCTCAACAGCTCTCGTCTTTTTTGCCGGAAGGCGGAAAAGTGACAGAAAAGAACAGCAGCGGAAAGACCTGGGCTATGAATGGCGTCTATCCGATGCCGTTGCCAGAAGTGTTGAAAAAATTTGATGAACGTTTACTCGCGGGAAAGTACCAGTTGATGCATAAGATTCCGATGACCCCCGACCAGAGCAGGATTCTTGCTGCCTGGAAAAAAGGAAATGAGAAGCTGATTTTCATGTTCTGGAAAATATCGGATGAAAAAACAGGTTTTTCATGGGGAAGAGTGAAATGAAAACGGCTGAATTTAAGGATTGTATGCGAGCTGATTCGCTGACTCATCCCGGCTTGGTGCGGCATGTCAATGAAGATGCGGTGGGCTTTTTCCTTGAGGATGGTTGTTTTTTTGTCGCCGACGGGATGGGGGGCGGTTCTGCTGGAGACCTTGCAAGCGGATTCCTTGAAAATGAACTTTCAGAGGTGATAGAAGGAAGCCGTGCGGAAATGCCTGGACTGCGAAAATATAATGTAAATCAGGCAATTCATAATGCACATATAAAAATTCGCAACTATGCAGAAAATATGCGTTTTGAGCAGATGGGAACGACATTGGCCTTGATGCTGTTCAATCCGTGGAGCATGAATTCCGCATGGATTTGCCATATCGGCGACAGCCGGATTTACCGTTTAAGAGAAGGCCGTTTTATGCGTTTGACGCGGGATCATACTGTCGGAGCGGAATTGGCGGAGCGTAAAAGATCATTTCTTTCAAGAAATGTTTTATCTGATCACCGGACCAGTCATCTGTCGCATATATTGACCCGGGTGGTGGGTTCAACGAGAGGTTTTGCTCCGGAATGGGAAGAAACGGACATCCGGCCGAATGATCGCTTTTTAATCTGTTCAGACGGTGTTTCCACAATGTTGAAAGAAAAAGAAATTATGCGAGTAATGGTGAACGCTGAAGGACCGGAAGAAACCATTGCAGAACTGGCTGAAAAAGTTTTGGAGTCTGGAGCGAAGGACAATTTTTCCATGATAACGGTTTTTATTGAGGAAAAACTGCCGGAAATACCGGAACCGGATGAAGGTTTAAGAATAGAAAATGAATATCATCTGAAAATTTCAGAAAGGATAAATTGACGATGTTCAACATGAGGAACATTCTTTACGGATGCCTGATTGCAGGTGCTTGCTCTGTTGCAGAGGCTGATACGGTATTGACGGATTATTTGTCCCCGCGTGCGGACGCATACCTGTTTTTTTCAAACAGGGAAACTGAGAAAAATGTGGCTCCTGCTTTATGGAAGCGGATAGAAAAAGAAAGAAAAGCCGTGGCTTCCGCATCCCCTGAGGAGGATGACAGAGGAGTTTTTTTTGCAAATTTCCTGAAGCGGATGCAGGATCGTGATGCTTCGGTTGTATTCAATATTTATCTGTTCTCTCTGCAGAAGCCGTCAGGGGTTATTGAAGGAGTTGCAGAATTTTCCGGTAATCTTGCTGCTGATTTCGAGGCTTTGCAGAAACAGGATCCCATGCTGAAAATCGAAAAGTCCGGGCACTATCTGATTTACCGCTTTGAGGTTCCGGGGCATCTGAATATAAAAATGATTCTGATGAATGCAAATACAATGCATTTCCGGATTGATCTGAATTGTCGGAATCCGTTGCCGTTTATTCCTTTACCAGCTCGCAAACAGCATGTTGAAGTTGAGGGCGTGGACTTTATGAAGCAGATGTTTGTGTTCGGATGCCATGCGGATCGTATTGCACGGTTATTGCCGTCAAGACCCGAAAAAACAGCAGAATTAAAAAAAATGTTGTCAGAAGTTTCCGTTTTTACGCTTGCCGGGCGCGTCGAGGGGAAAAATCTGCACTTGATGTCCAGAATTAATTTCCCGCAAAAAGGAAAAACAAAACAGGTGTATGAAACGGCAGAAAAAACAATGCGTGCCATGTTCTCTACGGTTCCGCTGAATATATTTTTCCCTGAATTGAATATTATTCAGCGGACAGAAAATCAGCTTCAGATTAGCTCTGCCCTGAATTTGGAAAAGGCGTGGGATGCAATGATGCTGCTTCCCGGCGGGACTCGAAATCCTGTGGGCAATAATGAACTTGTCTCTCCTGCACATGAATCCGGAAACAAGGAGCTTCCGAATTCAAGCAATAACAACACTTTAAGAAAGGAAAAACAGAAATGAAGAAAAAATTTTTTGGCCTTGCTCTTGCTGCTGGCGCTATGATGCTGGCTGGAACCGGCTGTTCAAGCATTGAATCTTCAAAAGTCAGTGCCCAGGTCAATGTCAAATTCAAAGAGGTGAAAGTTGATGCTGATATTGAGGCCAGAGAGCAGCAGGTTACTGGGTCGGCAACCGTCCATACGCTTTTTGGTTTTCTCGTCTGGGGAGTCAATGCGGAGGCTGTCGGAGTCGATTACTATGGAACCGGCTGGCTTGATGTGAGCAGCTTCTTTATATCCCCGAGTACGCTTAAGGCGCGCAATGCGGCTGCCTACAATGCGCTTGCCCCGCTTAAAGCTGATCTGATTCTTGCTCCGCAGTATACTCTTACAACGGAAGATTTTTTGATCTACAAAAAAGTCAACTGCAAGGTGAAGGGTTTCCCCGGTTTTGTGAAAAAAGTAAAAATAATCAAGCCGTCGGATAAAGCAGTGCAGTCTGCAAAATAATTACAATTCCGGAATTTTGTTTCCGGGGGCGGGAGAGATTTACCCTGGGGCAGATTCCGGATGTTCAAAAAAAAATGAAGCCGCTTTGGGCGGCAGGAGTTGAAATTATGCGAAAAATTCTAGCTGGGGGCATTGGTGCCATCGCTCTTGTTACTGGGTTGAGTGGCTGCAACAATACAGCCACCTTTGATTATTCTTCCGCGCATGGAACGATGATAAAATTACAGGAAAAAGGTATTGCGCAGAAAAGCATTGCTGTCCTGCCTTTTTTGGATCAGCGCGGAAGTAAATATTTTGAGTATGGACAGTATGCGCAGGCTTATATGCATCCGGCAGGAGATCACGGCTCTTTTTATCTGGGGTTTATTCCGCTTTTCCCATTCGGCTATGTTGAGAAAGAGGAGCCGGAAAACAGCGAGGATTTTGTTTCTCTTGGCAGATATCAATTCAATCCATCTCAGGATTTAGCTGATGCGGCTGTTCAGAGTTTAAAAGCTTCCAATCTCTTTTCAGTAGTTTCCAAGGTTAATAGTCTGGATCAGGCAGAGTCAGATTTCCTTTGGAGAGGCAAGGTGACTCATACTTGCTATCGCGGTCGCATGTATTCATATTTTGTCAGTTATTTTTTTGCTTGGCCGCTTTGGATTCTCGGAGCTCCGAATGGCTCTTCTGAAAATGAGCTTGCTGTAGAATTTGAGCTTGTTGACCGAAAGTCGGGAAGGGTTGTCTGGAATTATAATTTTTCCGGTTCAGACTATTTCAACCATTGGATTTATGCCCGCATCGGAAAAGACGTCAGCCTTTACGCCCAGTTGATGAAGCAGGCAATGAATGGGGCTTTGTATGACTTGAACCGAAAAATTTCAGGCTTAAATCATTGAGCAGAAGGATTTTTATATCATGAGATGGGGCAAAGAGAACTCTGGAGAGTTGAAGCCGGGGGATATATTTGAAAAATATACGGTTGAGAAGCTCCTCGGACGAGGAGGCATGGGAGCTGTATATCTTGTCCGGCACAATATCCTGGATTCCCTTTTTGCCTTGAAAGTCCTGTTCCCGGAAGTCGCTTCGAAGAACAAACGCTTTGTCGATCGTTTTATCCGTGAAGCCAAACTCGCCTGCAAAATAAAACATCCCAATTTGATAGCTGTACATGATGCCGGAAAAAATTCGGAAAACGGCATGTACTATCTGGTGATGGATTACGTAGCCGGCGGAAGTGTGCGCGATCTTCTGAAAAAAGAAGGGCAAATTCCGATTCGTGAAGCTGTTTCTATAGTGAAACAGGTCGCTATGGCTTTGGAAGCCGCAGGTAAGTATCGTATGGTTCATCGGGATATAAAGCCGGACAATATCATGTTTGCGGCCGATGGTTCCGTCAAACTGGCAGATTTGGGAATTGCAAAGTCCGCCAATGAACAAGATACAATGCTGACGCTTGAGGCATCTGTTTTTGGAACACCGGCTTACATGTCGCCGGAACAGGCTATGGATTCCAGGAAAGTAGACTCCCGCGCAGATATTTATAGTCTTGGTATTGTTCTGTTTGAAATGATTTCTGGACAGCGTCCATTTTACGGGGAAGGAACAATAGAAATCCTTTCTCAGGTGGTAAATGAGGAACCGGTTCCAGATATCCGTACGATTTGTTCATCTGTTCCTGAGTCGGTAGCGGCGCTGATATGCGCAATGACTCAGAAAAAATTGCAACAGAGACTCCAGTCTCCTTCTGATTTATTGAGATGCATTTCTAAACTCTCTTTCCCAGATGATTCGGTGGATGAGAAACGCGTGGTTTCATCTGTTCAAGTTGAAGTTACGGCTCCGACTCTTGCTAATCAATTAGATGTTTTTCTCGGGAATAAATCATATGAGACAATGCCAACGAAAGAGACTGCTTTACTCAAAGAACAGACTCCTGTTGAACCGCAGATGACTTTGCCCACGGAAGAAATTAAGAATACCGTATACAGCACTTCCTGTACAGACCAGTTTTTCCCTTCCAACGAGAACAAGAATTTAACAGAAAATATAGGGAACGGAGAGAGAACTCTAAAAACTGCAGTTGACGTCGGTGTGGCTTCTCTTGAAAAAACTCAAATGACACTTTGCTCGGAAGAAATGAAATCTGCGACTTCTGAAAGAGTGGTATTGGAAAATTTGCAGAATGCTGTTCAGAAAACGGAAACGTTTGCAGAGGCAGAACCTCAGCGGACTCTTTCTGCGGGAAATGTAAAATCAACAGCATTGGAAAATCCGCTGTTTGAAAAAACTTGGCAAATTATAGAGCAGGCATCTGATGTTCCGCCGATGACGCTTTCGACAGAAGTTTTAGGACCATTGAGAAATACGCAAGAGTTAGATCATTCTGAAAACATTCAAAAAAATGCAGAAGGTCCACAATCAATGGCATTTACGGAAGAGGACGGAGGCATTTTAGAGAATGTCCAGACAGCCGACCGGACACTTGAACCATGCGTGGCAGATAAACCGTTAAAAACTCTGATGACAGAAGTTCCGAATGAAGCCCATTTTGCCGAAGAGGAGGCGCAGAAAACTCTTCCCCCAGAAGTTTTTGCCGTTTCTGAAAAAAAATTGCTACATGAAAATGTCACTGTCACAGAAGAATTGGAGAAAAATCAAAACATCTCAGGAAATATAGAGAATGCACAAAAGGAGAAGAGTTCTCCCTTGTTTTTGAACGAAAAGGAAAAATCGGGAAAAGCTTTAGATAATAACAAATGTCAAGAGTTGTCCTCGGTCGAGTTGACAAACAATGAAGAGCATGGAAACAATAGAAAAAAGCACGCATTTTTTTTGATGCGTATATGTGGAGGAGTTCTGATATTTGCTGGATGTATTCTGCTTGCTCTGCTTCTTTTTAAGAAAACACCTGCGGTTGAAGGAAAGATAGAAGTTCCTCAAAATATTCAGGAAAAACAGTCTGTTCCTCAATTGGAGATTCCATCAAAAATAAAAAAAAACGTAGACAAGAAGATATATAATGATATATCCGAATATTCCGCAAAATCCAGCATAGAGTCAGATAAACTGATTAAAAATGCGGTTGTTATCCTTTCGGGTATGACAGAATATTCTCAAAACATAAAAACTCAGCTGGAAGATATTACTCGTTTGCCGATCATCTTGCTTGAAGCAGATTCATTATATCAGCGTCAGTTGCAGGAGATAATTCGCAGCAAACCTTGCTTTGTCCTTTTGTTTCCCTCTGCGAGATGGTATGAATTGGGGAAATCCACTGCAACATTTGAGACGATGTTGAATGAAGAAACGAATCTTCTCAAGGATAATCGGATTCGTTTTATCTTTGTGCTGGATCCTGAGTCGAATAATCTGCAGATTTCCAGATTGAACCAAACCGTTCGAGAATTTTGTGTCAGGAGAAGCTTTGAATTTGTGGAACCGGGATTTTTGAATTGGAAAAGTTTGATGAGATAACTGTAATTTTCCCTTTCTTTTTGTCTGTTTACCTTTCTCGTATTTATTTGTTGAATCGACCGTCGAAGAAATCTTGTCTTATATGGACTGCCCTTATGTGCATTGGACACGTTTGCATACGAATAATGCTTTGCGGATCATGAAAGAGATTCGGCGCAGAACTCGCGCAATCGGAGCATTTTCGGATGGCTATTCCGCCACGATGCTGGTTGGCGCAAGACTCAGACATATCTCGACAACGAAATGGGGAACTCGCCAGTATTTGAACACTTGCAAACTTTACAAAACGGTGTAAATTAACGAAGGAACAATAATCCGTCAGAAACAAATGTGCGCAAAAATCCGGACACTACCCCTTAGCGAGTGATCCTTGCGTGGATCTTCATACAGACCGCAATGTTCCAGTAAGCAACAGAACAACTTGTCGAAATCGTTCCACGCCGCAAACTGGCAAGCAAAATCAATGTCGAAGGTGGTGCGTATTTTTTCCTGCATCTCAAAAACGTTCAGCCAAAGGAAAAATCTCTGCGCGCTCCGAATTTCCTGGCTTATTTAAGAGAGCTTGCCAATGACGGCAATGTGATCGTCAAAAGCCTGAAAAGATATTGTCTTTGTCCTGTGAAAGGAACATCTCGGCAGTAAACGCAGAGGGCTGGAGGCTCGAATCACCATTCGCATGTCTTTTGAAATTCCCTCTGATTTATGACCTAATGGTTTTTCCGATAGAAATCGGGATTCACCCGCATGTATTTCTTGAATAATCTCGAAAAATAAAACGGATTGGAAAAGCCGCATTCATCGGCAATGGACTTGAGCGGCTCTTTCGTCAGAAGAAGCAGAGAACATGCTTTGGAAATTCTTTGCTGAAGCATGAAATGATGCGGAGAGACGCCATATCTTCTGCCGAAGATCCGCAAGAAATGTTTTTCCGAAATATTCAGTTTGCGGGCGAATGCGCGGAAATCCCAATTCTTTTCCGGTTCTTTCACGATCTTCTGAGTCAGCTGTTCCAATTCAGTGCGGTAAAGTTCACTTTCCGCTGTCTGCTGTTTCAGATTTCGGATCGAAAGAAGAAGATGCTCGTATCTGCAGACGGTCAAATCGTAATCTCCTCCGTTGTTGATCGGCATGATAAGATTCATCATTTCCGAAAGAAAAACATTCGGATGGAGAACCTTGTAATACGGCTGCTCCTGCTTTGCCGCCAGGGGGAAAAGTCCTGATTCGATATATCGGGACATCCGTTCCCCGTTCGCGCAAATGTAATAATGTTCGCGGAAGGTTCCCGGAGGAGAACCGTAGGAAAAGAACATTTCGGGATCAGTCAGGAAAAGAGCCGGGCCTTCCAGATTGTAAACAGGGCCATTGTTCACGGAAAGATAGAACCGCCCTCTGTGCACATACTGAACACCGTAATAGAGCGGATGATTATTCGTACATGCGGAATGATTGAAAAGCGCTCCCGCCAGAACAAAATTCAAACCTGAAAAAAAGCCCGATTCCATTCACCTTCCTCCGACAAGAGTCCTTATTGGATTCAGCTGCCGATCCATCAGTACAATATCACCGAAAAAGCCCGATTCAAGTTTTCCCCGCAAAGGAATGTTCAAACTTTCCGCCTGATTCCATGAGGTGACCCGGATCGCTTCGCTCAACGGCATTCCGGTTAGACGCACAAACCGCTGGAATCCCTGGAAATAGCGCAGCGTGCTGCCGGCCACCCGGCCGTTTTCCCTCAAAACGGCTTTCCCGTTTTTCACAATGACAGGAAGTCCGCCCAGGCTGTAATCCCCATCCGGCATTGCGGAAGCCCTCATCGCATCGGTGATAAGCATGATCCGTTCAGAACCTTTCATTCGGGCGATCAGCCGGATCATCTGGTCACAGAGATGGACCCCGTCGCAGATGATCTCCACATAAACATCCTCATCCATAAGCCCGCCGCCCACCATTCCGAACTGCAGATGATGCACCGGAGTCATGACATTGCAGAAATGAGTCAGATGTTTCATGCCTGCGGCGCGATTCGCTTCAAAGCATTCATAATCGGCGCTGCTGTGTCCGCCGGAAGGCATGATTCCGCGTTCGGCAAGCGCTTTCGTAAACGCAAGACCGCCGGGCAGTTCCGGAGAAAAGGTGACCTTTTTTACAGGTGAAATCGCATTCAGTTCATCAACGATCGCGATATCCGGTTCCCTGAGGAAAGCCGGATTCTGCGCTCCGGCACAGGAAGGATTGATGCACGGTCCCTCCAGATGCACGCCCAGCAGAGCCGCGCCGTCCGTCACATCTTTTTTGTAACGCTCCGCCAGACGGCAGAAATCCCGCAGATCATCCATGGATACAGTCAGGGAAGTTGCAAGGAATCCTGTCACTCCGTCCTCCCGCTTGCACCGTCCGATCACGGCGAACGCTTCCGGGGCAATATCGCAGAAATCGAAGTTGGAACGTCCATGGGAATGAATATCGATGAATCCCGGAGCCGCGATCAGCCCGTCAGCCGGGATCACGTTGTCAAAAGTTCCGGAAACGCCGCCCTCGCCGACTTCTTCGATCTTATCGTCACGGATGATCAGATATCCCTCCGGAATATCAATTCCGGGGGAAATGATCCGGCAGTTTTGGATCAGGGTTCTCACAGCACATCATCCAGATTGATTTTATCCGCAGTATAAACGAGCCGGAAATCCGGATGTTCGAGCAGATAGGAAGCCGGAAGATCCGGAGTCGGCGCTTTGCCTCCGATCATACGCCGCAGCGGAGCTTCCTGTTCCGCGAAACAGGCGAGCAGCAGTTCGCGTTTGGATTTCAGGATCGGCTTCATGCCGGTCGTCGCGGCGAAACGCGGAACCAGACTGCTGTCGCCGTTTGCGGTGATTTTCGTATTCTGATCAATCGTTTCCTTTGTCAGAGGCAAAACGCGAGTCGGAAGTTCGGCGTAATCTTTGACGGAAATCTGCGAAGGATCCACGGGTTCGTTGAATGCGATATGACCGTTGAAACCGATTCCGAGCAGCTGGAGATCCAGTTCGCCCGCCGCGGAAAGTTCCCGGTCGAATTTTCCCGGATCGGAGGGATCCGGAAAATGCGCCTGGCATTCCCTGAAATTGCGTTCGGGCTGAAAGCGGTTGAAGAGGTTTTCATGCATATATTTCCAGTAGCTCAGGGGATGGTCGTGGGGAACGGCACGGTGTTCATCGACCGCATATTCATCAAGATTCCATGTTTGAAGTCCGGAAAGATCGGCTTTCCCGTCATTGAACATTTCAGCCAGGATCTCGTACAATTCGATCATGGTGTTTCCCGTGGCAAGACCGAGATTGAAATGTTCGCCGCGGGAAAGTTTTTCCATCACTGCTTCATGAATGATGACCGCTCCCGCCACGCTCATTTCATGATAATTTCTGACTTTCAGAGTTTTCATAAGAACTTCACTGTCTTTCTTTTTTATTTGCTGTTCTGAAATCGCCTCGTTTATTATAGCATGAAAGGTTCAGTTGCGCAATATACAGAATTCTCCTTTTTTTGCACGAAATTCGCAGGACGTCCGTAATAAACTTCACAGCTTTGTCAGAAACGGCGGAAATCAAAGCGAATGCGAATTTTGTATATAAAATTGCAAATTCTGTGCATTGCGCACACCTTTTGATGGAGATATATTATGCTCGCAGAGGGAAATATTGCAGGATGGAATTCACCGTTCCGGCAGACCGCTGTGTCAGTCTCAACCTCAAAACAGGAGCGCATGATGAAGAAGAAAATAGGGTTTATTGATCTCTTTATAGATGAATGGCACGCCAATCACTATCCGGACTGGTTTCGCAAAGCTCGGCGCGCGGAAGAATTCGAACTGGGATTGGCATGGGAGCGCGCCCCGTTTGAAAATCGTCGTCCTTTGGAGGCGTGGTGCCGGGATTTCGGCATGACACCTGCACGGAGCATTGAAGAAGTCGTGGAAAAAAGTGATGCGGTCTGCGTGCTTGCTCCCGCGAATCCGGAAGCGCACCTCGAACTGGCCGATCATGCGCTCCGCTCCGGCAAACCGGTTTATGTCGACAAGCCATTTGCCGACAGCCTCCGGACCGCAAAGGAAATCTTTGACATTGCCGAAAAATACGGGACACCCCTCATGAGCACTTCCGCGCTTCGCTGTTCGGATGAACTCCTTGACGGCAAGATCAAAGCGCTTGAACCGTTTCTTTTCTCTGTGACGGGAGGCGGACGCAGCTTTGCCGAATATGCAATCCACCAGTTGGAAATGATCGTTTCCGTGATGGGGGTCAATGTGCGGAAACTTTCGCTGGCTGGAGATCCGGGCAAAGCTGTCCTGACTTTGCAGTATGACGACGGCAGGCTGGCGGTATTGAATTATGCGCCGCGTTTCCCCTTTTCATTCGCGGCTTCCGGGGCGACAGGCTCTCTGGTTTGTCCGGCTGTGCACAATGAATTTCCAAATCTCATCAATGCGATGCTGGACTTTTTTGCCACGGGCATTTCTCCGATCCCGAAAGAACAGACCCTCTGTATTGCGGATCTGCTTGAAAAGTCCGTCGCACTTCTGAATCAGTCAAAACTTTAACCGCGGGAAGATACGGAATATGAACACCCAGATCGGAACATTGATCCGCTGCAGGGATATTACAGAAAAACGGCTTGGTTTTTATCAGAAAATCGGGTTGAACATTCTGCAGCTTGCGGGCGTAGATGAGGATTATCTTGCGCCGGGAAAAGAGGCAAAACAGAAATCGGAAAACCTTTTCGCATTATTCCGGAGATATGCGTTTTCGGTTCCATGCATGTTCCTTTCATATCCGAATCAGGACTGGACACATCCGAAGGAAACGGCGGGGCTGGTTCCGGAAAAGTTCCGTTCGGAACGGATGCTTCTTTCCTGCCGGCAGATGCAATGGGGAAAACAGTATGGGATCAAATACATTTCCTGTCATGTCGGATTTCTGCCGGAGAAAGGAACGGAGTCTTATGACACCTTTGTATCGGAGATGCGCCAGCTGGTCATGTTCGCGGAATCCAACGGTCAGCAGTTCCTTTTTGAAACGGGAATGGAATCCACACAGGAAATGAAACAAATTCTGAGCGATCTGATGCCGGCTCATCCGGGAATCAATTTCGATCCGGCGAATCTTCTGATTTACGATCAGGAAGATCCGGCATCCTTCCTGGATGAACTGGAGAATAAGGTGGAGGTCGTTCACTGCAAAGACGCCCGGCGTCCGGCTCCCGGCGCAGCATTCGGCAGAGAGACCATTCTCGGCGAAGGCGATACCGGCTTTGCCGAATTGCTCAAACGGCTCCTTCGGAACGGCTTTTCCGGCTTTCTTGTGATCGAGCGCGAATTGCCCCCCGGAGAAGAACAGGAACGAGATATTTCAAACGCAGTCCATTTCATACAAACCATTTGCAAAGGAGCAGAAAATGCTTGAATTCGGAATTGTCGGTGCAGGCCGATTGGGAACTACTCATGCAGACAGTCTTTCAAAAATGGACGGAGTGAAACTCTCCACCGTTTACGACATCTGCGAGGAAAAATCTCAAATCATGAAGCAGAAATACGGTCCTTCCATCTGCTCCTCTCTGGCTGAGCTCGTTTCCAAGGCGGATGCAGTCATTGTTGCGACTCCGAGTGATTGCCATATCGAGGGAGTCCGCGCCGCCGTCCAGGCCGGGAAAGCCGTTTTTACGGAAAAACCGCTCTGCCGTTTTGCGGAACAGGCAGAGGAATACCGTTCCATTCTCAAGGATTTCAGAAAGACTTTCGGAATCGGATTCGTACGCCGTCACATGCTTAAAACGATCAAATTCAAGAAAATGCTGGATTCCGGAACGATCGGACGAATCCGCTTCTGCAATGTGGATCTTCCGTTCGGAGCATACAAGAGAATGTATGGCGACTGGTTTACCGACTACAAGCGTTCAGGCGGCGTGATCCTTGATATGCTGGCACACCACATCGATCTGGCAAACTGGTTCTTCGGTCCGGCTGAACGGGTTTACGCGCAAGGGCTCCTTCTGGATCCGAAACAGGAACTTCCTGCCGATCATGTCTCCGCCACCATAACATATGCCAACGGCGTCATTGTGAATATGATGTGCAACTGGCAGCGTTTCGGCCGTTCCGGAGAAATGATGGAAGTTTACGGTGAAAAAGGAGCTCTCACCATGAATTCTTCACAGAATCTGCAGCTTGCCTTGCCAGGCGCTCCGGTACAGAATATCGAAATCAATGAAACCGCACAGGGTATCGGGGTGAACAATGCCAGCACCGGCAACGGATTCCTGAATGAAATGATGAACTTCGCCGATGCTGTCCGGAGCGGAAAGAGTTTTTCTCCCGGCATTCCGGAGGCATTCGCCAGTTTCGATGTGGCGGAAGCCATGATGCGTTCGGCGGAAACCAATCAGGTTGTCAAAATTCAATAAAAGGAAAACAGTTCATGAATACTAAAATCAACGTGGGGATTCTGGGGCTCGGGCGTGCCGGGAGGAATATGCACGCTCCGGAAATTGCCCTGTTTCCGGATTTTTATGAAATCGCCGCCGGGTGTGATCATGCGGCTGATCGAAGAGAAAACCTCCCTCAACAGTTCCGGAACGCAAAAATCTATGCGGACTATCGGGAAATGCTGAACGATCCCTCGCTTGATATGATCACGATCGCCACCCGCAATGACGACCACACTCCGCAAGCCCTCATGGCGCTTGAAGCGGGAAAAGCGGTCGTGGTCGACAAACCGTTCGCCACTTCCATGGAACAGGCGGATATGCTCATGAAAGCAGACAGGCAGTATCCCGGAAAACTGTTTTTCCGGTTCAACCGGAGATTCGAATCCCAGTTCCTGATGATTCAGGACGTGCTGAAATCGGGATTGCTGGGAAATATTTCAATGATCAAAATCCATCGTCACCCGGGATTCGTCCGCCGTTTCGACTGGCAGACTCTCGCGGAGTTTCACGGCGGACTTTTCAACAACTGGGGACCGCATTTCGTCGATCAGGGACTTCAATTTCTGAAGTCTCCGGTCAAGGAACTGTGGTGCAAGCTCTCCCATGTGGTCGGCGGCGGCGACGCCGATGATCAGGTAAAACTCGTTTTAGTCGGTGAAAATGACTGTGTGGTCGATATCGAAATTTCCACGATTCTGACGATCTACGGCAACCTGTATGAAATCTGGGGCAGCCGCGGTTCTCTGGTCATTCCGGCGGATGGTCAGACCATCCGGCTCCGGTATCTCGATCCCTCCATTCACTTCAGCCGGTTGGATGGAATGCGGGAAAATTTCCCTCTTATGTATGGAAATCCGAATGAAAAACTGAAATTCATTGAAGAGAGCCGTCCGATTCCCGCCGACACCTATGGACATCTGCTCCAAAGGGGAAAAGCCATTGAACGCGGAAAGGAGGATCCCGACAAGGGATACACCTATCCGGATACCATGTGGTATCACGTTTATCAGGCTTTCCGGAACAATGTTCCTTATCCGATCACGACAGAAGAAGCATACAATGTCGTCAAGACGATGATGCGCGCTCATGAAGCGGCACACTATTCGCCCTCGGTGCTCGAATATGAAACATCTTCCTTCAACAGAAATCATCAGGGAGATTAAGCACAAATGAGGCAAAAATAGAAACAACAATCAAAAAGGAGAGTCAAAATGCAGAAAAAAAGACTTGTTCGGTTCAACTCGCGGAACGGAAGCCTTTATCGGCGAAATTTCACTCTGATAGAGCTTCTCATAACGATTGCCGTCATCGCGATCCTGGCCGGCATGCTGCTTCCGGCTTTGAGCAAAGCCATGCAGCGGGCAAAAACAACAACCTGCATAGGAAATTACAAACAGATATATTCCGCATTGATCATGTATTCGAACGACTGGAAGGATTCTCTTCCGCCGATCTGCAACAAGGGCACTCCATTCTTCATAACCCATCTGCTCGGACCCTATATGAATATTAAGGATCCGCCGACCCAAGTGCCGAAAACCCTGTGGTGTCCCTCATATCCGACGACTTTTCCGGAACAGACTGCAACGACTTCATTTACAGGAACTTATACAGGAACGGCTGGATGGGCAAATGCTCTGTCAAGTTCAGGCGGAGCGTATCAGGGCAGTGGTTATTACAGCGGAAAAAACGCTGACGGCAGCTGGTACGGCGCACTCATTTCAAAACTGCGCGGGGATTTGATCATCATGACACAGATGGAGCCGATCTGGATGAGCTACAACAATCGGTTCGGTTATAACGACCCGATGAAATTTTCCACGATCAAAATTCTTGACAACAGGAAGAAAATGTTTGTCCATGAAGGATATATGCCGATGCTTTTGGCGAGCGGCGGCATGCGTTCTTACCGCATCGACCGATGCTTTGACGGAGATTTCAGAACGGAAATGTATTTGGGCAACTACGCCACAATATGGGTCCTGAAATAAAAGGGGTCTTCCCGATACGGTCTTGAAAAACAAAAGGATTTGCAAACATGAAAAAATATCTGTCAGCATGGCTTCTGCTTTTTTCCGGAGTAACGGTTTTCGCTGCGGAACCTGAAATAAAAAACAATTACTGGGTGAAAGAGAAAAACGGAACGTATGTTCTTTCGACCGGAGTGGGAAAAACGGGAATTTTGAGTTCCGTTTTCCCGATGAAGAAAGGCGAATATCTGCGGATCACCTATCAGGTCCGGGGAGATGGAAAAAGCGGTTTATTCTGCTGCACCAGCGGGTTTTCGGATAAAAACAGCAACTTGTATTCATACGAGAAAGCGGCTGCATCCGGAAAACGAATCCATTATTGCTATGCGCCGGAAGATGCGGAAATCAAACTGCAGATTTTCGGGAAAAGCGAAAAAAAAACCGGCTCTCTGAACATTTCCGATTTGAAACTGGAAAAGAGTGCCGATTTTAAGAAACTGAACTGCTCTCCATACGAAAATCAGAGCTGGAAGAGCTGTTTCCAAGCAGAAGTCAGCACGGTTTCCGCGGAAGATCACCTGGAAGGCGGAACGGCTGTGCAAATCCGGAACGGCTCAATCCGGAACGGCGGAGCCCAGACTTTCAGTTTCCCGCTTCTGCCCGACTCCCAATACCGAATCACTTTCTGGGCAAAATCTCCGGAAGGCTGCCGCTACACCCTCTGGGTGGATGGATGGACTCCGAACAGACCCCATTGGTATTCCGCATTCAAATTCTCGGCTGACAAAGAGTATCAGCTGAAGACTCTGGAGCTGAAAACTCCGGCGGATGCGGCAGAGCGGTGCCGCGGACTTGCCCGTCTGCGTTTTCAGCTGCCCCCCGATCAGACCCTGCTGATCAAAGACATCGTCATCGAAAGACTCGAAAAATGAAATATCCTCTGATGTTTTTACTTTTTTCATCGCTTGCCCTTTCCGGAGCGAATCTGCTTCCCGATGGGGGATTTGAACTGGAAGGACGCGACTGGACTTTTCTCCGTTTCGGAGATATCCGGAAGCCGGAGACCTTGAAATATCTGCCGCCTGCAATTGATTCAAACGAAAAAATCGAAGGTGCGCAGAGTCTCCGGTTTGAAAATCCGCACAGCCAGTTTACCGGAATCCGTACACCGGAAGTAAAACTGGAAAACGATGCGTATACTTTTTCTTTCTATGCGAAAGCCGATCGTCCGGTCCGAATCCGGATCATGGTGCTTTCCATTGAAGATATTACCGGAGAAAAAAGAAAACTTTCCTGGGACAACCGCTCCGTCCGCTACTTTCAGTTGAACAAGGAATGGACTCGATACCAGTTCCAGCACAAAAAGCGAGACCCCCGCTTTCAGCATTATCTGGTGGACTTCTCCTGGGGAAACGGAAATGATGCAACAGTCTGGCTGGATGCCATGCAGTTCGAACGCGGCTCGAAAATGACTCCTTATACCGCATACGCATCGGTGGAAAGCGTTCTTTACGGAACAAAATACAACAGAATCGAAGGGGAGCCTCCTTTGACATACACGATTGAGGCTCTCAACCGTTCGAAAGAACCTGTCAGAAAACAATATTTTCTGACGGAAAAAAACGATACGACAGGGGAAGTCGTGAAACAACACCGATTTGTTTTGGAGATTCCTCCCGGCGGGAAAGCCGAACGGAGTTTCAAAACTGAAGGCGGTAAATTCGGCATTTATTCGGTTTCGGGCAGCGGAGTCATGCCGTTCCTGTACGGATACAGCCCCCGGTATATCAGACGATCCGCGGATCCCCAAAAGGATTTTCTTTTCGGCGTGGAATTCGAAGGCAATTACTCTTTTCCCAATCTGAATGGAGGGAAATCATATCTGAGACTGCTTCAGGCAGATCATGCGGAATATCTGAAAATGGCTGAAAATCAAGGGCATCGTATGATTCGGATCGGCAATGGAAGCGGGGCTTTGTTTCTTGTCTGGAAGAATCTGGAACCTGAGGAAGGCAAATTCGATTTTCACCAATCAGATCGGATAATCCGTCAAACGGCAGATGCGGGCAACGCCATACTGGGAGTTCTCGGAAATCTTCTGATGATGAAATCTTATCCGGAATGGCTCGTAAAGAAAAGCAAGCTGGGAGACCTGAAATGGAGGGTTGGAAAATCTCCCGCGGGGTATCCTCCGATTCAGGATTTTCGCCGCTATGTGAGAACACTTGCGGAACGCTATAAGCGGGAAATCCGTTTCTGGGAAGTCTTCAATGAACCGAATCTGAATATTCCCGGAGACGCTTTTGTTCCATACCAGAAGGCTGCATACGAGGAGATAAAAAAAATCAATCCGGGAATTCAGGTCGTCGGACCGAACGTAACAGGCGATCTCGGCGGAGAAATGGCGGATTTTCTGGATGCTTTCGGCCGTGCGGGAGGTTTTGCCTATACGGACATCCTTTCGTTTCATCCGTATTCTTCCCGCGAAGAATATTCGCCTTATCCGGCGGATCAGGCGATCCGGGATATCCGGAAAATCCTGAAAAAATACCATGCGGAACATTTGCCGCTCTGGAATACGGAACTCTACTACATCAAGCAGCTTCATCCCCATTATGCGAAACAGGATGAATTCGAAACGTGGAGATTTCTTCGCCGCCTTCTGATTGATCTCGGCGAAGGCGTGAAGGTCGTCACCCTGCTGCCGGAATCCAGAAGCCTGCGCAAAGACCGCCATTTCAACTATCAATATGCGGAACGCCGCGCTCTGCGCACCTTGACGCCCAGTTCGGATTATGTGGCCGGATGCGCTTTCGCCAAACGCTTCGAAGGAGCAGTTCCGCTGCGCCGCATCCGTCCGCTGGAAGGCATTACGGTTTATCTTTATCGGGGAAAGGACGGCAAGGGGCTTGGAGCTCTTTGGAAATATCAGAAAAATCAAAATGCGGTTCTGCATATTCCGGAAAAAAGCCGATTGCGGTTTTATGATATCTTCGGGAATATTCTCCAAACATCGAATGACCTGCGGATCACGGAAGCTCCTGTTATTTTTGAAACGGATTCCGTCGAAATACTGGAATCTGAATTCCGGAAATTGAAGTTTATTCCGGATATTCCGTTCCTTGTCACTGGCGGACGATGGTTTGCGGATCAAGATGGAATTTCGATCGCGGCCGGATTGTACAATCTGACGGATCAGACTTTGCTTCTTCGCGGAAGAGTCAGCGCGCCGGAAGCCGGAAAGGCTGCAAAACCGGGCTCCAGGGAAATTTTTCTCAAACCGAAAGAGACTCGAACGGTTCTTTTTCCGATCATCTTGAAAAATGCGGACGCCGCGCCGAAAACGGAAGCAGTTCTTCTTCTGTTTGACGGGGAAAAAGTGCACAAATATAAATTGTCACTGCCACATACAGGCTTTACGAAATTCGGCCAAAAGACCACTTACGGAAAGACGGAATTTACAGTATCCAGAAAAAAGGAAACTGTCGTTTTCAATCTTTTTGTCCGTGATGCGACCATAGGTCCGAGAATGCGGAACCCATGGGAAGAAGACTGCATTGAATTCTTTTTTGACCGCAATCCTCTGGCCGATTTGGACCGGGACCGTCATACTGCGGATTGTTTCCGTCTGTTTATCCGTCCTGCGGCAGCGGATGCACCACCCCGCATTGACACACTGGGAAAAATTGATCTGAAATCTGTGAAATGGAATGTGTCGCGGGAATCCGAAGGATACCGCGTCAATTTGGAGCTCCCGCTGAAAACGCCGTTTTCGTTTGATCTTTCCACGGACGACGGAACCCCGAAACGAATTCAGCACAACTGGAGCGGCGGAGAATTCAATTATCTTTTCCGGAACGCCTTTGGCATGGCACGGTAAAGGAACTTGCACGATCCACTGGGCGCCGAAGAAAGCGCCCCTGTGGAATATTTGACAATCTGTGCTTGACAGCAAGCGGTTGCTCAGCCCCCTTCTTTTAGATTAAGAATTTATCCCTAAATAAAGACTTGAAATAAAAGAAATATGTGCTATATTACGTTTTTTGAAAGGAGCGCGCTATGGCAACAAAATCATGGAAAGTTTCAGATAGTTTCTGGTCCAAGGTGGAACCTCTTATCCCGAAAGTAAAACGGGATAAGACAAAAGCGTATCAGCGCCGAAAAGGCGGCGGGCGTAAACCAA